>Ga0307516_10006528_pt1 | contig 13656 bp, 12 predicted proteins | sample 19_EM_MG_FD_203310 | JGI IMG/M metagenome (GOLD analysis project Ga0307516, IMG submission 203310) | Populus trichocarpa ectomycorrhiza microbial communities from riparian zone in the Pacific Northwest, United States - 19_EM | ecosystem: Host-associated > Plants > Roots > Unclassified | place... | reverse complement strand
TGAGAGGGGGAGCGAGAGGGGTGAGCGAGTTGGATTTTGGATTTGAAATGGCGAGAAAACCTAGTAAAGGAAAGAGAGGAAGAGGAGCTGATGAGCTAGGAGCCAATAGGAGGAGAAGGGGGAGAAAAGAAGAGGAGAGGAGAATTGTAGAGAAAACGAGGTTAAAAATGTTGATTTACTGAAGTAAAAAGACGTGGTTAATATTGCAATTTTTGTTACTGTATTTAATATTATCTTACCTTGATGAGTTTGCAAATTGGACCAACTTTGTTTTGTAGTTTTAAAATCTAGATGACCTCGAGATATAGATTGGTTTGAATTAAAAAATAATAATTATATCAAAAACACATTATTTTTTTAAAAAATAAATTTCTTGATCACACTATATTAAGTAATTATTCTACACCGAATTGGGTTTTAAAATTAAATTTTATTTAATTATTAATTTATTAATATAAAGGGTGAATACTATATGTGTTTTTTATTAGATGGAGGGCTACAATGTTAATATTCGTTATGATTTAAATGTTAATAATACAAGTTTTAAGTGGATACATCAAATTAGTTGTGGTGGATCTAGGATTGATTTAGGGATAAAGTATGCAAGTAGAGAGGGGTAATTATACATGAGTTTGGTTTTATATTTGTCAAAAAATCATCTTAACCCAATAGTTTAAGCTGTTAGGTGAGGTCTCAAGATATAATTTATATTATTCTCTAACACACCCTCTCAAGTAAAAGTCATTTGGGCTTGAAATTTACACAAATTCGCATTACATTGTGCTTGATTTTTATCAAATAAATAAGGATGATGAGATTCAAACTCGTGACCGTTTGGTCATAAGGCTCTAATATCATATCAAAGAATCATCTCAACCCAATAACTTAAGCTGTTAGGTGAGGTCTCAAGATATGATTTATATTATTTTCTAACACATCTTCTTAAGTGAAAGCCCTTTAAAAAAGTATTTGCAGCTGTTGCCTTTTCAGTATAGTATTGTATATACCTAAAACCAAAATAATTATTTAAATTTGGTTTTTTAATATTCAAACGTAACTTAAATAGGTTTTGGGTATCCGTAACCCAAACCCAAATACAAATATTATGATTTACAACTATTTAATATATAGTTTTTTTAGTATACATATAATTTCTTTTAATTTTAAAGTTATTTATTTATTTTGGATCGGATCCAAGTATACCAACATTCATGCTCAGTTCAAAACCTAACATTTTGTATTTGAGTTTTACTCGGATCTAAAAAGTTTTTATTTATTTAGGTTAGTCTGGAAATGTATCCTTCGAGTTTATATGAAATTATCATTTCTAATTGAAGAATGGATGAATAAGGAAGAGAGGAGATTCGAGGTTTACTTTGTTTATTGTTTTTCTATTGCTTAATCAATTCACATGCACGTCAAAGCAAGTAAACAATCAAAATTTATATTCTATAACACAGTAAACTTACAAATAATATATGGATGTCAGTTGAAAAATGTCCTCGTTGTGTTGGAATTATTAAGGAACTTTGGATAAAATTTATATAAAATTTTATATCAAATTCTATAACACAATAACTTTATATCAAATTTTATATTGGTGGTTAGTTGTTATATCCCGTTGAATAAGCATTATTGAAAGAGGCCGAAAAACATGATGTGCTCAAGTAAGAAGAGATGAAGAGGTTTTTTCTCATGAAATAAAGTTTAAGACTCGATGATAGAAGACATGCAAATATAGATTGTATAATTGACTCGTTAGTTGTTAAAGGTGAGAACATTTAGGGATCATGAGGAGATTGATTGTAGATCTATGGATAACTCTGAAAACCCGTTTTAAGGACGAGAATAGATAAGACAACCTTCTGGTTGGGATGCGTATCGTGGAGATTTTAGTGGTCTCATTTATAATGAGATAAATGTGAATTGGTATTCTCAACCAATTTATAATATTTATTTTGATGATGGTTATGTTGATAATAATAGTATAAACAATAACACAAATCACAATAATGATGTCACTGGTAGTATTCTCGTTGATAAGTAATCAACTAGGTCTTCGATCATTTGAAGCAAAAGACATTTAAATCATTTCATTAATTTTATATGCAAATTAAAGCTAAGATCATGGAAAAATACTTAAAAAAACTTGATCTCAAATATAACAAAGTATAGGGAGGTCAAACTTGAAATTAAGAACACAAAGACCTATTCTCTCACAAAGAGGTTTAACTAATTTAATAATCAATTGAAGTGGATATTTTTCTTCCCAGTCGAGCGCTGTTAAGATCACATAGAGCATTATTTGTCAAACGTGTAAAATATACGGTTTGTGTATTAGAAAGGTGGAGTCATGTAATTAAGCTTCTCTCTTAAAGACGGTCTAGGGTATTTGAACTTAAAAGGATGTTGTATGGGTGCAATTTATGTAAGCTAAACATTTTTCATCTAATCATATGTTCTAGGTTCTAAAGCAAATTGATATGATGTTTAATATTTTCATTCATGGCTAAATGTTTATAGGTTATAAAGGTTGGTTTCAAACAAATCCTTTTGGGTTATAAGTGATAGTAAAATTGTGAAGGTTTGTTCAATTAACATGACAGATTTTAGCCCTTTTATAGACCATGAAAAAAGGTGAGCTTTCAATGGTTTCCAATGGTGTTAATATATGTGAGTTTGTTAATTATATGGGGCATGAAATTAGGGTAAACTCCGACAATGGTCATCTTTTTATTGTATTGATGATACATTTCTTATATGTGTTTCTCACATTAAGAATGATAATGATCTCATTTTTTTAGAGAGAGGAAATGATGAGTTTTTAGTTGTTTAAATAAATATATATTTGAATAGAGAGAAACGAGACTTTTCAAATAAAATATTAAAAAGTAGGATGGAAGTGAAAATGATTATAGTGAATCATAAATATGAAAAAAAACCCTCATAAAATAGTAAAGATTCAAAAGACACCTAACATCATGAAAATAATTGTTTGTGTATTGTGCAATCTAGTTGTGGTAAAAGTCTTTATTGATGAATGTAATGGATTTAATGCGACGGGATTCCTTTCAGGTTATCTTAATCTATTTGGTCTACTAAGAATGTGTTGATGGCGCCTTCTAGTAAATTCATAAAGGAGTAGATCATTGTATTTGGCATTGCTATTTGGTATTTCTAATACTGGTGTGATAAAAAAGGTTTGATAATATCCAATTGCGTTTAATAATAACTTTTCTTGGTGATATTCGAGGCGAAACACCTAACTAAATTAAATGAAAAAAAATAGACTTAATCAGGTCATAATACAAGATGGAATAGAGCCATGAAGGTGGTTCTTCTAAAACATCAAAGTTTGTATCTAAAGTATCCTTAGTTAACCCATAATTAGCCAACCAATCAGCCGTTGAGTTTGCTTCCTTGTAAACATGTGTAGTTTTTATCTCTCAATCTCTATCCAATAACCTCTTAATATGCATGATAAGATTATAATTCCTATCCATAGTAGCATTATTCCTGGTTATAAGATTAATCACAACAACAAAACATGACTCTAATATAACCTTTCTAAAGTTTTGTTTGTTTTTGCATCTCAAAAGCGTTTTTGAAAAAAATTAAATTATTTTATTTTTTTCTTTGCTTCAAATTAATATTTTTTGGTGTTTTCAATCATTTTAATGCGCTAATGTCAAAAATAATTTTTAAAAAATAAAAAAAATATTATTTCAATACATTTTCGAGTGAAAAACACTTTAAAAAGCAACCGCAACCACACACTCCCTAAACCCTTTTGTCCAAGTCAGCTCTAACCCAATATAAATTGCCCACAACTCAATGGTTACTGAATAGTAAACCCCATTATTCATAGCAAAACTCATCAACTAGATCTCTATACCATCTCAAATAACTCCTCCTACATCTGTCATCCCTGGATTACCTTTACTGCAACCATCCACATTGAGCTTAACCCAATCTCCTATAAGATAAATCCAGCCAATCTACCTTAACTCTTTATTAGTGGTATTCTCTCTATTTTCATGTGTTTAAAACATTTTAACATCCACCACCATTCTTTTTATAGCTAAAACAATATCATACCAATTAACCTACTTCACACCGAAAACTCTTTGACATCTATCCTTCCAAATAAACCACGGTACAATGCCAAACTTTAAAGGCCAATCTACATCATGAGAATCTTTGTTACTCAAAGAAAGATTAGAAATCAGCCAAGCATACCAATTATGATGGTAAAAATACCCTCTCTCCCCAACCTTAACAAGAGATTCCCAAACCCTACGTGCTTTAGGATAATCACACAAAGCATGAAGCAAAGTCTCTACTTCTGTTAAACAATGACTGCAACATGGATCTCAATCCATCATAACATCGTCTCCCGCCTTCTGTAAAGCATAAACTGATTTAATTATGAAATTCCCATTAGTGGAGTGTTTTCAAACCATTAAATCAGCTTTCATATTATAATCATGAGGTATATACCTAGCAATGATCATCATTACCTACAAAGGGAGTAAATGTGCAAAAAATTCTCACTTTCGTTGCTTCTTATTTCTAATCATATCAGCCACTGTACAATCAACAATGTCCACTGGAACTTTACTATTAGATAAATTAATTAGAGGACCATAGCCCTCCAACTAATCATCATTCCAAAATAGTTCTTTCCTACCATTTCCTAAAGTCCAACTTAAGCTTTGGGATACTTGAGGCCACACTTGACAACTTGCTTTCCAAAAAACAAAATCTTTATTCATAGTGTCACACCCTCGTGAGAGCGCAACGTCGCGACGACCCTTCCCGGAGCAGGGAATTGATTTTGGGGTCTTTGTTTTGTGTAAAAAGGAGTCGCTACCTAGTATTATGGTCACTAGGAACCCTAATTGGTATTCAGAGATTTTAAAACAATGGACTGGTTGCGTAAATGGAAGGTTTTAACACCCCGAGTATACCCTATCTAAGGTAAACTGCTTGGTGTTTGGTTTATAATTGCTATGATGTTGATTTTTCTAATCCCATCAGTTTTCCTAGGATAAGTTTGCTATGATGAACAAACTTGGGTTCAAAGTCTAAAAGAAAGAACCCTTGGCCAATATGGATCATACCTTTAGATATGTCTATAGAGTGCAAAGAAGAACCGATGCAGATCTCTTGAAATCTGTGTTTGATTTGAACTAAATTTACAACCAATGAATTAAGAGACACCTAAGATGGAAATCTAAGGAGATTCAATGTGCTTAAAAGCTTATTTTCCCTTAGTATTTCAAGATTTCGCGACTCGTAAATCACAAGGAAGAGAAATAAAAAAACTAAATTAGAAATCTAAGGAAATTTAAGGTGCTTTAAAAGCTTTTTTTTGCTTTAGTATTTCATACTTTCACAACCCATAAACTGTGAAATAAAAATTGAAATGTCTCCAATTATAATTAAGGCTTCTTTCAACGATGTGCAATTAAATTGTTCTAAATAACATTTTGGGCACAAATTTACCTTTATGTTAAAAATGAACAGGTTGTATTACTCTCAATAATATTTTGGACATTTACCTTTCATAGGTTTCTTTGTCCTTATATTATTAATAGACAATGACTAATTATTCCTTGAAAAAATATTTTAGATATTAACCATTTGGGGTTTCGTTATCCAATTATTAATAATGAATAATAATAAATTATTCCTAATAATATTTTGGATATTAATCTATTTGGAATTTCTTTATCCAAATATTAATAGTGAATAAAAACGAATTCCTCAAAAATAATATTTTTATAATTTTAAAAAATTGGCTAACACCCTTTGGAGTTTTACAAACATGTTGGAAAATCCATAATGTAAGAATATAATTTTTTGTGTTTAAGAAATCCATACGAAAACACATTTTCAAAACTTCAAATATTTGTTTTTTATATATATAAAAGGAATGTTCAAAATATGTTAGGGTATTGACCGTATGCAACACATAAGAAAATGTTTTTTTTTTAATACCAGGTATTTTAATACCAGATTTGTATTTTTACAATATAAAAATACAAATCACAAAATAAATACATGAGAAAACCAACGATTTTACTCGTTTTTTTGGGCTGGGTCCAGCTCGGCCCCCGTGGTTGGGCTGAACCCAGTAGGCCTAGCTGGGTCACTGGTCCAAACCAGTGACCCGGTTGGGCAGTGTTGCAGGTTGCATGCGTGAATTACTCACGCATGCACTGCACAATGCAAAGGTAATTAATTTACCTTCGCACAGTGCCAAATCTTTTAAATGCAAATGCAAAACTGAGAAAGGAGAGAAACGACTACCTGGTCTGCTAACGGTCTGGTTTTTAGTTCTGCACTGTCTGCGTTCGTCCAGCCTTCTTCTTATGTCCTCGTCTTCTCCCTGCCTTCGGGTTCCCCTAGTGTTGGTGCTTGCTGAAGATGGAGGTCTGGGAGTGACTACATCTGAATCTTTCTCTCTGTGTTTGTCTCCCTTTCTTTTCTCTGTATCTTCATTCCTATGAAGATTTTCATAGTCGAAAAGATGAAAGAACACTTCCCATGTTCTCTGCGTTTTTCTCTCCTCTCTCTTTCTCTTTTTTCTTTCATTTTTCTGCTCCCCCCTCCTTATTTGTTTTGCAGATCTTGTTTGCAGAAAATGGAGCAAAGACCGAAAGGCAGTCCTTGTTTGTTTTTGCTTTTGATAATCTTAAGAAAACTTAATATTCTCTATTGTTTGCTTCTACTTTCTACTCTCCGCCTCCTTCATCTCCTCTATTCTCTTTTCTGCCTCTGTGTTTTTTTTCTCTCCCTTTTTTTCTCTGTCTTTCTTTCTCTGCCTCGTATTGCCTGCCTCTTTCTCGTTTTTCTTCTCCATTTCTCTTTTATTTTTTTGCCTCCCCTTTTTTAGGTCAACAAAGGAGGCTTATATATAGCCTACACGCACCTCCATTTAGGAAACAAAACACACTAATCTAGGATTCAATTTTGGGTTACCTACAATAACATAAAATGAAATAGGAAACCAAAATATTCTGATTGATATTCTGATGATTCCAGAGATTACTTTCCAGTAATTAGAGGATGATGTGGCTCCTTTCTGTCCTTCCATAGCTGGCACTGTGAGCACCAACTGTTTCCTTTGGATTGAGGCAGAAAAAAACATGATCTGCAGCTCAAAAATCGACCAAGAGAATAATGGAAACCAGTGGGAATAGTTGTGCAGAGAAAAGGAAAGAATTGCAGATGGGAAGGGTTGTGCAGAGATAAGAAAAGAATTACAGACGTAGAGGATTGTGCAGAGAAAAGGAAAGAATTTCAGACAAAGAGAGGTACTGTTCAAAACACAAATGAATAGTACCATGCTGCAAAGTCGTATTTCCTTATCCGACGTGGTAGAAATCCTGTCATTTTCTGGTGATCCAGTCCCCAACTTCAACTTCTTAAAAACCATCCCATTTCCTTCTAATTTCATCTTCAATTAAATCCCCCATTTTAGCACTTTTCAATTTAGTCCTTGGTATAAAACAAATCCTTCAAACCAGCATGTAATCCCTCGAATCAGACCCGTGAACTCGAGCTAGAACCCTTCTCGCGGCAGGATTCTCTACTTTCATGCTAAACCTTCAAATAGGAATATCTTAAGCTTCTGATATCGAAATCAGGCAATTTAAGAACCCAAATTCATCTACACGTATAGGACTATAACTTTCATGAAGGATTCAAGGTTAGATAAAATTGTTTTGAAGAACAGAATTGCAAAAAAAACTTGGGCTGAAATCCTTCTCGCGACATGATTCTCTGCTTTCATATTAGATATTCAAATAGGACTATCTTAAGCTTCTGATATCGAAATCAAGAGATTCAAAAACCCAAATTCATCTACATGTATAGGACTACAACTATTATGAAGGGTTCAAAGTGAGATAAATTCGTTTTGAAGAATAGAATCTGGCCGCAATCTGGTTGGTCAAAAAGATCTTCTAATCTTATTTGAAAACTGACAATGCCAAGCACCCCAATCTGACTGAGAGTCTGATATAAGAATAATGAGCCCTAGGACCCAATAAACGTGTAGGTTAATTATTGCAAATTCTAAGGGATTTATCCAACCTTAAAGACTAGATAAAGAAGGAACAAATTTAGCATTATGAAGACTCCTAATTATCTTAAGAAACGTGACAATTTCGACAGCAAAAGAGGAGGATAAAGAGAGCAGAAAACAGCTGAAACATGGTTCGAAAAATACTTCTTTCTTCTCTGCTTTTGTCAATTCCTCAACAATCATGAACTAAACTCCTGTGTTTGGTTCAAGAGAGGTACACACCATCTCCAGCATGTGGGACCCACAAATGTGTAACAACACATAGCTTTCCTATTATTTGTTTCAACAGTAAACTTCATATATTTAGCTTTTAAAAATCTCACTAACAAACTATTCTTTTATAACATACCTCATGCTAACTTCATTGTAAATGCCATGTCATCGTCTCCATACTTTTAATACCCAAACCACCCTCTTATTTAGACTTACATGACGTTTCCCAGTTGACAAGATTATTCTTATCCCTACCCTTATTATGTCCCCAAATAAACCTCCTACAAAGTTTTTCTATCTCATTACAAGTATGCTTTGGAAGTATGACAACTTGCACAGGATAGAGAGGCATTATAGATAAAATAAATTTGCACAATATGATCCTGTTTGCCAATAAGAGATTGTTGGACTTCCACCCTGTTAACTTTTTCTGTAAACTTTCAAGTAAATAATTGTAAGTTTGTTTAGTTAATTTTTAATGCAACAATGAAACCCTAAGCTATTTGCCTAAATCTTTAGAAACTTTGAAACCATTGTTCATGCTAATAGAATTTGCCAATGAGATTGAAACATTCTTCAAAAAGAGTATTTTGGTGTTTGCCACACTAATTATGTGCCCCAATGCTTCACAGAAAACATTCAGACGCTTTTGGTACCAATAGACCTCTTCCTAATTAAGAATCTGATTATAATCTGCTAACAACTCTGCTTCCAGCTGATATAGATACTTGTTGCTCCTTTTTGTAAAAGCTTTTTGCATTCCTTTCAACCCTGCCAAAACCCTTTTCTTTTACTAAAAAATATTACCAAACACCAATTTGTTCCAACTCTTTAACTTATTTGTCATAGACTTCAAAACCGATGGAAAATCCTACTATTGCTTCCAATTATTCCATAAAAACCCAACATGTCTAGCCCAGACAACCCCAAATCTAAAAGGCCTTTCCAAGACTTAAGACACTCCTCCTTGGTCCTTCAATTGAACTAGGATAAGATGATGGTCCAATTTGACTTGAGAAAGGACCAAAACGTTAGCATCATGAAACATTTGTCTCTATTAAGCATTCCCAAAATACATATCTAATCTTTCATAGATTCTCCCAAAACCTTGCCTAGCTACTCCTCTCCATGTGAATTTAGGCCCTTTGCTACCCAAATCTATTCATCTACATTCATGCACCTAACTTTCAAAATGACAACACCTTCGAATATCTACTGGTGCTCCTATTTTTTATGAAGATATAAAGATTTCATTTAAATCCCTTACCATCATCCACAACAAACAAATAGTCCTAACAAATGTTGTAACCTCCACAAAACACTGTTTTTTCATATTGTCATTGGGATTCACATACATAATAGTAAAAAGTCAAGCATCTAAATTACCTTCATCTACAATCTCATGAATAAAATGTCCAGAAGAATTTAAAATTTTAATTATAATCTTTGAATTATTCCATAGTAACCACAAGCCTCTTAACATCCCTTGAGCTTCAACTCTAGAACTAGACTCAAAGTTTAATTTATTCGCAATTCTATCAGCTCGCACACCACTCACTCTAGGTTCAGTTATAGACATAACATCAAATTTAAACTTTATCTTCAAATCATGCATAATCACATAAAAACCTTTGTTTCCAGCCCCTCTACAATTCCAAAATAAGAAAGACATAATAAAAATTATTAGGGTCTTGCAAAATCTTAGCATACTCCTTATCAACATGAGAGCACCTCCAAGACTTCTTCCTCATCATTCATCTTATCCTTCTTGAGAATATCCATTATTGTTAGGTCATCATTGTCTGCTGAATCAAATTTCTCATCCATCCAAGCTGAAATATCAGGTGGCTTTGGTCCCTGCCTTTTTTCAATTGGAAATTTACAACCTTGGGGTTTCATATATAGCGACGTTGTTAATTGGTTGCATAATCTCCATGAAACCCATCCCTCCATTTGTTAATTGAGTCACTCTCCTGGTTTCCATTCGTTACTCTTCTATTTTGCCCTTGCCCTTGTCTATTCTAGAAACAGGATTGAAAGTAGATCCAAATCTGACCTTCTCTCTCAAGGTCACATTAACTTTATTAATTCACTTGGCCCAACCTTATTTGTCTTCTTAAAAGCCTTAATACCACTTGGGCCCATTTTGTTTACTTGTCTCATTTAGCCCACTGGCCTTCCAGTCCTATCATTAAATCCATTAACCTTTGTCTCTCTTTTCTTATACATTCTAGCCCTTCTTATTTTGATGTTAACCCCGTCATTCAACTATCATCTAATTACCAAAGGACTCTATTACCTCTGGACATATCATTGCAACCGAATCATTACTTAACATGCCATCTTCTTTTGCTTCTTCTTGATTAAAATTTTTAGCACGAGGGCATACTTTTTTTATGTGGCCACATTGCCCACAGTAGAAGCAAACCAGATACAACCCTTTATAAATTATATGTCAAACCCTTTTTTGTAATTTAAATGTAACAAGTAAAGGCTTTATGAGATCTACCTTTACGCACAATCTAGCAAAATCCCCCCTCATACTTATTATTGTATTCCTATCAACCTTTAAAGTTTTCATAATTTTATTGCCTATAGTCCACAATATCGAGGTGTCATAATATTCTAATGCCAAATCTGGAAGTTTAACCCAAACAACTACCTTGTCTATTGGAGCCTCTTAAGGATCAAAATTGGGATGCCATGTACAAACCGTGAGATAATGATCAACCACTATCCAAAGACCTCCAAGCAATACATGTTATTTGTCCTCAATATTAGAAAACTTCACCAAGAAGAACTCATTGCCCAAATTCGTTAGTTGGAAATCACCCTGTAATTTCTATATTGATTTAAGATGTTTGATCAGATACATGTAACCTACCCTTCTTCCCATAATTTTTATAATTAGGGTTTGTTTTTATGGTGCACGAATTCTTTTTTTTCCTCCATTGAAAGCTTGATAATCGGACAATCATCTTCATCACAATCATCCTCATCATTTTTGGATATATATTCCTCGATAGGACTGTCCTCCTCAGAACGTTACACCACAAAACATTCTCCTATAAGAGAATCCTTATAACTATTCCCACCTTTTGCCACTTGTTAAAAGCCATGCTTGGAATCATTATCAATAAACTCATTATTTTCTCTAATCTTGACTTTTTTAGTTAAACGTGCCAATATATTAGACTCTTTTATGATTCTCTCAGTAGCTTCAGGAGAGAGCATAATGTTTAGTTGAAAGAATAACTTAACAATGCTTAAAAATGGTTAGTTTCTATTATCTTAAGATCAAGCAAACTTGGAAAAGCTACTTTTCTTCAATTTCCTACCACCCATGTGTGGACAAAGTAATAGAGCAACGAGATCTATTATCATGATGGTTGGACAATATCAAATACAAATGAGGCAAGTTAGGTAAGGTTAAATCTGGTTAATCATCTTGTGATGCTTTCGGTAAATTTTAAGGTGGTTTTACATATAGAGTAAGGGTATGCAATGCCCTTGATGCTAAGTTAGAAGCGGTAAAGATTGTATTAAAATTGACTTGAAACACTAGACAAAACAACTTCAACTTGAATCGTTATTGGGTGGTTTGAGAGCTTATAATGAGTCAAGTTTTTATACCATGACATTAAAACAAGTTTTTATACCATAACATTAAAAGATATGATGTCGTTACAGCTAGTTTTAAGTCAAGAATAACTAAATTATCTCTAGAAACCATGATTTCAATTTGGGGTATATGAGCACAATTAACTAGAGGGGAGAGAAAAAAGAACTAGAGAGATGATTTTTTTTTCAATTTGACGTATAGGTCATTTATTTAAGCGTAATTTGTTTTTATGTTTGGATGCGTTTTAAAAGTGTATTTGGTTTGAAAAAACATCAAATTAATATTTTTTTATGGTTTTAATGTGTTGATGTCAAAAATAATTTTTTTTTTAAACAAAAAATACTTTTTAAAAAACACTTTGCACCATGATGTTAAACACACACTTATAATAACTCATCATTTTCCATACAAACTCTAACATAAGTAATTATTAATTATACAAGCATTAATACATGCAATAGATTGATTTTATGATACCCAATGTATCAAGACATATACGTGATCAACCTCGTCAACTTTTTCACAAACATTATGAGAAATTTTATTATCCCATAATATTTTTCCCCTTAAAAAACACAAATCATTTCCGAATCGAACCATCCATCAGCAATAAGCAAGTCAAATCGGTGAACCCATTAATAAAAAAGCCCTTCCTAACAAATATAACAAGCTTCACCCTCGTCGTTGGTGTTTTCTATGAACATGTAAACAATTTTTTATTTCCAAACACTGACGATGATGAAATACCATCGTTTAGACCTCACGTCCAAACCACGCTTCTAAATCCAGACATGATAATGTTTGTTTGTATGGCTAGACCACACTTTTTATTTTATTTTTAATTTTCTTTAACCTTTAAAATATTTTTTTGGTTTTTTTTATCGTTTTGATTTATTGATATAAAAAATATTAATTTAATATATCTCAAAACAAAAAATACTTTAGAAATCAATCTCGACCACATTTTCAAACACGTTAATCATCTCTTTCCCAAAACCTAGTGTATTTTTTTATTCGGGTTAATAAGCTTAAAAGTACATCTACTTCTGTAATTATCTTAATATGATCCCTTATAAATTATTTTATCAATATGACACTTCAACTTATTCTCTGTACTCACATAAGTCCTTGCGTCCAAATCCACATGTTAATTGTTGAGTTGGCCTAATAAGTTGGATCTATTGCTCACTTTCTGGTTGTTAATCCGGATTGTTTAGAATTACATTTTGAACGGTGTTTTTTAAAAAAAAATAATTTTTTTTTATCATTTTAATGTATTGATGTCAAAAATAATTTTTTAAAATAAAAAATATTATTTTTATTCATTTCTAAACAAAAAAATATTTCAAAAAACAATAATTACCATACTCCCAAGCACCACTAAATTGGTTTGAATTGTTTGTTCACACTATAATTCAATAATAAAGATCAATACGACAATTTTAATAATAAATTAATGAAACTTTATTATTATTACTGTATAGTTGAGATATAGCATGAAGACAACTCAAACCAACCCGGTCATTGATTGGAAGAGAAAAGATGAGGAATGGATCTCACTTGCCGGGCCAATTAAGCATTTAACATATAGATTTGGATCCACTGTTTATTTTCTCTCTCCTAATTCATAATTAACTTGGTTTGAGTTGTTTATTCACATTATAGACAATTATAAAATTATGATAAATATTGCTATTGTAGTTTTGATGATTAATTGATACAACTT
>Ga0307516_10006527_pt1 | contig 13656 bp, 11 predicted proteins | sample 19_EM_MG_FD_203310 | JGI IMG/M metagenome (GOLD analysis project Ga0307516, IMG submission 203310) | Populus trichocarpa ectomycorrhiza microbial communities from riparian zone in the Pacific Northwest, United States - 19_EM | ecosystem: Host-associated > Plants > Roots > Unclassified | place... | reverse complement strand
GTAGCAGGAGACGCCGGCGACGTCGAAGAAACCGCCGGTCATGAACGTGAGCTTCTCGATGCCCGGCGACAGGCGCGCCATCGCGTGGACGGCCATCGGGCCTTGCAGCGCCAGCAGCGCGCGGTCGTACATCGTCACGATCTCGCAGCGCCCGCCGATGCGGTCGCGCAGGTGGCGCAGGTCGGCGTCCTTGCACGCGGCATTGACGATGACGAACAGGCCGTCCTCGCGGTGCGTGATCATCAGGTCGTCCAGCAGGCCGCCCTGGGCGTTGGTGAACAGCGCGTAGCGCTGCTTGTTCAGCGGCAGGTCGATGACGTCGACCGGCACCAGGGTCTCGAGCGCGGCGGCGGCGTCGGCGCCCTTGAGCAGCAACTGGCCCATGTGCGACACGTCGAACAGCGCGGCCTCGTGGCGGCATTGGCGGTGCTCGGCCAGGATGCCGGCCGGGTACTGCACCGGCATCGCGTAGCCCGCGAACGGCACCATGCGGGCACCGAGTTCGAGGTGCAGGGCGTGCAGCGGGGTGTGGAGCAGCGGGGCGGCGGATGAAGTGTCAGCGGACATCGGGAATCCTTCGAGGGCAGGCAGTTCCGCCCCTGTTATAGGGCGGGTGGATGCCCTCGCTGTCCGCTTTACCTGAGAGATTGCAAGGCCGGTGTGCCGGCCCCGCTTGCCCCTTCGGTGGACGATCTCGCCACTGGCCTGGAAGCCAGCGACCGCATCGTCTCTCTCCAGTGAGGAACGCTCGTGTTCGACGGGCGCCTTGTCAGTCCTTTTGCCTGAGCGTTCGGGGCGTTGCGGCCCCTGCGCCTTCGGCGGCCTGCCCCCGCGCGTGAACGCGAAAGGCCGGCTCTCTCCTGACAAGCGGTCAGTTTAGCATCGAGCCCGCCCGGGGCAAATGGGAGGCGTGCAACTGAACATTCTTCGGCCCGGGGCGCAAATATCTGTTGCCATCGCGACGATTCCATGGAGAATTTGCTCAAACAAGAGATTTCCCACCGGTTGGTCGCGCGGTGGCGAAAACAAGGGGGAGCGGTGTTGGCGCCGGGACTGACCGGCGATGTCGTTTCTGCTCGAACTGGACCTGCGGCCGGTTGTTTTCCGAGCACTTCCATGAGTCACCCAGATCCCCGGCGGCCGCCCCTTGCGGACGCTGCGCGGAGCGATACCCCGTCGACGCCACCCGTCGACCGGCCGCTGCCTGAATTCCTGCCCCACGTGCCGCCGCCCGGACCGCATGCAGGGATCGAGCGCGAGATCGAACGCTCCGAGCGCGCCTCCGCGGCGCTGGCCGCCACGCGCGCCCTGGCGCGGGCCGCCTTCACCGATTCCGAGCTCGCCGCGGACGACGCGGCCAGCGAGGACGACATCGACACCTCCGGCTGGATCCGCACCGAGTACGCGGCGCTGGACCATCCGGTACGCGACCCGCATGACGATGCGGCCAAGGGCGCGGCCACGCGCAACCTGGTCGGCGGCACGTTCAACCCCGGCATCGCGTCGTTGCAGGGGCGCGCCTTCCCGGGCGCCTCGCTGGGCCACGCGCCCATCAAGACCCGCACCGGTGCCCAGGCGCGCTTTCTTCACGAGGCGCGCCAGACGCCGCGTCCCGAGCGCAGCACCGGTCCCGGCGCGGCGGGCCTCGCCCACTACGACAAGCCCGCGGTGATGCCCATGCTGGCCCCGACGGGGGCGCCGGTATCCGCGAAGGCGCGGGCGGCCGCCCCGTCGCGACCCCGCGCCGCGGCCGGCGAGCCGTTCAAGTTCCTGCTGGCGGCGAGTCTCGGCGCGGTGATCGTGCTGATGTTCGGCGGCGTCGCCTGGAAGGCCGGCTGGCTGTCGCGGGACAACGCCTCGAATGCCGACCTGGTCACGGCCCGGGTGGCCGCCCAGGCCGAGGCGGCGCGCGTGGAGTCCACGCCGCTGCAGGACATCGCGATCGCGCCGGCGGCCGGCGCCGTGCCAGCGCGCACCAACGCGGAGGTCGACGCCGCCCTGGCCGCGGCGGCCCGCGCGGCCGCCATGCCGGTCGCCTCCGTGCACGCTGCCGGGCCGTCGCGCGCACTGCCGGCGGCCACGCCCGCCACGACTCCGGTCGTCGTGGCGCCCGTGCCCGCGATCGCGCCGACCTCGCCGCCGCGCGCGCCGGTACTGGGCAAGGACGGCGTTGCCGAGGCCATCGCGCGTGCGCAGGCCCGTGCGGACACCTTTCTCGCGTCCGGCAACGGCGCGGGCGCCGCCACCCCGGCCGCCACGAGCGAGGTCAAGCACGCGCCGTGACCGGCCGCGTCACTTGACGCATTCCTGACGCGGGGTGCCCCCGCGCGTCGGATTTGGCGATGCGCAACATCGTGCTTCGTTCGACAGGGATTGATACGGTACGGGGTATCAACCGGGCGCAAAAAAGGCACCTCGCGAACGGGGTGCCTCTTCGTCAGTGACATTCGAGCGCGGCCGCGGCGCGGCCGCAATCGAGCACGACTCAGTTCTTGACGGCGGCCTTGTCGACGTCGGCCTGGCCTTCGGCCTTGGTCTTTTCCGTCTTGATGGCGGCCTTGGCCTTGTCCGACTTGGCTTCGACCTTGGCCTTGGCGACCTTGGTGTCGGCCTTCACGTCGGCCTTGGCTTCGTCGGCGTTGGCTTCGGCGGACTTCTTCTCGGCCTTGGCGGCCATCTTGCCCTTGTCTTCCGCGTCGGCCTTGTCGACCTTGGCTTGCGCCTTGGACTTGTCCTTCATCGCGTCGCTGTGCGCTTCGGCCTTCTTCTTGTCGGCCTTGGCGACGGCCTTGTTGACCGACTGGTCAGCCTTGGCGTCGGTCTTGGCTTCCGAGTTCATGGCCTTGGCATCGGCCTTGTCGGCCTTGGCTTCCGCCTTGGTGACGGCGGGCGTGGCCACCGGGGCGCTGGCTTGGGCCATCGCGACGGAGGCGAACAGGGAGGCGATCAGGGCGGCGAGGAGCTTGCTCATTGTCATTTCCTTGGTGAGTTGTGTGGATCACCGACCGACCATCGATCGAGTCCATGTGCTTGTAACGCGGGGCTCCGGGGGCTTCGTTGACAGGGTGTGGACTTCCACATTGACGCGTCTTGTTGCTGTCGAGCGAGCGAATTCCGATGCTCCGGCGTGATCGTTGCGAGCCTGCAGAGGAGGGCAACGGCCGTGCCCGGAGCGGGTCGAATCGGTGCATGCGGCGCCCGGGGACCGTGCACGAACTCGCCATCCTGCACGCAGCTCGTGCGGTTTCCGCCTGGAGAGGACGAGTGCCCGCTGGCATCGATCATGCTTGTATACCGATCAGAACACCAATCGGTGTGAGCAGGCCGGCCAGCGTCCGGCATCGTCCATCCGTGCCGAAAGAGGAGCGAACTGACATGTCCGAACAACGTTGGAATCGTCGTGAGTTGATCCAGGCCGCCGGTGCGATGGGGCTGGTCGGCCTCTCGGGCCGCGCGCTCGCCCAGAAGCCACTCACCACGGGCTTCATCTATGTCGGCGCGCGTGACGACTACGGCTACAACCAGTCGCATGCGGACGCGGCGGCGCTGGTCAAGAAGCTGCCTGGACTGAAGGTGGTGGAGGAGGAGAACGTGCCCGAGACCAACGCCGTGCAGAAGACGATGCAGGGCATGGTCTCGCAGGACGGCGCCACGTTGCTGTTCCCGACCTCGTACGGCTATTTCGACCCGCACATCCTCGCGCTGGCGCCCAAGGACCCGAACGTGCGCTTCGCGCACTGCGGCGGCTTGTGGACGGCGGGCAAGCATCCGACCAACGTCGGCAGCTTCTTCGGCTACATCGACGAGGCGCAGTACCTCAACGGCGTGGTCGCAGGCTTCATGACCAAGTCGAAGAGGCTCGGCTTCGTCGCCGCCAAGCCGATCCCGCAGGTGCTGCGCAACATCAACGCCTTCACGCTGGGCGCGCGCTCGGTGCATCCGGACATCACGACGACGGTGATCTTCACCGGCGACTGGAGCATGCCCGTGAAGGAGGCGGAGGCCACCAACAGCCTGGCCGACCAGGGCGTGGACGTCTTCACGATGCACGTCGACGGCCCGAAGGTGATCGTAGAGACAGCGGCCAAGCGCGGCAAGTTCGTCTGTGGCTACCACGCGAGCCAGGCCAAGCTCGCGCCGCAGGCCTATCTGACCGGTGCCGAGTGGAACTGGATCGTGCCGTACAAGCAGATCATCGACGCCGCGCAGACGGGCAAGCCGCATCCGAACTTCGTGCGCGGCGGCCTGAAGGAAGGCTTCGTCAAGAGCTCCCCCTATGGCCCCGCCGTGAGTGACGCCGCGAAGAAGCAGGCCGAGACCGTTCGCGCCGCCATGTTGGCCGACAAGTTCGACATCTTCAAGGGCGAGCTGAAGGACAACACCGGAAAGGTCGTCATTCCGGCAGGCAAGGTACTCAAACAGGCCGATGTCGCGTTGGAAGGCATGAACTACCTGGTCGACGGCGTCATCGGCAAGGTCTGAAGACGCGATGGCCGCCGCTCGCAACTGGCACGCCTGGGCCGAGGCCTTGCTGCTTCCCGTGATGGCGCTGGCGGCGGCGTTGCTGCTGTTCGGCGTGTTTTGCTGGTTCGGCGGGCAGGGTCCGACGGAGGTCTGGGGCATCCTGTTTCGCGGCGCTTTCGGCGACGCGTTCTCGTGGCAGAACACGTTGCAGCGCGCGGCACCCCTGATGCTCACCGCGCTGGCCGTGGCCTTGCCGGCGCAGGCCGGGCTGACGGTGATCGGCGGGGAGGGCGCGCTGGTTCTGGGCGCGCTCGGATGTGCCGCCTTGCCGTACGCGATGCCGCTGCCCGGCGGCGTGCTCGGCAGCGCGCTGGTGCTGGCCTCCGGCGCCCTGCTGGCCGCGCTGTGGGTGGCGCTGGCGGGCGTGCTGCGCCAGTGGCGCCGCGTGAACGAGACCATCTCCAGCCTGCTGCTGGGCTACATCGCGATCGCGCTCTTCAAGCACTGCGTCGAAGGACCGCTGCGCGATCCGGCCAGCCTCAACAAGCCATCGACGCGTCCGCTGGCTGAGTCGCTGCGCATCGGCGCGGTCGCGCCCGACTCGTTCCTGGGCGACGTGCACTGGGGCCTGGTGATCGGCGTCGCCGCGTGCGTGCTCTTCGGAGCCTGGCTCAGCTTCACGGCACAGGGGTTCTCGCTGCGTGTCGTCGGCGGCAATGCGCGCACCGCCCGCTTGGTGGGACTGCCCACCGACCGGCTGGTGGTGCTCGCGTGCGCGCTGGGGGGCGGGTGCGCGGGCCTCGCGGGCGCGATCGAAGTCGCCGCGGTGCAGACCTCGGCCAACGCTTCGGTGATCGCCGGCATGGGCTACACCGGCATCCTGGTGAGCTTCGTCGCGCGCCACAACCCGTGGGCGATCCCGCCGGTGGCGATCCTGTTCGGCGGCTTTGCGGCGGCCGGCAGCCTGTTGCAGCGGCGCCTGGGGCTGCCCGATGCGTCGGTGCTGGTGCTGCAAGGCTTCGCCTTCGTCTGCATCCTGGGTGCCGAGGCCCTGCGCGGACGGCTGTTCCCGCTGCTGACGACGCGACCGGCGTTCACCGTGGTGAAGGCCAGGACGGTCAAACCGGTTCCCACGGCCGGGATGCCCAAGGCCGAGGTGCCCGACAAGCTGGTTGCATGACGACGTTGCAAAGGAAGCTCGCATGAATTCGGACGCCTGGATGACCTTGCTGTTCGCGATCGTCGGCGGTGCCGTGCGCGTCGGCACGCCGTTCCTGTTCGTGAGCCTGGGCGAGTGCCTGACGGAGAAATCGGGCCGCATCAACCTGGGCCTCGAGGGCGTGCTGGTGCTGGCCGCGATGGCTGGTTTCGCTGGCTCGTACCTCACCGGCATCTGGTGGCTGGGCGTGCTGATGGCCGGCGGCTGCGGCGCGCTGCTGGCCTTGCTGCACGGCCTGCTGTGTTCGCTGCCGCGCGTCAGCGACATCGCCACCGGCATCGCGTTGATGCTTCTGGGCACCGGGCTCGCGTTCTATCTCGGCAAGCCGCTGATCCAGCCGCAGGCCGCGCAGATCCCGTCGATCCCGCTCGGCTGGTGGAGCGCATCGCAGCAGGTGCAGTCGGCACTGGCGGTCAATGCGCTGTTCCCGATCGGCGTGCTGCTGGCGGCGCTGCTGCACTGGGGCTTCGCCAACACGCGGCCGGGCCTGGTGGTACGCATGGCGGGCGACTCCAGCGACGCGGCCAGGGCGCTGGGCTACTCGGTCAACGGCGTGCGCATCGCCGCGACCACCGCGGGTGGCTTCATCGCGGGCATGGGCGGCGCGTCGCTGTCGCTGTACTACCCGGGCAGCTGGAACGAGGGGCTCTCCAGCGGGCAGGGCCTCATCGCGGTGGCCCTCGTGATCTTCGCGCGCTGGCGACCGTGGCGCTGCCTGGGGGCGGCGCTGCTGTTCGGCGGCGCCGGTGCGATCGGCCCGGCGCTGCAGAGCGTGGGCATCAGCGGTGGCTACTACCTGTTCAGCGCGGTGCCGTACGCGCTGACGCTGGCGATCCTGATCGCCACGTCGTCCGCGCGCGGTTCGCTGCGCGGCGCGCCCGCCGAACTGGGCGTCTCGCGCTGAAGCCCTCGAATATCCCGGAGCAAGACATGCCCACCATCCGTTCCGAACCTTATGCGTGGCCCTACGACGGCGCGTTCACGGCGGCCAACACGGCGCTGATCATCATCGACATGCAGACCGACTTCTGCGGCGTCGGCGGCTACGTGGACAAGATGGGCTACGACCTGTCGCTGACGCGCGCACCGATCGCACCGATCAAGCGGCTGCTGCAGGAATCACGCCGCGCGGGACTGCTGGTGATCCACACCCGCGAAGGCCATCGGCCCGACCTCGGCGACCTGCCCCCCAACAAGCGCTTCCGCTCGCGCCAGATGGGCGCGGGCATCGGCGACATGGGCCCGTGCGGGCGCATCCTGGTGCGCGGCGAACCCGGCTGGGACATCATTCCCGAGCTCTATCCGATCGAGGGCGAGCCCATCGTCGACAAGCCCGGCAAGGGCTCGTTCTACGCCACCGACCTCGACCTGCTGCTGCACACGCGTGGCATCCGCAACCTCATCCTCACCGGCATCACCACGGACGTCTGCGTGCACACGACCATGCGCGATGCCAATGACCGCGGCTACGAGTGCGTGATGCTGTCGGACTGCACCGGCGCCACCGACCGCGGCAACCACGAGGCGGCGCTGAAGATGATCCAGATGCAGGGCGGCGTGTTCGGCGCGGTGTCCGACTCGCTGGCCATCATCGACGTGCTCAGGACGATGTGATGACGGCCCTCACGCTCGACACCTATCAATTGACCAAGCGCTTCGGCGCCTTCACCGCGCTCGACGGCGTGACGCTGAAGGTGCGTCCGGGCACCGTGCACGCGCTCCTCGGCGAGAACGGCGCAGGCAAGAGCACGCTGGTCAAGTGCATTGTCGGCTACTACCGGCCCGATGACGGTGCCGTTCTGGTGGACGAGCGCGAGCAGGACATCCATTCGCCCACCGTCGCGCGCGACCTGGGGATCGGCATGGTCTACCAGCATTTCACCGTCGTGCCCGGCATGACCGTGGCCGAGAACCTGCTGCTCGCGCGCGGCCGCCTGTCGCTGGCGATCGCCTGGAAGGCGGCGAAGGCCGAGCTGGCCGAGTTCATGGCCACGGCGCCGTTCACGCTGCCCCTGGACGCGACGCCGGTCGACCTGTCCGCCGGCGAGAAGCAGAAGCTGGAGATCCTCAAGCAGCTGTTCCTGAAGCCGCGATTGCTGATCCTGGACGAACCCACGTCGGTGTTGACGCCGCAGGAGGCCGATGAGGTGCTCGGTGCCTTGAGCGCACGGGCACGCAGTGGCGCCTGCTCGGTGATCCTGATCACGCACAAGTTCCGCGAGGTGATGGCCTATGCCGACGACGTCAGCGTGCTGCGCCGCGGCCGCCTGATCGAGAGCGGGCCAGTGGCCCAGCGCACGCCCGAGACACTGGCCGTCGCGATGGTGGGGGACGCCAAGGCCGCGGCCGAGGCGCCGGCGCGGTCGGACGCGGCGCCCGGTGCGGTCAAGCTGTCGATCCGTGCGCTGCAGGTGATGGGTGACCGCGGCGAGCCGGCCGTGCGCGCGCTGGACCTCGACGTGCGGGCCGGCGAGATCGTCGGCGTCGCGGGCGTCAGCGGCAACGGCCAGCGCGAGATGATGCAGTCCCTCGGCGGCCAGCGCGCCGTCGAGTCGGGCATGCTGCTGGTGGACGGCCAGCCCTTCCATGCGCGGCGCGCCGAGAACCGGGCGCGCAGGGTGCGCAGCCTGCCCGAGGAACCGCTGGGCAACGCCTGCGTCGGCGACTTGAGCGTCGCCGCCAACATGGCACTGCGCGACTACGATGAGCGTCCGTGGCAGCGCGCGGGCGCGGTCCGCTGGGGCGTGTTGCGCGAGCGCGCCCGCGCGTGGATCGCCGAGTACGGCGTGAGGACGCAGGGCGAGCGTGCGCCGATCCGCAGCCTGTCGGGCGGCAACGTGCAGCGCGCGGTGCTGGCGCGCGAACTGGCCGGCGACGTGCAGTTGTTGCTGGTGAGCAATCCGGTGTTCGGCCTCGACTTCGCCGCGGTCGCCGAGATCCACGGCCGCATCATGAAGGCACGCAACGCCGGCGCCGCAGTGCTGCTGGTCAGCGAGGACCTCGACGAGCTGCTGCTGCTGGCCGACCGCATCGTCGTGATGAGCGAGGGGCGCATCGTCCACGACGTGCCCGGCGCCGCCGCCGACCGCCGCTCGCTGGGCGCCTTCATGGGCGGCAAGGGGCACGCTCACGACGCCGCGCCGGGGCCTATGAAGGAGGCCGCATGACGGCCATCACGGCGACGCCATTCCCGTTCGAGTTCGAGGTCGCCCGCACCGCGCTGGTCATCATCGACATGCAGCGCGACTTCGTCGAGCTGGGCGGCTTCGGCGCCAGCCTGGGCAACGACGTCACGCGGCTGCAGACCATCATCCCCACCGTGCGGCGTGTGCTCGAGGCCTGGCGCGCCGTCGACGGCCTGGTGGTGCACACGCGCGAGTCGCACCTGCCCGACCTGTCGGACTGCCCGCCGTCCAAGCGCCGGCGCGGCTCGCCCACGCTGCGCATCGGCGACGTCGGCCCGATGGGGCGCGTGCTGGTCGTCGGCGAGCCCGGCAACGAGATCGTGCCGGAGCTGGCGCCGGTCGACGGCGAGATCGCGATCGACAAGCCGGGCAAGGGCGCCTTTCACGAGACCGGCCTGCACGAGACCCTGCAGGAGTTCGGCATCACGCACCTGGTCTTCATGGGCGTGACGACCGAGGTCTGCGTGCAGACGTCGATGCGCGAGGCCAACGACCGCGGCTACGACTGCCTGCTGGTGGAGGACGGCACCGAGAGCTACTTCCCCGAGTTCAAGGCCGCCACGCTGGCGATGATCACTGCCCAGGGCGCGATCGTCGGCTGGACGGCACCCGCCGCCGCCCTGCTGGAAGGACTGGCGGCATGACGACGCTGCACACGCTCGCGGACTGGCGCCGGGCCTACGCCGACGGCCTGCGACCGGCCGACGTGCTGCCCACGCTTGTCGAGTCGTTCGAGGCCGCTGACACCGCCTGGATCTGGCGCGCCCCGGCCTCGTTCGTGCTGGACCAGGTCGCCGCGCTGCCGCCCCAGCCCGACGCCTCGACGCCGCTGTGGGGCGTGCCCTTCGCGGTGAAGGACAACATCGACGTGGGCGGCGTCCCCACCACCGGCGCGTGCCCGGCCTTCGCGTACACGCCCCTGCGCTCGGCCGTGGCCGTCGAACGCCTGCGGGCAGCCGGCGCGATCCTCGTCGGCAAGACCAACCTCGACCAGTTCGCCACGGGCCTCGTCGGCACCCGCTCGCCGTACGGCGAGGTGCCCAACACCTTCGATCCGGACTACGTCAGTGGCGGCTCCAGCTCGGGCTCGGCCTCGGTGGTGGCGCGCGGCCTGGTGCCGTTCGCGCTGGGCACGGACACCGCCGGCTCGGGGCGCGTGCCCGCCGGCTTCAACAACCTCGTCGGCCTGAAGCCCACCCCGGGGTCGGTGCCGATGTCCGGCGTACTGCCGGCCTGCCGCTCGCTGGACGTAGTGTCGGTGCTCGCGCTGACCGTGGCCGACGCAGCGCAGGCGATGGCAATGTTCGAGGGCGCGGCCGGCGAGGCGCGGTTCAACGAACCGGTGCTGCGCCCCGACTGGCTCGGCCGGGGCGGGCGGGTGCCGCGCCTGGGCATTCCGGCCTTGCCGGGCTGCGACGTCGCGCTCGGCTGGGATCGCGCGTTCGACAAGGCCTGCGAGCGGGCGCAGGCGCTCGGCGCCGAGCTCGTGCACATCGACTTCGCGCCGCTGTTCGACGTGGCGCGGCTGCTCTACGAAGGCCCATGGGTGGCCGAACGACATCTCGTCGCCCGGGACTTGCTGGCGTCCGACCCCGGGGCGATCGACCCGACCGTGCTGGGCATCGTGGCGTCGGCCGACCGGTTCGATGCCGACTCGGTGTTCAGCGGGCGCTACCAGCTGGAAGAGCTGCGCGCGCGCATCGCGCCGATGTGGGAGCAGGTCGACGCGCTGATGGTGCCCACGGCGGTGACCTGCCCGACGCGGGCCGCGGTCGCCGCGGAACCGCTCGCGCGCAACGCCGAACTGGGTCGTTACACGAACTTCGTCAACCTGCTTGGGCTGGCCGCGCTGGCATTGCCGTCGCGCGTGTCCAGCGACACGATCCCGTTCGGCGTCACGTTCATCGCGCCTGGCGGCAGCGATGCGGCACTGGTGCGCTGGGGCTTCGACTGGGAGCGCGCCGGGCCCCGCATGCTGGGCGCGCGGCTGCGCGAGACTCGCGCAGCCGACCGCGCGCCAGCGCGCATGCCGTTGTCTGCGCGGGTGGTGCAGTTGGCCGTCGTCGGAGCCCACCTGGAAGGCATGCCGCTGCATGGGCAGCTCGTCGAGCGCGGCTGCCGGCTGGTGGCTCGCACGCGCACGGTGGCGGCGTATCGGCTCTACGCCTTGCCGAACACGACGCCGCCCAAGCCGGGCCTCGCGCGAGCGCTCGCCACGCACGCGGGATTCGCGATCGAAGTCGAGGTCTACGAGATGCCGCAGGACGCCGTCGGGAGCTTTCTCGCGCTGATCCCGCCGCCCTTGGGCCTGGGCTCGATCGAGCTGGCCGACGGGCGCTGGGTCAAGGGCTTCATCTGCGAACCGCATGCGCTGGCCGGCGCACAGGACATCAGCTCGTACGGTGGCTGGCGCGCGTGGCTGGAGTCGCGATGAGCTCGGCGGAGATCGATCTCCCGTTCGTCGTCGACGACGTCAAGCGCCAGTTCTGGGCCTACGAGAAGGCCTTCATGGCCAACGACGTCGAGACGCTGATCGCGTTCTTCTGGGACGACCCGCGCCTGACCCGCTACGGCATCGCCGACCGCCAGTGGGGCATCGCCGAGATGCGCCACTTCCGTCGCGCCAGCCCGGCGCCCGACTTCACGCGCCGCATCGAGAACCTGCGCGTCACCAGCTTCGGCGACGCCATGGCCGTGGCGTATTGCGAGTTCGTGCGCAGCGACACGCCGCTGCGCGGCTTCCAGAGCCAGACCTGGGTGCGGCTGAGGCAGGACGAGGCGTCCGAGCCGGCATGGAAGGTCGTGTCGGCCCACGTCAGCATGACCGCGCTCGCCTGAGATGGCCTCCGGTCGAGCCCGCTCCGGGCCACGGCGCGCCGCGTCCGTCGCGCCGGTCGTGCCCCCGACTATCATCCCTCGCGTGTCCACCCCCGAACCCGTGACCCTCGCCGACCAGGCCTACGCGCAGATCAAGCAGATGATCTTCGAGTTCGCGCTGATGCCCGGCGATCGCTTCAGCGAAAGCGAGCTCGCCCAGGGCGTGGCCGTCAGCCGCACACCGCTGCGCCAGGCGCTGCAGCGCCTCGAACGCGAGGGCTTCCTGCGCGTGATGCCAAAGATCGGCTGGCAGGTGGCGCCGCTGGACTTCGACGTGTTCGACGAGCTCTACGACCTGCGCGTGCTGATCGAGTGCCATTCGGCGCGCCAGCTGGCGCTCGCGGAACAGCGGCCCGGCCTGGCCGCGCTGGCCGAGGTCTGGCTGGTGCCTGCCGCTGAACGCCTCACCGACAGCGCGGAGGTGGGACTGCTCGACGAGCAGTTCCATGCTCGCCTGGTCGCCGGCGGCGGCAACCGCGAGATGGCTCGCGTGCACCACGAGATCACCGAGCGCATCCGCATCATCCGGCGCCTGGACTTCACGAAGCCGGCGCGGGTGGAGGCGACCTACGACGAGCATGCGCGCATCCTGCGCGCGATCACGCGCCGCCGCGCGGACGACGCGGTGAGCCTGCTCAAGGCGCACGTGGAGCAGAGCAAGCTGGAGGTGCGGCACATCACGCTCGAGACCCTGCACCGCGCGCGTCAGCGGGGCTGAGCTCAGACGGCCGGCGCCGCCGCACCCGCCTTGAGCCGCGACAGGCTCGCCAGGCAACCGCCGATGGCCAGCGCGACCGCGATCATCAGGCACACGTGCTCCGCGTCCTGCGGCACCGTGCGGAAGACCAGCGCCGCGATCGTCCCGCCGCCGGTCATGCCCGTGAGCCGCGCCGTGGCGAGCAGGCCCCCGGCCGCGCCGGAGCGGTCGCGCGGGGCGCTGCCCAGCAGCGTGCGGTTGTTCGGAGCCTGGAAGAAGCCGAAGCCGAGTCCGCACAAGGCCATGCGCCAGAGGATGTCGAGGGTCGACGCGTCGGCGGTCAATTGCGTGAGCAGCGCCAGGCCGATGGCCAGCACGAACAGGCCCGCGCTGCCCAGGATCGCGGCGGGGATGCGGTCGGCGAGACGGCCGGCGAGCGGCGCCACCAGGCCGACGCCCACGGGCCACGGCGTCATCAACAGCCCGGTCTGCACCTGGTCGCGGTGCAACGCCGCCTGGAACCAGAACGGCAGCGCGAGAAAGGCCAGCATGTAGGCCGCGAACGAGCAGATCGACGTCGCCACCGACAGCCCGATCACCGGAATGCGCAGCAGGTCGATCGGGATGAGCGGCCGCGTCACGTGGCGCTCGCGCAGGAACAGCCAGACGCCGGCGAGCACGCCGACGACCAGCTCCGCGGCCGCGAGCGCGCCCTGGCCGCCGCCGTGCGTCAACGTGTCGACGCCGATGAAGAACAGGCCGAAGGTGAGGGCGCTCAGCGCGGCGCTGGCCCAGTCGAGCGCCTTGTCGGACAGCGTGGACCACGGCAGCACGCGCGACGCGAACACGGTGTTGACGATGCCGATCGGCACGTTCACGGCGAACAGCCACTGCCACGGCCCGATCGCCAGGATGCCCGAGGCCACCGTCGGTCCGATCGCGCCGGCCACCGAGACCACCAGCGCGTTGAGCCCCACGCCGTGGCCCAGCGACTTCTGCGGATACGTGTGGCGCACGAGCGCGCCGTTGACGCCCATGATCCCGGCCGCGCCGAGGCCCTGCACGATGCGCGCGACCACCAGCACGCCCAGCGTGGGCGACAGCGCGCACGCGAGCGAGCCGACCGTGAAGAGCGCCAGGCCCGCGATGTAGACCTTGCGATAGCCGATGCGCTCGCCGAGGGAAGCCACTGGCAGCAGCATCACCACGATCGC
>Ga0307516_10006526_pt1 | contig 13657 bp, 16 predicted proteins | sample 19_EM_MG_FD_203310 | JGI IMG/M metagenome (GOLD analysis project Ga0307516, IMG submission 203310) | Populus trichocarpa ectomycorrhiza microbial communities from riparian zone in the Pacific Northwest, United States - 19_EM | ecosystem: Host-associated > Plants > Roots > Unclassified | place... | reverse complement strand
TTGGCCCGCCAATCCCGACATTTCCGATCGCCGGGCTCAGCGTCTCCGACAAGGGGCCCTCCTGCTCGACCCCGCCAATGGGCGCCTGCGGACTAGCCGGCCACGTGGCACTGCTGACGCTCGGATCTGCCAGCGCGACGGTCGAAACCGGGCACGTAGCTCAGCTCGGCGACTTCAGCGTGGCCATGCCAGCCTTCGGCACCGCCATAGGCGGCAATTGCGACGACAGTGGCCGGACGGTCATCGTCGGGGTCAAGGTCGCACCTCATTGACCGGTAAGAATCCCGCCGGCCCCTGAAACGGTAGCGATCAGCTGCGTGCCTTTCGGCACGATGCTCACTTCGAGCCGTGGGGACTGGAGCAGATTCTGCGTCTCGAGCAGCTCGAACAAAGCGCCGGAAATTTCCGGATCTTTGGCGACGCGCGCCAGCGCCGTGCCCACGATTTGCGGGCGCGTGGTGGCGGCTTTAGCAAACTCGACGGCAGCGGTGCGATCGGCGGTGGAGCGAATGACGTTCACGCGGTTGGCGCCGTCTTGCTGAATCGCAGCCGTCACCTGGCGCAAACGATTGACGACTTTTTGCTCGATCTGCTGAATCATACCGACATCGCGAAAGTGCACCTTGCGGATGTAGGTGCTGCCGACGCCGTAGCCCCACTCGCGCGATTTGGCCGACACTTCTTCGCGCACGACTTGGCTCATGGGGTGGCGGTTTTCGAGCATGTCCGACAGCTTCATGTTCGACAGACAACGCACGGTGGCGTTCGACACGTTGGCGCGCAGCGAGCCCACCGGATCGCTGTTTTTGTACAAATAGCTGACCGGATCGCTCACGAACATCTCGCACCACACGCCGATGCCCATCGGCGCGCCTTCTTCGGAGTTGACGGGCTGGCTGCGCAGGTAGACTTGATCGAGCCGCATGTCGACCGTGCGCTTGCGGCCCATGAACGGCACCAGCGCCGCAAAAGGCCCCATGTTGAGCCAGGGAAAATGGATACCCGGCTCGGTGATGGTCCAGCGCACCCGACCGAACAGCTCGAATACCACGCACTCGCGCTCACGCACGATCACGTACAAGCCGAGCACGCGCACCCAAAACAGCAGAAACGGCACCAGCACGAAGCTGCCGAAAAATGCCACCGAAAAGGCGATCAAGAAATTCATGACTTGGCTCCGTCTTGGCCGAGCAGCACCAACTGTCTCGAGCGTTTGAACAGATTGAGCTTGGCGTTGCGCACGTAGGCTTGCAGCGCGCCGGGGCCGTTGGCGCGCAGTTGTGTCAATTGGTCGGCCAGCATCATCAACGGTTCGACCTCGGCTTGAGCGTTCAGCGTCTCGATTTCGACGGCGCGTCGTGACTGCACGATCTTTTGATCCGCGGCGGCCTGCGCCAGGCTGATCTCGCTCGAAACGTGGTTGTGCGCGGTGTTGATGGCGGCCAGCGCCGAATCGACCTCGGGCGGCGCGTCGATACTGGTGATGAGCGCGGCGTCGAGATCGATGCCGTAGCGCGCGGCCGCAGAGGCGCATTGGTCGTCCATGCGATCGCTCAGGTCGCGCAAATTCTTGCGCAAGTCGTTGATCGAAATACCTTGCACACCGGCGGCGTCGATGGTGTGCGTATCGGGCAGAGGCAGCGTGTCGGGCGGAGCCTCGAAGTTGGCGATGCGGTCGCGCAAGACCGAGATGAAGTAGCCCATGATGTGCGCGACTGGGTTCTTCACGCCGAACAGGTAAGCGTACAGGTTGCGCTCGGCGATCGTGAAGCGCAGCTGGCCCGAGAGCCCGGTGTTCAGCTGATCTTTGGTCACGGCCTCCAAGATGCGGCCGCCGCTGTTGGCGCTACCGTCTTCGGGATCGTAGGCGATCGATACGGTCACGGTGGCGATCGACACCTTGTGCACGCGCTGCCAAGGCAGCTTCCAGTAAAAGCCCGGCCCCACCACGCGTACCTGCGGGTAGGCGTAGCGCTGCTTTTCATCCTCACGCAAGGTTTCGGAGATAGGATCTTGCAACGTCGTCGCATCGCCCACGCGCTGTGCCCGCCCAAACGTGGAGATCACCGCCCGCTCGCTGGGCGCAATCGTATAGAAGCCGAGCAACCCGTAGCGCAGAAAAAACCAAACCATAAACCCGAGTGGGAGAGCGATCAGTGCCATGGTCGGGACGTTACCTCTGTCCCACCGTGCCCCGTAACTCCCCGCGACTTACGCGGCCTTTATGCTCGAGGCATTTTTACCCGCGGACGCTGCAAGCGCGGCACCGCCAAAACCGGGCGCAAAAAGACGACGTATCCTTTGGGCGGCCTCGTTCGTTCTTCGGCCATGACAACACTGCCAGCCCGCCGCCTCTATGTTTCGATGATCACCTCTCTCGATGGGTTCATCGAGGGACCGAACCGCGAGCTTGACTGGTTCGACCAGCAGAGCTCCCAGTTTCAGCGCTACTGCGAGGAGATGCTGGATTCGGTTGGAGTCGCGATCTACGGGCGAAGCTCGTACGAGCTGATGGCCCAGTACTGGCCCAACGCGGAGGCTCATCCGCGCACTCCTCAGGAGCTCGCCTTCGCCCAGCGCATGAACGCTTTGCCCAAGCTCGTGCTCTCGCGCACGCTCACGACGGCGAGCTGTGGATCGATCGCAAGCGTCGTCAGCAGCGCGAGCACGAGCTACTGGCGGCTCAGCCAGCAGCAGCGGGCCCCGCCGATGTGCGCGCCTCACGCGAGGCGGCTGGCACGTTGCTCGTGGCGCTCGCCCCGCAAGAACGCGCGGCGGTGGTGCTCAAAGACGTGTTCGACTTCTCTCTCGATGAAATCGCCACGACGCTTTCGACGAGCGTCGGCGCCGTCAAGGCCGCCTTGCACCGCGGCCGCGACAAGCTGGTCGAGCCGCCGCCCTCGCCGACCCGCGCCCCTGCGCCCGGAGTGCTCGACGCGTTCTCTGCCGCGTTCAACGCCCGCGACCTGTCCGCCCTAACCGCGCTCCTGCTCGACGATGCGGTCACCGAAATCGTCGGTCTAGTTACCGAGTACGGCGCTGAAACGCCCGCCGACGCCCGCACCGGCTCGCTCTTTCACAGCTTGACGCCCATCACGGCGACCGACGCGGGAGGCATCGATGACCGCTACCTTGCCGACTATCTCGGCAGCGCACCGCGCTGCGAGGTGCGCCTGCACCGCGACCAGCAGATCCTGCTGTTTTGGTTCGAGCACACGACCGGGCCCGCCGTGCGCGCCGTGTGGACCGTCGAGACCGACGACGACCGCATCGCTCACATCCGAAACTACTTCTTCACCCCCGACGTCCTCGCCGAGGTCTGTCGCGAGCTCGCCGTGCCATTTCGCAGCAACGGCTATCGTTACTGGTGAGCGTCGACGCCGTAGCTAACGAGGCAGGTCATGCCGGCGCCTGCTTCAGATTGCGTTGCCAGAGCTTGATCAATGCCGGCCCTCGTGACGTGAAGTCGGCCAACGAATAGCGTTCCAGCTCGGCGAAAAAAGCATCGTGCGCCCGCACGAGCGCCTTCTTCAAACCGCAGGCCGGATCGATGGGACACGTGTTGGTGCGCGCGTCGAAGCACTCGACCAAATTCAGGTGGGGCTCCGTCAAGCGCACCACGGCAGCGACGTTGATCTCATGAGGCTCGCGCGCCAAGCGCAGTCCTCCACCCCGACCGCGGACGCTCTCTACCAGGCTTAGCTCGACCAGTCGCTGGACCACCTTGACCAAGTGGTTCTGCGAGATGCCGTAGGCGGCGCTGATCTCTGGCAGCGGAACCCACCGGCCATGGTGCGTGGACAGATAGAGCAGCACACGCAGGGAGTAGTCCGAGAAGAGGGTGAGCTGCATGGCGAATGATCTTGACCCTGGCGGCTTATAACATGTATTTCAGATGCAACTTCAACCCCGAGCGCGCCCGTCGAAAGGCGCAAGGAATTCCTGAGTAATGTCCAATCTTTATAACGATCTTGGCGGACCTGTGGCGGTCGAGAAAGCCGTCGACATCTTCTATCGCAAGATGCTCTTGGACGACCGCGTCGCCAGCTACTTCGAGTCCGTCGACATGGACCAGCAGCGCTCGAAGCAGAAGGCATTCCTCACGATGGTGCTCGGCGGCCCCAACAACTACGCCGGCAAAGACATGCGCCAGGCGCACGCTCACCTGGTCAAGCGCGGCCTGAGTGACCTGCACGTTGACGTGGTCATCGAACACCTCGGTGCGACGCTGAAAGAGTTGGGCGCGAGCGACGCGCAGATTGCCGAGGTGGCTGCCATCGCCAACTCGGTGCGAAACGACGTCCTCGGTCGCTGAGCCTCAGCATGCCGCGCATTTCGTGTGAAGGACGCGAGCTTTGGGTCTCCCCCGACGACAATCTGCTCGACGCCTTGCTCGCGGCTGGTCTCTCCGTGGCAAGCGCCTGCAGGGCGGGAGCGTGCCAGCAGTGCCTGGTGCAAGCCACACGCGGCACCCCACCTGCCAGCGCCCAAGCGGGCCTCAAAGACGCTCAGCGCCTTCAGGGCTATTTTTTGGCGTGCCAGGCCAAGTTGAGCGAGGACCTCACCATCTCGTTGTCGGGGGCGCGCGGGCTGGACGTTCCGGCGCGCATCGTGTCGAGCGAGGCGCTCTCGTCCGACGTGTTTCGGGTGCTACTGCGGCCAGAAACCCCGCTAGAGTATCGCGCCGGTCAGTACATCACGCTCGTCCGAACGGACGGCTTGGCGCGTTCGTACTCGATTGCCAACCAACCTGATGCAGACGCTGGTTGTTTGGAGCTGCACGTCCGCGTCTTTTCGAACGGACGCATGAGCGGCTGGCTGGCGAGTCGCCAGGCGCTGGGCGCCGATGTGGCTATCCGGGGTCCGATTGGAGAGTGTTTCTACGTGCCCGGCAACCCGCAGCAGCCGCTACTGCTGGCGGGCACTGGCACGGGGCTGGCTCCGCTCTGGGGCATCTTGCACGACGCACTGGCGTCGGGTCATTCGGGCCCCATCGAGCTCTGGCACGGCGCGCGCATCACGCACGGCCTATACCTGGTGCGCGAGCTCGAAGCACTCGCCACTAGCCATCGACACTTCAGCTACCGGCGCTGCGTTCTCGAAGGCACGGCAGACAGCGGTACGGAAGTCGGGAGCCTAGACGCGGCTGTGTTGGCCTCGGCGCCGTCATTCGATGGCCGTCGCGTTTTTCTGTGTGGTGACCCCAATCTGGTCCAGCAGCTGAAGCGCAAGGTGTTCTTGAAGGGCGCTTCGCTCCGCGAAATTCACGCCGACGCCTTCGTTGCCTCGAGCGTCTAGGGTCGGCGTCGCCGTCTGACGCTGGGAGGCTCGCTCCGTTCGCGATTCTTTTGCCTATTCGCTTTTGGCTACGAGCACGGGCCTGTATAAATACCTCGCCGCGACGAGCTCGTGGGAGAAGCACTGCCTGACGACCGGATGCGGCCTGGCCTACACCAAGGTGTCGGTCGGCGGCGACTCGGGCAGCTTTGCCAACTTTCTGTCCGAGGTCTGGGCACTCGACGCCTCGGGCAGTGCCTACCGCGTCGACCGGCTCAAGGGGACGACCACGAACTCGATCAGCAAGATCACCGGCGCCACCCTGACCCAGCTCGTCGTGGGCTGCCCCGGCGACGTCATGGGCCTCAGCAGCAACGGAACCGTCTACTCGTTCCAGTGACGCGCCCGCGGTAGCTCGACCTCGAAAGCAATCCGAAACCTGGGTCATCCCGGAGCGCAGGGCACTGCAACGTCAGCTGCTAGCTAACAGCTGCTGCACGAGGGCGTCGCAGCAATTTCTTGAGCGAAGCTGAGCCGTCGGCGCAGGTCTCGTGCACTTGGGACCATACTCGTTATGATCTCGACTCGATTCTGCGGCAGGTTGCTGTGTGTCTGCAGCTTTTCGCTCGCCGGCTGCAGTGCGGATAAGGCCAGGTCATCGCTCACGAGCGACGTGGCACCCACCGCGCCGGCGCCGGCCGGCGCCAGCGGAGGCGGGGGAACTGACAGCGGGGGCGCGACCATGAGCGCGGGCACGGGCGGCGGCTTGATGATCGTGGCGCCGCCTGCCGCCGGAACGATGGGCGACGCCCCCGAACGACCGCCCGTCATGCTCACGAACGTGACCGCGACCGAGGTGGGAGGCTATCAGCTCGGCGACGAGATTCTCGACGGCGCAGCCGCGGAGACGAGCACCAGCGTGGATGCCAATGACGGCTGCGGCGTGCTCGTCGGCGTGGCGCGCGACTTCAAGACTACCGAGCCCGGCAAGCATCCGGACTTCGAGTCGTTTAGCGGACAAGTCGTGGTCAAGGGTCTGGTCGCGCCCGAGCTCGATGCGAATCGCAAGCCCGTTTATGCCTCGCACTGCGAGCTGATGCCCGACCCGACGCTGTGCCCAACCGGCCAACAGACGACGAGTCAGCTCGCGTTCGACCAGTGGTACCGCAACACGCCCGACGTGAACCACGCCTATTTGCTGTATTTCCAAATGCAGCCGACCGGCAACGTGGTCTCGTTTCAAAGCGAAAACTTCGTACCGCTCGACAATGCCGGCTTCAACGACACCTGGCCGGCGCTCGACGGCAAGCAGCACAACTACGGCTTTACGACCGAGCTTCACGTAAAGTTCAAATATTCGGGCGGCGAATCCTTCACCTTCAAGGGTGACGACGACGTGTGGGCCTTCATCAACGGCCACTTGGCCATCGATCTGGGCGGACTGCACGAAGCGCGCGCCGACACCATCGCGCTCGACGATCGCGCCGCCGAGCTGGGCATCGAAAAAGGCAACGTGTACCCGCTCGAGCTATTCCAAGCCGAGCGTCACTCGAGCGGCTCGCACTTCCGCATCGACTCGACGCTATCGCTGGTCGACTGCGGCAGCATCCCGAAACCGCCGAAATGAGCCCTACGGCTCCGAAGCAGCCGTTACTCGATCGGACGAAGCATCACGACCGAATAGCCCACGGCGACTTTGCGGCCGCGATTCACGTATGAATGACGTTGGTCACCGCGGAAGACGACCACGTCACCTTCGCTCATCTCGAAGGACTCACCTGAGGCGATCAATGTGAGCTCGCCGCTCTCGCAGCTGAGGTACTCGCGCGTACCGGCGGTGTGCGGAACGCCCACCATACGCGCGCCCACCGGCAGCAGCAGCCGCTCAATCTGCATGCCCGGCACTTTGTCTGGCAAAAGCGAGCTGACCTGTACCGTGCCGCGCAGCCGCGTCGGCAAGCTGCCGCGCTGGTACAGCTTGGCCGAGGCGCGCGGCTCCGCCACGATCTCTTCGAGCGAGACCTGAAAGGCCATGGCTACGGCGTGCAGCACCGTGAGCGTAGGATTGCCGTCGCCGGACTCGAGGTTCGACCAAGTCGCGCGCGGCAGCCCTGACAACTTCGCCATTTGTTGCTGGGTGAGCCCGCGCGCCTGGCGCAGCTGACGCAAGTTCCGGCCAAGCCGACTAGATAGCTCCTCGCTCATGGGTTGGCATTCTGCCAATACATTGTCAGGTTTGCCAATGCTCTGTCAGGGCAGGGCCATGCTCCAGAAGAAAGCAAAGGAGCCTAGTCATGAACCTGAATGGCAAGTCGGTACTGCTGACCGGAGCGAGCCGGGGCCTGGGGCGCGCCCTGGCCGAACAATTGGCGCGAGCAGGAGCACGCATCGTGATGGTCGCGCGCTCCGAGCCCGAGCTCGAGCGCATCGCCGCGGCGATTCGCGAGGCCGGCGGCGAGGCGCACACCCTGGTCGCGGACGTCGGCCGCAAACAAGACGTCTACCCACTGGCAGGCGCCGCGGCGGCACTGGTCGGCCCGATCGACGTCTTGATTCATAACGCCAGCGCGCTCGGACCCGTGCCGCTGCGCCTGCTGCTGGACACCGAATGCGAAGACCTCTCACACGTGCTCGAGACCAACGTGGTCGGTCCCTTCCGGCTGAGCAAAGTCATCGCAGGCTCGATGGCGCTGCGCAAAACCGGCACCATCTTACACATCAGCTCCGATGCCAGCGTAAGCGCCTACGAACGCTGGGGCGCGTATTCGGTTTCGAAGGCGGCGCTCGATCACCTGTCGCGGCTGTGGGCGGCAGAGCTTGCCGAGCGTGGCGTGCGCGTGCTCAGCGTCGACCCGGGCGAAATGGACACGCGCATGCATGCCCAGGCCATGCCCGAGGCCGACCCGGCGACGCTGGCGCGGCCCGCGGACGTGGCCGAGCGCATCGTCGCGCTGCTGGCCGACGAAACGGTGCCGAGCGGCAGCCGCATCGAAGCACAAAGCTGGAGGGCCGCGTGATCGCCGTGCAAGGCCGACCGGAGCGCGTCCCGATCGCTGCGGCGACGGCGCCGCGATCGGGGTTTCAAGCCGAACGGCTGCTGGTCATCGATCCGCTCACGCGCCGTTTCGGCGACTACCGGATCCGTGAGCTGCCGCAGCTCTTCGGTCCGGGCGACCTGCTGGTCGTGAACGACGCCGCCACGCTTCCGGCGTCGTTACAGGTCGAGCCACAGCTCGAGCTACGGCTGGTGTCGGTCGAAGCCGACGGCTCGTTTCGCGCCATCGCGTTCGGAGCCGGCGATTTCAGGCAAGCGACCGAACAGCGCGGGGCGCCGCGCCCGCTACATGACGGCGAACGGCTGCTGTTCGGTTCCGAGCTGGCGGCGCGCGTCGTGCACGTCGACCCACAGGCTTCCCGCCTGATACGGCTGCGCTTCGAAAGCAGCGGCGCCGCGTTTTGGTCGGCGCTCTACCGCTACGGCAAGCCCATACAATATTCGTACGCCAACCAGCCGCTGCAGCTCTGGGACGTGCAAAACCGTTACGCCGCGCGGCCCTGGGCCTTCGAGCTGCCGTCGGCGGGCCACCCGCTGACGTTCGAAGCGCTGTTCGAAATCGAAAAACGCGGCGCGGCGCTGACTCATGTCACGCACGCTGCCAGCATCTCCTCGACCGGCAGCGAAGAGCTCGATGCGCGTTTACCCCTGGCCGAGCGCTACGAGATTGGAACAGAGGCCGCCCGCGCGCTGACCCAAGCGCGCCACGAAGGCGGTCGCGTCATCGCAGCGGGGACCAGTGTCGTGCGTGCGCTCGAAGGTCATGCCGATCGAAACGGCAGCGTCGCTGCGGGCAGCGGCGAAACCTCGCTCCGGCTCAGCAGCAGCTACGAGCCGCGCGTCGTGGCTGGCTTGCTCACGGGTCTGCACGAACCGGGCACCAGCCATTTCGAGCTGCTCGAAGCCTTTGCGCCGAAGCAGCTGCTGCTGCGGGCCGTCGACCACGCCGCCAGGACCGGCTATTTGCAGCACGAATTCGGCGATTCATGCTTGGTCCTGGCGGGCGCGCTGCTCGAACGCCTCGCGGCGTGAGCGCTCACTGAACCGGCGCAGCGGGAGCGGCCGGCGCAACCGGGGCGGCCGGCGCCTGCTCGTTCGTGCCGTGCTCCCAGCGACGACCGTGCTCACCGCGCAGCATCATCGGCTTCAGCTTGCCGGCCTCGAACGCCGCCTTCAGCTCGTCGGGCGTCACTTTCTGATCGCCGTTGGCATCGGCCACGCTGAGCTTGGCCCAGTGCTCGGCACCGACTTCGGATTGGTCGAGAGCGCCGTCGTGGTTCGTGTCCTTCTTGTCGAAGCGCGCCTTGGCTTGCTGCTGGAATTCAGCGCGCTTGGCCGCGAAGCGCGCGACAAGCTCGTCCTTCGAGACGACGCCGTCGCCGCTGGTGTCAATCTCACCGATGTTCTGTTGCATGCGCTCGGGTAGCTCGGCAGCTTGCAGCTGACCGTCTTTGTTGGTGTCGAAACGCTCGATGAACTTATCTGGAGAAGGTGGGCCAAAGCCGTGCTCGCCGCGATGATGCTCGCCGCGCGCTTCGGGCTGCATCGCTTGGGGCGCCGGAGTCTTGGCGCCGGGCTGGGCCAAGCTAGCGGTCTGGCTTTGGTCCTGGGGTTCCACCTCGGAACCGCCGCACGCCATCAAGCCGAAGCTCGAAAGCAAAGCGATGAGAGAGGTGGTAGTGATGATGCTAGATGTCTTCATATTCCGTCGTGCTCCTGTCAGTGGGTGCGACGCCGGGCCCCCGGCGCCCCCTACTCCCCTGCCAGTCGATTTTTTCGCGCGTAGGGTTTTGTCTCGCCCCGGCGTCAAACCCGGTTGAGTGACACAAATACGGAGAAGCATTGGAGAATCTGGACGAAGCCGCACAGCGTGTCCGGTCCGGAGACGCCGCGGCTTTTGGACAAATCGTCGATGCCACGAGCGGCCGCCTAGTCAGGCTGGCCGCTAGGATGCTCGGCAACGTCGTCGATGCGGAGGATGTAGTGCAAGAAGCTTACGTCAAAGCCTACCGCGCCCTCACCTCGGGCGAGTTCGACGGACGCGCCAACGTCTCGACGTGGCTGTACCGCATCGTCACGAACCAAGCCATCGACGCGATGCGCAGCCGCGCCCGGCGCCCCAAGCCGACCGACACTGCCGACGAATCGATTTCGGACCTCGCCTCCGCCGAGCAGCAGATGGCGCTGGCAGAGCTGGCCGATTTCATGAGTGAGCTGCCGCCCGATCAGCGCGCGGCGCTGGTGCTCAAGTCCGTCGAAGGCCTGACCTCGCCGGAAATTGCAGAAGTCTTGCAGTGTAGCGAAGGTGCGGTCGAGCAACGGTTGGTGCGCGCCCGCGCGGCGCTGCGTAAGAGGAGCGAAGCGCAATGAGCCACGACGAAGACATCGATGCGCGCCTCGAGCGCTTGGCGGCCGCTACCAGCAGCGTAGGACCGCGCGGCGGCTTTTCGGGCCGCGTCATGGCGCGCATCAACGAAGAACAGCTGGGCACGCTGCTGGCGCTGCGCGTGCCGGCACGGCGCTTCTTGCCGTTCGGCATGTTGGCGGCCGCTCTGGCCATGGTTTGGGCCGTTTCGGTCACGAGCCAAGTCAACGAGGCCATGGCCTCCAGCGACGATACGGAGCTTGCATGGTGATCGGACCGAAGCTGAAAATTTACGCCGTCGTCGCCGGCATCTTCGTGCTCGGCGCAGGCGCGGGCGGCGCCGCCGGCTATGCCGTCGCCAACAAGCGGCTGGCAGAAATGCTGCGCGGCGACCGGCCAGCCCTTGGCGACGCGCGCCGCATGGAGGCGCTAGCCTACGAGCTCGATCTGAGCCGCGAGCAACGCCGGCAGGTGCGCGAAATCTTAGAGCGCCACCGCGACGACAATCGCCGCCTGACGCAGGCCATGTTCGAGAAATGCGGCGACGACTTGCAGAACCTGCGCACGCGCATCGACGACGAAATCAGCCCGGTCTTGAACGACCAGCAACGGGCGCGCTTCCACGACCTGATGGAAAAACGCGGCCAACGTTTCCCCCTCGGCGCGCGCAGCCCCCGTTTCCGCCACGATTGACACCCGCGCGCCTCGCCCGCTCTTCGAAGCCCCGCTCTTTCGAGGCCCTTCGAGGCGCCGCTCTTCGAAGCCCCGCTCTTCGAAACCCCGCTCTTCGAAACCCCGCTCTTCGAGCCCCGCTCTTCGAAACCCGCGCACGCCAGCGGCGCCCCTGCGCGTCTCCCGAATGACTTTGCATGCAAAGTCATTCACCAGACCCCGAACCTCTCATCCGATTCGCAAGCAATCTCGACAGGTTACCCACCCCAAATTTCGGGCACCCCGAATGACTTTGCATGCAAAGTCATGCGCCTGACCCCGAATCCCTCATCCGATTCGCAAGTAATCTCGATAGCTTGTCGACCCCATGCGGGGGTTCGCAAGAATGACTTTGCATGCAAAGTCATTTTTCGCCTTTGAACACTGCTCGGCGGCGCGGCTCCGCGGCGGACGGCGTCGGCGACGCCGGACGGGCGACGCGGCTTGCCGACGGAGGGCGGCGTGCATCGGCGACGGGTTTTGGCGACGGACGGCGTCGGCGGCGCGGCTCCGCGGCGGACGGCGTCGGCGACGCCGGACGGCGACGGCGAGGCTTGGTCGAGGGGAGGCTGTGTTGCTGGTGGGGCTGCCCAGCTGGGCAGCCGAACAACGGGGCATCCCAGCCCAAGAAAGGACGGCGCGCGGCGGTGGTGGTAGTTCGGCGAGCGATGGTTTTGCGGACTTGTTGGAGCGCTCTGTTGTTGGCCGGTTGTGCGGGGGCCGCGCCTCGTGTCGCAGCCACGGCGACGGTGCCGCCGGTAACGGATCACGTAGCGACGAAGGGCGCGGCGGTGGCGTCGCAGGGGCCGAAAGAGTTGCCGGAGCTGGTGAAGGAGCTCGAGGCGGCGCACGTCACGGGCACGATCGCGATCTATGACACGCAAGACGGCGTGCTCGGCTGCAGCGACGTGAAAAAGTGCCAAGAAGCCGTCACGCCGGCGTCGACCTTCAAGATCGCGCACAGCATGATCGCGCTCGAGACGGGCATCGTCGAAGGCCCCGATACGGTGCTGCCCTGGGATCATCAACAGTACACGAACGAAAACTGGAACCAGGATCTGAAGTTTCGCGACGCGTTTCGGCTGTCGTGTTTGCCCTGTTACCGCGCCATCGCGCGCAAAGTCGGCGAGGCCGGTGAGCGCGAATGGGTGACGAAGCTCGGTTACGGCAACCAAGACGTCTCGGGCGGCGTCGACAAGTTTTGGATGTGGGGCGGCCTGCGCATCTCGGCCGTCGAGCAGATCGACTTCTTGCGCCGCTTCGACGCGAACAAGCTGCCTATTTCGGAGCGCACGGCCGATTTGGTGCGCGACATCATGACGCTCGACGTTACTGAAAAGTACGTGCTACGCGGCAAGACCGGCTCGGCGGGGCCACCTGACGAGCTGCGCGAGCTGTATTGGTTCGTCGGCTGGCTCGAGCTCGGCGAGCGGCGCGTGTTCTTCGCCACCCTGCTCGACGGCCACGCCTCCGACGTCGATCCGCTCCCCATGCGCCGCACCGTCACCGAACGCATCCTCAAGTCGAAGGGCTTGATGTAGGCGTTCGGGCGAGTGTAAGGAGCGCCGCGCGGGAGCGTTTTTCCGGAACAGACGGCGTTTGGTGCCGCGCGGAGGTTCTGGAGACATGGAAAAAGTGCTTTCGATTCGCACGGTTGTGGTGCTGGCGGCGCTGGGGCTCGGCGGCTGCATGAGCCGCTCAGAGGCGCCGGCGCCAGCCGCCATGGCGGCCGTGAAAGGCGGCGGAGAAGCGCCCACGGCGGCGGCGACGGCGGCCGACGGCGCGAAGTCGGCCCTGCCGAAAACATCGCGCAAGGTCATCCGCAATGCCGAGCTTTCCATCGAAGTGAAGTCGCCGGCGGCCGCAGAGTCGCAGGTGAGCAGCTTGGTCGAAGGCTTTGGCGGCTACGTGGCCAGCTCCGAGCGCGAGGTCGTGGCCGACGAGGGCGCGCGAGCGGAGGCGCGCGTCTCGCTTTCACTGCGCGTACCGGCCGAGCGAATGGACCAGACGCTGCGCGAGATCAAAAAGCTGGGCGGCGGCGCCGAGACGGAAAAGATCGGCTCGGAAGACGTGACCGACGAGTACATCGACGTCGACGCGCGCATCAAGAACCAGCGGCACCTCGAAGAGCAGCTGGTGAGCATTTTGGCTCAAGCGAACAACGTCGATAGCGCGCTCAAGGTGCACCAAGAGCTGACCAACGTGCGCACGGAGATCGATCGCTTGGAGGGGCGAAAGCGCTTTCTCGA
>Ga0307516_10006525_pt1 | contig 13657 bp, 6 predicted proteins | sample 19_EM_MG_FD_203310 | JGI IMG/M metagenome (GOLD analysis project Ga0307516, IMG submission 203310) | Populus trichocarpa ectomycorrhiza microbial communities from riparian zone in the Pacific Northwest, United States - 19_EM | ecosystem: Host-associated > Plants > Roots > Unclassified | place... | reverse complement strand
TTTATGTTGTGTTTGGAATGAAGCATTTGACAATGAACTAATTAATGTATTGTTGTACATGCTATTTGATTTGTCATGACTATAACGTTATTGTAAGATTTTTATTCATAAAGAAGAAGAAGAAGAAAGTTTTTGCAAGATTTTTAGTATCTAAGTTAACAAATTAAAATTAAAACATTAAAATTATATATTTTAAGTTGAATTATTTATTAATTCGATATGATTTTTCACTTTTACTTATTTTAATTTATAAGCCTATAAGTAAATTACGTACATATTTCATAATGGAGATTTAATTTTGGTACTTCTAGATGCATGGAGTTAATGGGAGAAGGGATTTTTAAAAAAAATATATATATTAATGTGATTGTAAGAATATTATAAAACTCATCTTGTTTTATTGTTGTAATGGAGACTTAATGCTCATTTATGCACCAATTTAATGTTTGAGTCTCATTTTATTATCATAAAATTCATCTAACAATATTATATAAAATATGTAGTTAAGAAAATTGACTATTCCCACAGCTTACTTGGCAATTAAAGAAATATTTCACGGGCCTGTACAGGAACATATCCAATTCTAACATGATATTCAAAATGCCAAATGTCTAGTTAGTTTTTTTGGTTTGGAAATAGTTATAAATATATTAATATATTTTTTATTTTTTCAAATTTATTTTTGATATTAACACATCAAAATAGTAAAAAAAAATTCAAAAAAATAGTTAACCCGCAATGCAAAACACCACATTGACTTGCCATACATTTGATAACCTAAACATGAATTGAAGGTCATCAACAAAGCCAGTGTTGATTAATCTCTGGGCCGCACTCTTTGCTTGAATTTGATATAAGGCCTATCAATGAATGATATCATCATTTAAGCTCGCACAAGCTAGCATAGCAGTTGTTGGCAACTCCCTTTCGGAGAGTGGGGTTTGCCGTCTAAGGACTCAGCGTGGGTTACTGTGTAAGTGCGAGCTGATTCGAATATATATATCTTGGTGAGGATCAATGATGATTAAATGTCATTTTTTCTTGAGAAAACAAAGGTTGCTTCTGAAGGTCAGATAAAAAATCTCCCATCAAATTCATCACAAGCCACAGCAATCGTTTTCACTTGATGAACCAGCGCCTCCTTTCAAATGCAGATGCGGGTATATTTTCAAGGAATACTGTTACATTCTAGTGTCGGTGGATTGTGAATGATCTTTGGAGAGTGTCTCTTTATGCTTTCAAATATTGCTTCCTTTCAGAGTCCTGGATATGTTTCAACTCCTTGGAAATTTATAACCACAACACCCTTCAGCAGTTTTAAGGCCACTCCACAATTATCTGCGGTGTCGGGCGTCATTTTCCGAGAAGATGATAGGAAGTACTCAACAGGGTCCAGCGAACACAGCTCCAAAAGGAGCTAGCCAGAGCCCCTCTCTTAAATAGGAAGGGCCCATGAAGGACCAACCCTGTCTGCCAGCTACATTATATGCTTTATAGCCCACCCCTCTCTATGGGTATCCGTTAGCTGTAGGCAGAAACCAGTAATGAAGTTACAGATCCAAAATCGGGGTCCTAGCATTTAACCTTTCAGGGCAGAGATGAAGATTTCGCAGTTTTTCCATGGTAACATAAAAGAAGTAGAATTTACAAAATGAGAGAGAAATCAAAAAATGATAAACAGTGTTAGTAGGCATCACAATAAACAAATGAACATTAATGAAGGCAGTCAATCGAATTTGGTAGAAGGGGATTTTCATTGCATTTAATGACTCTTTACAGTGTACAATACCATTACCAACATCCTTGGTTACCTTAACAACACTTTTCTTTTACCTTTCTCCTTCTCTCCATAAATTAACCTTCCAACTATCTTTCCTCCTCCTTTAGCAAGGAGAACACCAAAGTGGAGGTAAAAACTGGGAATTTAGCCCAACAAACAAGAAAACTGGAGCTTATAATTATGTGCTCCTTCCATATCCATGTTGGCAGCAAAACTTTTGACTGTTTACTCAAGCTACACTCCCATGATCTGAGGTATCTTCATAGTAATAAGGCGTCAACTTGCCATCCTTTTTAGCAATCTTGGACAGATTCTCTGCCCCAATTTCTTGCAGCATTTTTACCACCCTCCTCATCGATGGGCGGTTAATGGGAAGGGGACTGGTGCAGAGGATGCCGATGTTGAGGACTTTGCATATCTCTTCCTTGAAACAAGAATCAAGTTTTGGGTCAATAACATGGTCCACTCCTTTCTGATCTAAAGTGGTGCATACCCACTTGACTAAGTCCTTTTCTCCGTACTCTGGATCAACAGGGCGTTTGCCAGTTACCAACTCGAGAATAACCACACCAAAGCTGTAGATGTCACTCTTCTCGTTCACTCGAAGGGTGTATGCATACTCTGCATCAAGTGTATCAAAAGAAGTTAGTTCCAATTTAGTAGAAGTTGTTGGAATTGGATGGCAGGCCATTAATATATTTGTCAGGAGCTACAAAAGTGATTGATATGAGAAAATATCCCAAAATGCTGATCTAACTTTCCAACTAAAGTTTATCCGAGAGCTTATAAATTAAGAGAATACCAGTCTTTATGAATTGGCAATCAAATCCTAAAAAACATCCATATAATTATTGCTGTACTATAAACACAAGAAAGCCAGTGCAGGCTATAAGGGACTTGATTAAAAGAATGGAATTTCAGTACAGATCATTTTCAAACACATCAAATCTGAAGTTCCATAACCAGTTAGGAAGAAGGTTAATCACTAACCTGGAGCAATGTAACCACAGGACCCTGCAATGACTGACATGGATTTAGGCTTTCCGGTTGAATCAACCACCTTGGCTACACCAAAATCAGCTACCCGAGCTCCAAAATCACCATCCAGTAATATATTGTTGGACTTCACATCTCTATGAACAATGGGAGGAACACAATCATGATGCAAATAAGAAAGTCCCTCAGCTGCATCAACAACAATCTTGTACCTTGTTGGCCAATCCAACAAACCTCCCTTGCTACTATGCAACAAGTCACCCAAGCTACCATTAGGCATGTATTCATACACCAAAAGCTTGTAGTCTTTATTGGTACAGCAACACCATAGCTTAACAATGTTCTTGTGCCTAATCTTACCCAAAGTAGCAACCTCTGCATCAAAACCATCATCTTGAATCGCCTGACCTTTCTCAACATCAACATCATCGCTCTGCTTTTTCACTCCTCCCCAGATCTTCTTCACTGCGACAGCCTCACCGTTGCTAAGCACAACCTTGTAAACTTTCCCCGACAATCCACTCCCTATAACATTATCCTCATCAAGACAATCCAAGATCTCATACTCACTAAAACCCAGTTTATGAAACGAGATCAACGTCCATTTTGACTTCTCAACAGCTCTTGCTTTCTTGAAATTTCTGTACTTGAAATAAAACCAAACCACACCAACAATCAGAACCAACACAGCTAGTACGAAAATAGACCTCATCAACCAAGCGTAACCTCTACCTCTCCCACCACCCCTCCCATCACACAATCCCTCAATATCACCACACAAACCAGGATTCCCAATAAAACTGCTCTTGTACATCTCCTTTGCAAATAAGGGTGGAATCTCTCCTGACAACCGATTATTTGATAAATTAAGCTGATTTAATTTCAGATTCTGCAAACCGATTGGAATTTTCCCCGAAAACCTATTATTCGACAAATCAAGATAATTAAGCACAGACATTCCTCCAATTCCATCCGGAATCTTCCCAGAAAGAGCATTATTAGCCAAGTTTAGCTCATTCATTTTCTTCCATGAATTAACCCCATCTGGTAGCTCACCCGATAGGGCATTCCCATGAAGATCCAAACTTCCTAGCTCTTTCAAATTCACTATACTCCCAGGCAACGATCCACTAAACCTATTTTCACTACCCGAAAACTCAGAGAGATTAGCCAAAAACCCGATTTCCTCCGGTAAGTTCCCATCAAAGTTATTCCTGTCAATAATCAACATAGACAAATTTGCAGCACCTGCAATTGTTTTCGAAATCGGACCCGATAATGAATTATTAACAAGATCAAACAACGAAACATGAGGCAACCCCCAAAGCCCAGTTGGCACTTCCCCGGATAACCGGTTATAGCCCAGCCGGACCCGGGTCAGACTCCAGCATTGACTCAAACTTTCCGGTATTTGACCTGAAAACGAGTTATATATCATCAAAATCTCCTCTAACTCGCCATTTTCACATAAACTTGCCGGGATTTGACCGGAAAAGTGGTTGTTGGACACGTCTAGCCATATCAATGCCGAATTTTTGCCAAGATTTTGAGGCAACTCTCCAGTGAGTCCGTTTCGAAACAGCCTGAGTTCGTATAAGTTCGGTGAGTCAGCTATGCTTGGAGGCAAACTCCCTGTAAAGCCATTCTCGTAGAGATTGAGACTCTCTAACGGTAAACGACACAGCTCGTCTGGAATCGACCCGGTCAACTGGTTCATTGACGCGTCGAGTCGCTTTAAATCAGTAAGCTTCCCCATCCCCCGAGGCAACTCACCAGTCAACGAGTTGTTGTAGAGTTCGATTTGGACTATGCTGGTCAGCTCAGTGAGTGAGCTTGGGATGGAACCGACAAGGCTGTTGAATGCAAGGTCTAAATCGGTGAGTTTCTTGAGTCGAGACAGTGAGTCAGGGATTTCGCCAATTAAATTACACGCAGTGAGCCACAAAATCTCCAGGTTTGTCAAGTTACCCAATTCGGGAGGGATCCGACCCGGTGTGAACGGGTTGTACGACAAATTGAGCACTTTGAGGGTGCTAATGTTGCCTAAAAAAGGTGGTATTATACCGTCGAAGAGATTATAAACGAGAGAAATGACCTCGAGTTTTTGAAAACGAGCGAAAGTATCGGGAATGTCTCCTGAGAAGTTGTTTCCGGTAAGGTCAAGGTATCTGAGGTTAGGGAGGTCAGCTAAGGTGTGGGGGAGGGTACCCGTAAGTAGATTTTGAGAAAGATCAAGGTGTTGGAGATTCCGACACGTGGAGATATCTGAAGGGAGAGTGGCGTTGATGTAGTTGTTGAAGACGGAAAGGAAAGTAAGGTTTTGGAGACGGCAAAGGAGGGAAGGGAAAGGACCAGCTATGTTGGTGTTGGATAAGTCTATGGAAGTCACAGAGTTTGATGTCGGGTCACATTGGATGCCGAACCATGAGCAAGGGGTGGTGTCTCGGCCTGACCATGAAGAGAGAGCTGAGTCTGGGTCTGAAAGAGAGAGCTTGATTTGTTGGAGGTAAAGGCCTTCTTGGTTTAGAGAAAGGGAAGGGGAGGGAAAGAAGACGAAGGAAAGGAGAAGGAAAAGAAGCATGGTGCTTGCTCCTTGAGGTGGCGGTGGCAGTGGTGGTTGTGGGATTCTAGAAAGGGAGGAGTTGAGGAGCTGGGAGTGCGTTCTGGTGTGAGATATAAGAGGGGGATCAACCTTGAAAAGGAGAGGACGATAGAGAGAGGATTTGAGAGTGTTTTTTCTGTGAAAGGGAGCAATAGCACGAGAGTGGGCTATATCGTGGTGAGCTGCTGTAGTGCTCTAGTGTGTTGTTGTGTGTTGTTAAGACATTGCATGACTGTGAATGATGGCCTTTCCAGGACAAATTTTGCATGAGTTTTTGAATGTGAATCATTCGTTTCAAATGATTTTGTTCCAAAACACTAAGTTCATCCAAGTCAAATCTATGCTTCCAGTTTAAGGCTTTTTTTTTTTTCTTTTTGGAGAAACAACAAATGCTTTAATCTCGTCAATTCAAATAGCTGCAATTGTCCCAACGAACAATTACCTGGTTAGGTTAAATTTCTGAGGTGAGGTCGTTGAAGTTTGGTGAAAGAAAAAGACCACATTTTATGGTTTAAAATTTACAGTGTATTGATACTGTAACGGGTATTTTTTTAAAATTATTCTTTCATTGAGAAATATTTTTTTTTATTTTTTTAAATTATTTTTACTTAATTTAAGATTAATTAAAAAAAACACCCACAAACAAACAGTGTTGGTCTAAGAGTTAAATGAAGCTTGCTTTCTTTGTTAGGTTAAGATCTTAGAATAAACATTCACAAAACTAATTAATTTTTTTAAAATATTTCAAGTCGATGTTAAGAATACGTTATTAAAGTTATATATATATATATATATATATAAACACTTAATTTGAAATAATAAACAAACTAATTTTGAAATAAACAAAAAGAAAAAAAAAAGGTAAGGAAGTGTTTGTACTTAAAATGGTGGTGTACGGGATTAAGGACAGCCCCAACTAAATCACAGAGCTAGTAAATTTACTATCAAAGATCAAAAATTACTAAAATCAAAGAGACAAGGGAGGCGGCAAGGATGGCTGATTTCATTATTGGTCTCCCATTCTTCATCATGTGGCTGTGAAATTTGGCAAAGGATGTCGAGGATATTTCAAGGCTAAATAACACTTGGAAGTAATTAATTTATTACCATTAATAATAATTAAATAGATTGTTAATATAATGATTATTAAAAACTTATATAATCATTAATTTTACAACCCATAAAATCAATCGAAATACAGGCAACATCACCTTCAGGTTGGTTTAGCAGCGAGCAGAGTAAAGAAGCACACAGAATGACATTATGGCTTTGTTGAAGAGTCATCTGAGTCACGTGAGTGGCTGAGCGCAGAGAAGAAGAGACAGTTACTGAAGGTGAAATACTGAAATCTTTGAATAAGTGACTGTGACAGGACATTGCGACAGAAAGGTAAAGGGACGAGAACGACACCGTTTTGTATGACTTAGATTTGGGTAGACTAGAGACTAAATTATTGCCCCTGTCTGTGTTTTTTACTCTTTTAGGCAGGGGGCGACATGCTTGGAAATATTTACAGACCAAACCATATTATAGTGTGAAATATTCATGGCATTGTAATGATAGATTAATGGAAAGGTGGTCTACAAAACGAGAAGACAACACTGAACATCGATACATGCGTGTTTCGGGTTAGATTATCAAGATTCAAGAAGTGGAGTTGTCAAAACTAAAGATGCTTGTTTTCAACGAGGATTAAAGCCTTTGGATTTGGGGTTGTGAAACTTTGGATGAGGATAATCTAACCCGGACTTTGTTCTTATTTTTTTTTCCTTAAAATCTAATGTAAATAATACTCTAACTAGATATAAAATATTTAATATATATAATTTTGATTCGATTTTTTTAAAAAAAAAACCTAATAGAACTCACTCTTCCGCTATAAAATAAAACATTATTTATTATCAATCAGAGCAAGAAATAATTATTTTTCTGTTTTACAAAAACTTATGAACTAGTTATTAAGAATAATACCGTCTTTCTGTTATGATTTATTAGTTATTATCATATTAATATAGCATTAATTAATTTTTTATTATTTTTTAATACTGATTGAAATAGTTAGATTATCCTTAATAATAATTTTAAAAATAATTACCCTTAAAAATAATTTTAACAACATAAAATGGAAGCTAATGTTCTAAAAATAATAATTTTTGTGATTTAATAAATATAAATATTATTTTCAATTTATTTAAAAAAAACTAAGAAGTGAAATTACTAAAAAATAGCGGGGTGGAAAATGTTCAAGAATTATCTCCACAGTAGCTTAAAATTTTTATCATTAAAAATTGAGTTACATTTTGATCAAAATACCATAGGTTATGACCAAGTAACTTTTGAAAAAAAAAAAAGAGTAAATGTTTGGAATTGTTAAAAATAATATCTATTTGATATTACCAAAAACAACCAGAGAAAAATAATTCATTTCACTCAACTCAACTTCATCTTCAATATCAACAGGAAAAACAACAAAACGTGTTGCTTTCATTCATCAATTAGCATATCTTTTTTATTATTATTATTATTTATGGGAAATAACTTCACATATCCTTCTTTTAGTCTATTCTTGTATGTTTGACTATACCCAATATATTATTATTGTGTCTCCAACCTATCATTTCATTAGATTTTATCGTCAAAATTAACCAAAGTAAATCACATGACTAACACGTACCAAATTTAGATTTTATATATTCAACATACCCCTCATTAAAGAATTTAAAAAAAAAGGAAATGCTAGAAATTTTTTTTTTTTTTTTTTGTCAAAGCATGCCATATTTGGAATAACTTGAAAGTACAATTTATCAAAACTAATAATTAAATCTATTTTTATCGAGCTCTAGATAGAATCTCATATCTTTTTTTTTAAATAAGATATAGATTTTTAATGAGGCATGTACAAATCCACAGCATGGTAGATTTATTGTGAGGTATTATCTCATATGAGTTCCAGTAAATTTTATCTTTTAAAAGATGTCTTGTAATGAAGGAGATATCTTTGATACTATATAAGTAAGCAAAGTCCTCGTTTTTTAATCGATGTGGGATTCAATTCTTAACTTAATAACGAGCAAATTGCAAGGTGTATTTTGGTTACTTTTTACAACAAAAATATGATGGATTGGATGTAATTAAATATATGAAGATCAATTGGACACAACCACTAAATTATATGGATACATGGAATCTTAAGATGAGAGCAATCCATGAAATGAGAGTACCATACTTTCTAGCTTTTTTAAAAAATAAGGATGTTCTGGATTTGTCAAGAATTTTTGATGAGAAATTACTCTTCAATATATATATTACCTTTTATTTTCTTTTGAATAATAAATATTTTGAATGGTGCACAATATATTGAGTATAGATAATTTTTTTTGGAAATAGGTGTGAATATAAAAACCTTAATTCATTACATGTATGCTCATTGCCATCTAACTTATCCCTGAAAAAGGAGGGGGCAAACGTCAAATTCACCACCCGATTATTGGAGTAATCTCAACTGTACATGCAAGTTATTTTCTATAGCAATTGTATCATAAAATAATTTTATTTCTCAATTAAAACTATAATCAATAAAATTATTTGTTAGCGTAATGCTATTGTCCGAAAGATTTAGGATTTTATTTTGATGTCACGTGAAGCATGTGACTTGCCTCATTAAATAGCCAAACAGAAATTTTTCTCTTTTTTTTTTTTAGTTTAACGTGGGTGTCCGGGCCAGCTTGCGCGCACCTCGACTAATTATCTACTGTAATTGAAGGAAGAAATACACGGGTATTTATAAGTTGATTGGAACTAATTATCTACTATAATTAAATTAAATTATAATTATAATTTAATATGAATTCAAGTAATAAATAAATTGAAATATATATAATTTAATTCCTTTTGTTTCCTATGTTACTTTCATATTCATCTAATTCTTTCAAATGCTTAATTTAAAAAAAAATATAGGTAAATAAGTATTCAGGAGAAGTTAGTTTTAACGTTTTTTTCTCATTTTTAATGTAGTGAATAAAAAAGATTGACCTCTAGTTTATTTTTGTACTATTTTCAGATATTAAATTTTATTTTTTTAATTAAGTTTAAAGAGTTTAAAATATGTTGTTAATGATTTCATTAACTATATTTAATAAAATGATCTAATTTAGAAATATTATAATTATTATGAGAAATAATTTAGGTGTACAATTGAGACTACCATGAAAGCTGTGCGGTAAATTTGAGATTTGGCTTAAAAAAATAAAACACCACGATGTGCATTACAAAAAGGTAGGCAGGAAACTCTAAGGGATGTAGTTTAACTGGTTAGATCCTGAGTTTGTTCTCTGGAAGTTACTAATTTAAGTCCTATAAACTTCAGGGTTATTTGATACTTACATGGTCATTAATTTTAAGATTTATGAAATTAGTCGAGATGCGCACAAGTTATTCTGAATATTAATATTAATAAATAAATAAATAAATAAATAAAAAAGGGAGGTGGGACTTAGACATGCAGGTTCTCATGGACCGTGTACGTGGCAGATTTGGCACCATGGTCAAGTCTTTGGTACATTTGGCTGCAACGTGAAGAGCTATTTGGATTTCAAAATAGTTTTTTATTTAAAATTGTATTAGAATAATTTTTTTATTTTTAATATAAATATATTAAATTTATAAAAAATACTAAAAAAATATGAATGCAGTATATTTTTAAAATTAAAACACTTTTATGCTTTCTCAAAAAGTTTTAAAATCCGGCCTGGCCTGGCGGGTCAATCCGGAACTGGAACCAGGCTGGGTTCAAGAAAAAATCTGGTATGACCCGATGATCCGGTCAAAAATCCAGTTACAATCCGGTCAAAAACCCTACTGCAATCCGTTGATTTTTGTTTTTTTTTTACTAAAACGACATCGTTTTGATTTTTTTAAAAAAAAGAATTGACCCGGGCAACCCGGTCAAAACCCAAAACCCGTACCTGGACTTTAAAAAAGAATAGATCTAGACAATCCGGTTAAAATCTAGAACCCGAAACTTAAACTAGACTGGCCACCGGATCAGGTTTAAAAACCATGTCCAAAACAGCCCCCTCTACTTGGAAATCTAACGAGTTTTTGCTTTCAATCTCCTCGTTCTTGGGAACCTGCACAATTTGTCCACAAGTTTGAATTTTGGATTTCACAGCAATATTACTTGGAATGGAGGGAATTTCAAAATTTTATACTTCAAAGTGGTCAAATTTACAAAATGATCCCTAATTTTGGGAATGGTTTTACTTTTACCACAAGTTTTCTTCTATCATCCTGTTTGGTGCTGTGATTGAACCACTGTTTCGCCAGTTTTTAATTTTTTTAATTTAAATTTTTATTTTATTTTTTGATATATTAATATCAAAAATAAATTTTAAAAAATAAAATAAAATTATTTTAATGTATTTAAAAAAAAACACTTTGAAAAACAACTTCTACCACTGTTGCAAACATACCATTTGAAATTAGTAGTGATTACATTATATAAAATTATAAATTATAAATTATACTTGGTTAATTTGGATTCTGATGCTTAATGTATTGATACTACTTGATAGCCACGTAAAATAATATGAAACACTAATACAATGGTCAGATAACTAGCACTTATATAGTGTCTACATTGTGATAGTTGTGATTTTTTAAAGTATTTTTTATTTAAAAATACATGAAATAATAATTATTTTAAAATTATTTTTTATATCATCACATCAAAACGATAAAAAAAATCCAAATAGCTCCTTCATTAAAATGCACGACTACCAAACTACCAAGACAGTGTTTGTTTATGTGATTAAACATGCTTTTAAAAATGTTTTTTCAAAATGTTTATTTTTTTGCTTGAAAATATATTAAATTAATGTTTTTATATGTTTTTTTTATTGTTTTAATATATTGATATTAAAAATAAAAAATTAAAATTAAATTAAATTAATTTATTTTTAATTAAAAAAATATTTTTAAAAACACCACTAAACATACCTCAACTAGAAGAATATTTCGAGGTTTTATACCATAAAATCTGGAATGCTCTTAGATTTGCGGGCTAAAATAATAATTATATCTTATTAAAATTGTAATTATAATTTTAAAATGCTTGATAGATATTAACTAATTTAAGTGGAAAAATCATAACTTTGTATAACATTAAAAACTGAATCTATTAAGAATATAAAAAACCCCAATATAAAAATGTACGAAGGAAATATGCAATCCATCCAAGTCCAATAAAAAAAATCATTTTAAACATGGAAATATGCTTATATTTACGAAGGAAAACCCCAATATAAAAATGTGTTCAGATGAAATTAAAGATTTTGCCTCCTTTTCATACTTTTTTTTTCATACGTAGTGAGCTAAAATAATCAAATGAAAAACTGTTAACACAATTGTAGAAGCCTCGAAATAGTAATCTATAACAATGTTTATTTCGTAGGAGCAAATTCTCAAGTGGAAATTCACCTAAAGATGCTCGTGTGAGAGAATATATGGAGAAAATAAGAGTAATTTTCTGGGCCAACTGTATATTTGCTACTTCAAGGGTAAATTTGCTCATTTTCAAAGTCTGTGCCCATATTTTCCCTCCCCCAACTTATAATGTAATTGCACCCTAGTATTTTTCTTTTTTGAATAATTTGATATTTTTTCCGGATTTATCCATAGTTGTGACTAGATAAATTATTTTTAAAAAAAGATGTTCAGCATTATTTTTTAAAAAAGTAAGAAAAATCTAAGATCCAGGTCGTTGACTTGACTTGACTCAATAAATTTAATTAATTTAATAATATAATTAAAAAAGACATTGACATTAAACAAAGCGATTAAAAAAATTAGCAATAATTAACTATAAAAAATAAATTGACAATATTATACTAAGGAAGAAAAGAAAGAAAAGTCTATTTGATACTTACCGTTACTCTCCCATGAACACCGCTTCACCACAAAAAATAATAATTATCGAGACAGTTTTAGCACCATTGTGAAGAGTTGCACAACTACATCGAAAGACGTTGCACGTGCCATCAAAGCAATGACACTGAAAGGAAACCAAACAAAATATTATGAAGTGAGCATTTCATATTTATATCTAATCAATTAATTTAATTTAATTCAAAAATATTTTTTTAAAAAAATCTAAATTCAACAAGGAAAGACAAATAAAAAGACATAAGATAACACAAGTTATTTTTAAAATCATATAGAAAGCAAATAAAAAAATAGCGGAGCTCAATCTCCAATTCAATAAATATTGAATGATGAACCTAAAAAAACATGAGCTTTAAAAATAAAATAAAAAACCAAGCAAACTCGGGTAAATTTTTTAAATGTGGGTTAATCTCCTAAATTCGCAACCCGTTAAATTCTAGAGTCGGACTCAATTAAGAAGTTCAATTTCCAATTAATTTAATGTTGAAGGATGAAATCGGTAAAAAAATATCAATTTACAAAATTTACAAAAGTAAAACAAATAACAATCAAAAGAATGAGGACCAAATCTGATAGGAAAAAAAATAAAGGAAGATGAAATCGTAAAATAAGTGCAATTTTAAAAATTATTTCAAATAAAACAAATAACAATTGAAAAAATAAAGACCAAATCTGACATATGAAAAACAAAATTAAAGGGTTATGAAATTGAAATAAATCCAATTTTATAAATTATTTCATATAAAACAAATAGTAATTAGAATAACATGAGCAAAATATGAAGGAAAAACAAAATAAAAGACTACTTTGAAAATTTTTGTGGGCTAGGTGTTGAAATCAAGGAAAAGAGAAAAAATAATAGAAAAAAAAATGTTAATTACAAACTGGAGGTTTATTAACCACATGATGATTTTTAACCGTTGAACGACATAACACGGACCGCTTGAAAAGCGTGACCACAACCCTTCTGCTAACATGTTCAGCACACGTTCAATCATTTTTTTGTAATGATATTTATATTTATTAAATTACTAAATTACCCTAAATGAAACAGATTATATGTATATATATATAAAAAAAACATTAATAACTTTAATGACTAGTTACATGGTATTTTTTTTTTCAGATAACAAAATTATTATTTTATTGTTCCACTCAAAAATGAATCAGTGAGGTCTTTTATTTTATTTTATTATCATAAGAAAGTGGCCGGCGTCTCCACCTCATGGTTGGAGGACGCACTCGTATACTTGATTGCCTCAGCCACAGTGAAAAGCAGAAAGTGAAGGAGAAGAAGACGAACGAGGACGAGACGACGGGGGATCTAATATCTATTA
>Ga0307516_10006524_pt1 | contig 13657 bp, 24 predicted proteins | sample 19_EM_MG_FD_203310 | JGI IMG/M metagenome (GOLD analysis project Ga0307516, IMG submission 203310) | Populus trichocarpa ectomycorrhiza microbial communities from riparian zone in the Pacific Northwest, United States - 19_EM | ecosystem: Host-associated > Plants > Roots > Unclassified | place... | reverse complement strand
AGAGTGTACCCCACGGGTGATTTGCGGAGGGTTACAAAGGTAGATCCTTCTCAACTTGCTATGTATATCAAAGGTTGACCGTATCCCGCAGAGGTCCTGCAAGGAGGTTGTGAGATGGAGGGCCCTCCGCTACCCGAACGTACTGCCGCTGTTAGGCGTGACGATAGCCGAGGGCCGGTTCGTGATGGTGTCTGAGTGGACGGAAAATGGGAACATCGGAGAATTTTCGAAGGCGCATACTGACGTGAAGCCGCTGGGGCTTGTATGCTTTCGTTTGAAGCCCTAATCCTCGTTTGCCGCCGGCAATTGCTCGATTACTGTAGCTTGTAGGTGCCACAAGGGGCCTGATATACACCCACGACCAGGGAATAGTTCATGGGAATCCCCGGGGAGTACGTGTTCAAACTCTACAGTCGCCCTTATCCACGGCCTCGCTCACCATTCCCGGATTAGATTCATTATGATGCCGGATCCACCGGGTGTCCGAAGGGGGCGGATTGGTCAGAGGCTGGCGCGTGGTCCTGTGGCGATATTTGCAGTTACGAACGGAGGGTTCTGTGGGTTTGAAAGCCACCTGGGGAGTTCGTGTACAATACATGACCTGTTGGTTTCCAGACAGATGTAAAATGTTTCTCCCAAAGATTCGGCAACAAAACTATCACTGTTCCTCGCACATGATGATATGCGATCTCCCGAGCTAAGCTGTCGTACAATAATACGTGGCGCACATAGAGGGGTCCGCGATATACTAATGTGGGGGGTCGGGACTGTGGGTTGTAATTGGGAATGACGACGAGAAATGTCCAATAATCGAACGTGCCCAACTCATTTCCCTCGGCACTGGCCGTAAGAGTCGAGTCACCTTCCCGTCGGTCACGGTGACTAGTGACAGGTGACCGGTGACCGGCGAACGTCTACGTTTCCCCCCTCCCCCCAAAGGTGCTCCCATGTCCTCACCACGTCCCCCGATCCTGGAACAACTCCACTGCCTCAACAAATGCTCATCCAAGTTCCCTGAACAATTCAACGAAGTACTCCATGGGAAGGGGTATCGGAAATGTGTACCAAATCTTCAAGATGATGATTCAGCATGGCTCGTTGACTACCTGGATGAGGTGTGTTGCCACACCACTACATCACCCTTCTATTCTCTTTGCTTAATTCATCATAGGCTCTTGAGAGACACCTCAATCCCTCCAGTCCCACTTTTCGAAAGTGCCTACGTGAACTCCGAAACATATGTGGGATTCGGGGGATACTCCCAACATCATTCACAATTTTGCACTCCTCCCTGCACATTGGTCCCGAGCCAATTGCCTCAGGAGGTTATGGTGATGTGTTCAAGGGAACCCTCAATGGTTCAAGGGTCTGTGTCAAACGTGTGCGTGGGTACATAAGTGATGGTCCACAAAAGGCTGCTAAGGTGCATTGTTGATGCTGTTGCTTCCCATTTATCATGACCAACAAACTTCACAGGCCTTCTGTCAGGAGGCCATAATGTGGAAATACTTAACACACCCAAACATCCTCCCATTACTTGGTATTACTATCTCTCCCTTCCAACTCATTTCAGATTGGATGCCAGGTGGGGACCTGCCAGAGTACATCAGGAAGAACCCTGATGTGGACCGACTTGGACTTGTATGTATCTCTCCTGTTGTGTTTACCCCATGCTAACTCCCATCACAAGTTATCTGACATTGCTGGGGGCCTCAGTTACCTCCACTCCTGCAATGTGATTCATGGGGACCTGAAGGGAGTATGTGGTTACTCAAAATCCCATTTCACTAAGATATTTACACTCATCCAGCAAAACATCCTTGTGGACAATGCTGGTCGTGTGTGCATTGCAGATTTTGGCCTTGCCAAGGTTACCCAAAACCTAGATTCTGTACCAAGTGACTCACGTCACCATGGCCTCACCCTCCGTTGGGCTGCACCGGAGGTCCTGAAAGAGGAGACATACAGCAAGGAAGCAGACATCTTCTCCTTTGCAATGGTCATGATTGAGGTATGTTATGGATGATTTGTTGCACATAAAACCTTGGTTTACTATTATTTCATGTTGATCCAGGTGTTCACTAGTGCAGTTCCATTTGGAAATGGGACATCAACCACAGCTGCACTGACCATAGTGAATGGTGGGCGCCCACCACGGCCAACACATCCAGCCCTCACTGAGGATGTGTGGGTGTTGGTACAACACTGCTGGAATCAGGATCCCAACATGCGCCCAGAGGCCCAGGAGGTGTTGAAAGTTTTGCATGCTTCATCAGTTTCCCATCCATTCCTACAACAACTCCACTGCTTGAGCAGGTTCTCACCTGGGTTCCATGACCAACTTACTGAGGTACTCCATGGGAAGAAGTTCCAGAAACATGCCCCAAACCTCCAAGGTGATGATTTGGTGTGGCTTATTGACTATTTGGATAAAGTATGTCACCACATGGTTTTTCACCCCTCCTTGCCTAAGTTAGCACAGGCCCTTAATGTTCTAGGTCCCACCAGTAGTGGTTTCCAGAAGTGCCTTGATGAACTCAAAAGCATATGTGGCACTAGAGCAATACTTCCAACATCTTACACACCTTCACTTCACCCCCTTAACATTGATTCAGAGCCTTTTGCCTCAGGAAGTGTTGGTGATGTATACCATGGGTCCCTCAATGGCTCAAGGGTTTGTGTTAAACGCATGCGAACTTCTTATTATGGCCAAAAAAACACAATTGGAGTGTGCTTCTGACACCTCCACTTCCCCCACCCATTCCTAACAAAATTCACAGGCCCTCTGCCAAGCAGCAGTGACATGGAAACACTTAATCCACCCAAACATCTTACCCCTCCTGTGTATTACTACTGTCCCTCCCCAGCTCATTTCAGGTTGGAGGTCTAGTGGGAATCTGATTGAGTACATTGAGAGGAACTCACGTGTGGACCACCTTGGACTTGTAAGCATCCTTCCCATTATGTTTGTCCCACTCACTTCTACTACCAGATATCCAACACTGCCAGAGGCCTCTGCTACCTCCATTCCCGGGATGTGGTTCATGAGGACCTCAAGGGTGTATGTGGCTGCTCCAAACCTCATTTTATCACCATATTGACACACAGCAGCAAAACATCCTTGTGGATGACTCTGGTCATGCACAAATCACAGATTTTGGTCTTGTCACGATGACTGAATCCCTGAACCCCAATCAAAGTCCCTCAGCCCAGCGTGGCCACTGCCTGCGATGGAGTGCACCAGAGGTTTTGCTGGAGGGGAAACCTAACAAGGAAGCAGACATTTACTCTTTTGCAATGGTTATGGTTGAAGTGTGTTACAGATGACATTGTGTGTGACCTTTACCTTATTGACATTTTGTGCCAATACAGGTATTTACTGGTGCAGCTCCATTCAGTGGTTGTTCATCTTTAATGGCCATGCTGTCTGCATTGCGGGGTGAGCGCCCACCAAGGCCAACACATCCAACCTTCACAGAGGACCTGTGGATGTTGATGCAGCGTTGCTGGGATGGTAACTCCTCCCTGTGCCCAGAAGCTTCAGAAGTATTGGAATATCTTCTCACACCATCTTCTGCCGAGGACAGAGTCATGGAGGCAAACCCTGACAATCATCCAAACAACACACCAAGTGATCCTAGTATATCATCCCCCCCATTCTGTCTAAAATCCTAAACTAACATTCAACCACCCTTGTGGCATAATAGGTCCATCAGTTTCACATAGTGGTGACACACCCCTAGTCCAGTCACAGGAGCTCCCTCACCATGGGACAATCCCAGTCCCCAGTATGCATTCCTTACCTCACTCCAATCCCATGGCTCACCTCTAACCACCCTTGTGCCACAACAGGCCCACCAGCTATGAACAGCAAAAACAGCCTCCCAGCACCACAACAACAGGCTAGTTCAAAAAAGGGATGGGTAGCCAAAGTAGCACATAATGCCAGAAAAACATTCAAATCCATCACCAGAAAGATCTCTGGACATTGAAACCTGGTGAGCTCTGCTGTACTTAGAGGTGGTAATTCTAGTTGATTGGTGGATGGGTAGTTTTGGATGGGACTAAGGTGGAGAATGCTGTCAGTGGGGGTACAGGTAAATAGGGATCAAAATGGCAAAGGCAGCAGAGATGGGAGAAGAGAAAAGATATCCTGAGGGACACAGGTGATGATGGAGAGGGGAATTTATACTTGTTTTTTTCACTTTCTTGACTTGTGGTGGTTGACTGAGATGGCGAGAAGGGCTGTGACACAGAGGGTGCAATAAATGTACAATTTTGCAGGTCAAGTGGCATGAATCATGGAATCCATGACTCCAAATGCCCAGGAGCTTAGAGCATGGTCACCTCACAGAGATTGGGACAAGTATATAACCCTTGGTTAAGACAGACAGATCTCCGGCCTCCTGGCTGTCCTCTGTCATCATCAGTATACCAAAGTAATATGAACTCCATGCATCCTCTGGCTGCCCAGCTGGTTGTTTTGCAGGTGCTATAGCCCTGTGAATTCTTGTGCCCTCAATGGAGTTGAACAGGTAAGCCATGGAACAGACTGCTCTAGGAAGCACGGCAGCCAACCCCACAAAGCACACAGTAAACTAAGGTGGGGTATGAAATTGAGCACTTTACCAACTCACCATTCCGGCTCTTGGAATGTTCTAGTGTGGGTCTGAAAGTTTGACTGCATGTCTCAATACTATCAATCGCGAGGAACTCTGGGTTAGCCAAAGAGATAGTAAACACTACGAGCTGCGAGGGAATGTCACCACAATCTGCGCCTCTACCCACATAGTTGATTGCTCCAAAAGCAGCACCTCACAGAAGGGCGCTGTGCGACGTAACCCCTGGCATTTGGCACGGGGCAGAATTTTGGCGGTCAGCCAGTGTCCGGATTTCGATCCGACCATCATACCACGGCTCGTCATGACTCATGATCCTAAAGATGGCCGCTCCGGAGGTTATCGGTCACCGACATGGAACCAATCCGCACTTGTGTCTTGGGAACTGGCCTGGCCAGTCTCGCCTTCCACGTACCCTTCATCCTCGCTCTTCCAGAACTCTTCTCCTTGAACGCCGTTTTGGAGAGGAGCCCAAAGAGCGAGGGGGGTAAACTCCAGGAGAGGTTCGGCGTCACCGCTACCGTCTACACCACTCTGGACGACGCCTTGAACGACGAGGACATCGAGTTGGTTGTAATCGCTACTCCCAACGAGACTCACTACGAGTTTGCGAAGAAGTCGTTGGAGGCGGGAAAGCATGGTATGTATAGATATCGTACCTATTGCCTTACCGTCCACGTTCTCGCTTGCTAATTTCCACCAGTCCTCGTCGATAAGCCAGTAACGGCCACCGTAAATCAAGCCAAAGAACTCGGAGAGTTGGCCAAATCCAAGAACTTGATCATCTACGCCTTCCAGAACAGACGCTGGGATTCGGACTTTTTGGCCCTCCACAAGCTTATTTCGTTGCCTACGTCTTCCCCCCAGCATCTCGGACACGTCTGGGAATTTGAATCGAGGTACTATCTCTGCTTTTACCAAAAACAATTGCCGAAAACAAACGCGCTCTGTAATTGACATTAATTACATCCGATCTCCGTAGGTTTGACCGTTACCGAACCGCCCTAAAGGGGACTTGGAAGGACGAGCCCTTGGCCGCTGCCGGTCAGATTTATGATTTGGGATCCCACCTCATCGACCAAGCTTTGGTTTTGTTCGGACGCCCCGAGTCATTGACCGCCTTCAAGCAGAACATCCGAGGTATCGGGCATCCTGATGTCGACGATTCGGTGAGCCCGATGGCTTCCAGGTGAATCGAAACGACTGACGGCCACGGCCCCAGTTCTCCGTCTTCTTGTACTACCCGGCTAGCCCCGACCGCCCTCACCCGTTGACGGTGATTCTGCGTGCTGCCATCTTGTCCGTTCACTCAAGACCGGTAAGATACGTCGTGAGGGGGACCAAGGGCACTTTCCACAAGTACGGAGTTGACGTTCAAGAGGACCAGCTGAGGGTGATTACGGATCCTACGTCCATCCACGCGTCTGCATTTGGTAGGGAGCCAAGGGCCATCGATGGTACGATCGAAAACGTCCAGGAAGGCGGTGAGATAGTCAACAACCGGCAAGTATCTCCACCCCCCTCAGCTTTATGAAGAGTCGGCTAACCGGTGTCCGTAGCTGGCCATCCCACGAGAGTGGCTCCTATGTCAAGTTGTACGAGAACCTTGGGGCCTGCATCCGCGAGGGAGCAGAGTTGGGTGTTAAATGGGCAGAGGCCACCGATGTCGTTCAACTCGTCGAGTTGGCCCACCAGAGTGCGAGGGAGGGCAAGACACTTCCGGTCAAGATTTAGAGCGCAGAATGTACGATTAGCGCGTGTAACCCACCCTGACTTCATTATATACGTGGCCAAACTTGTATTTCAAGTCCGACATCATCCCGATCCGCGTGTCGCTCGCGCTCACCTCGTCCCTACTCATTCCTCCCTCATCCCGCCCCCGAATCCTCGCAAACTCATTCGCTTGAGTTCCCATCTTCAATGTCCTGCATCTCACTCAAGGTCGAGCTGCCGGCTCACTCTCATTCCTTTCAAGTTCAAGTTCCCGACTCGTCTTCGGTTGCGAACATCAAGTCCGAGATATCCAAGTCATGTCCCGGAGGACCAAAAGTAGAGGGCCAGAGGCTCATCTACGCAGGAAGGCTATTGCGTGACGACGAGCAGATTCAGGATATCTGGCCGGTGAGCTCTCCCCACACAACTCATGCCATTTCTCGGCGCCGGGTCAATGGTTACTCATCCGTGGCCGCGTATCGTATAGAGTCCTCAACACTCGCGAACCCTTCATCTGGCAGTGCATCCCTCGGCTTGGACGACTGGACCGCCAAAGAGACGTCCTACGCCACTTGAGCCGGTCCAAACACAAACCACGCCCGTACTTTCACCCCTCGTATCCACATCCTACCAGGCACACCTTTATCCACGATACACTCATCGTCAACCGTATATTCTCGCGATCCATGACTGGGCACTCGCGGTTCTCTGCGCTAACACCGCGGCGGAGGTACCGTTATTCCACCTCAATGACCTCGACTTCCATAAGCAAGCGGCAAGGATCGAGCTACACTACCGCGCCTGGGCGTGGCCCGAGGTTTTCGATGAATCAATTCCTCCGTTCTCTCCTGGCCTCAAATACGAACGAGTGATGAAAGAGTGAGTGGTTACGCTCATGCAGTGGAATCCCGGACGCTGAATTTTGAGATCGTAGCGGCCAATCCTTCCTCTCTTTGTCGAGTCCGAACGCGGTCCCGTCGGCTCTGCAAACACATGCATTGAATGTTCTGAGCTACACCTACACAATCCTCTCCTCGCCACCGTCACCACCCGCGGTGTGGCCTCAATACCCTCCAACTCCAACACCGACGATTCTCTACCCACCTGCTCCCGTGACTCCCAACGTCCCTTTACCCAACGTCGCCCAGCCACAGGTCGAAGGCGAGGTCCTCTTTGAAATTGCGATCAACCTCCGCCAATTCCCTATGCGGGCGCTGTTGACTCCGCTATTCATGCTGGCGATGAGGGCTACCCTGATAATGTACTTCTTTTCCCCTGGTCAAACTCCATTCTTCGGAGTCATTATGGGGATGTGGGTACTCTACGAGGCGTGGGGCGCTATCAGGGCTGCTGTGGCCGCTACTCGAGACCCAGCCCAACCCAGGAGGGGTGAAGACGGCCAGGGCCAGGGCGGTATTGACGATGGTGCAGACTTTCCTGGACTCAACGAGTTCGAGGAACGAGATGCAGCCCGCCATTCGGAGTATGCACGAAACCTAATCCCGAACGCGTTGGCTAACATCAACCTCGGCCACGAGAACGAGATGTTGTTGGCGTCAAGGGATCCCCCTCCACCGACGTTTTTTCACAAGGCCAAGACCTTCGTGTCGTTGATGCTTATCACCCTCGTTCCAGCATTGTGGGATCGGAGGCGGGAAGAGTTGAGGAGGCGAGAGGGTATGCTGAGGACGGAGATGAACGTGATTACTTCTGCTATGGCGCCTCCATCACTTAGTGGATCTGCTGCCCAGGCTCCCTCGGCGGAAGGCGAAGGCGAGAGCGAGGATTCTGTGCAAGAAAGGGAAGAGTTGAGGAAGGCGAGAGAACTGAAGTTGGCGATCATTCAGAAACATGCTCGGAGACCGGATTGGATGCGTGAGTACGTCGAGAGGGCCGGTAGGATGGAACATTATGAAGATTGATCTTGTAATCCCTTTCTAATTGAACTATTTTTGTGACCAGCGGATTCCCGTTGGTTTCTTGCATGGTATGTAACGTAGGTGAATTATATCGCGTCGTACTTGATGTTATACAATTTATCCGGGAGTGTTAAAGCACATTGAGAACTCATTTTGGGGAAGATTCGGGCAGCCTACAGGGAACAGGCTTGTGCCTCAACAAAATACCGGCACCCGAGAGGGCGCCAAAATCGCTAATTGATACATGTAGGAACAGTCCATCGAACGGATACAACCAGGGTAGGTTTAGTGGTATAAGTAAGCTGTAAGGTAGGAGAGGAAGGAGTGGCATATCCGATCATCAAGGGGGAGGAGGGCAGGGTAGGAGGGGTCGGGGGGAGTAATCACTAAACCCTTCACCGACTACGTTGGGCATGCGTTGAGCACCCGGTTGAGTAGGAGAACCGGGTGTGCGCGTGCGCCAACCGGAGGGAACTCCGGGACTTAGGCTCGGCGACTGAACCATCCGCCGTTCCTACGAGTTCGAGTCCTCGTGGCCGTGGTGGAGTGTACGGGTGCCCTGTGTCTTGGCGTGCTCCTCATCCCGAGGGACCGCCTAATCTTGGTCATCAGTGGAACGTGAGTTTCGTCTCCACGACCCTACAAAGAAAAAAGTCACGAAAACGACGCGTTAGCATCCACCATCCAATCCACACAAGATCGAGGGGGTACAGAATCGAAACTCACCATTCGACGAAGCTCGCGCTTCGCATGTTTCCTCCCATGCCGAGTGGTATTCGGGTTCGAGAGCGAGGCTTTGAACCCTCCAGCGACACGATCTGGGTCGCGTCGCCTCAACAGGTTCCTGAACCCGGTTCTCCTCGTGGAGGTGGTGGTGACGGGGGCACGACGACGGCGGGAAGAGAAAAGAGGCATAACAATGTTTGGATTGTAAAAGTAGAGCGGAGAGTGTGTGTGTGGTAAAGTTCTGGGGTTGCTTTTGGAAGGTGGGTTTGTTGGTGAGGGAGATGGCTACTCGAGGTGCGCCTCGTATTTATACGCGAAGGGTTGACACAGGTGCGTCACCGTCAGAGCTGCGGGTTGTTCTATCCAGGTGACACCCCGATGACGCCCAAGAGATCCACTCGAATACTGAGCTCATACACAAGACACACAGCCCTGTCTCATGACAGTGGGGTAGCGGAGATTCGTATCCAGGGCACGAGTTGGCCAAGAGATGATGGGGGTCGTGTTGATGACCCGTTCCCCACAATGATGTCACGCGTCCTCAAGAATGCAGGTCTCTCGCCCGGAAAATAAAGCGCTCTTGGCTGATCTGTTAAGGTAGTGTAGGTGACCATGCATATTTACAACGGATGAAGGATTGTTTTATCTGACAAGAGCGGCGACAAAACGAACAAGCACTAGCGAGAAGGGAAATAGCATAGAGCTTTAGAAGATAGAGAAATAATGGGCCCGACAACACCTTGAACGGGTCGGCTCATCTCGCACCAGCGTTTCCTCCCTTCTTCTCAACCTTCCACTCCTTGAACATGCCTTCCACGCTCTTGTGTAGGAGCTGAACAGGTAAACACCGGATAATCTCCCCAACCCTCTCCTCCACTTCCCCTTTGCCCTTATCTCCGTCGGCGCGCTTGGCGAACTCCACCAGCATCCGAAACATCGCGAGCACCGCAAGAGAAACATGAGTTTGCTGCGTGCCGTGCGCGTGACCTTCAATTGCGGCTAGAAGGGGCCCTGGTACACCGTTCCGCGTGGCGGCGACTGTAGCGTTCGACTGAGGGAACGCAGTCGCCCGCTCCCCGCGAATCAAACGCAGGAGAATCTCCAGAACGTTATCCATCTCTGATAGATGCGTTTTCACGAACCTCTGACGTTCGGTCTGGGAGCCCACGTTCCCGTTCACAGCCCATCCATCCAAGATGCTCCTAATCGTTGGTGCCTGGGAAAGATAAGGATACGTCAGTCTCAACCGGTTTACGACATCATGGCTCAGTACAAGCGCCGACTCACCGGATCGGGATCTTGAACTACAATCTTCTTTTCCCACCCTTCCCCAGCGCCAGAGAAGATCCGACCAAAGGTGGACCGGACCCATTCGTGAATGTCGCCAGTCTTGACCCATTTCGCTTCCGGAATCGGCTTCTCGGTATCCAAGTGAATCACCAAACTCAACTTCGACGGGAGTTTAGCGGTCAGCAGAGGCGGGAACATTGGGTCGGACTCAAAAGCCTCAGAGACGAGTTGCAAAGGCATGTACTTCTTCGTAGCCTCAGACAGTACTTCAACCTGGACAGAGTGAGTCATAATTCCCGTGTCGAAAGCGTGGCAATGGGTGCTTACGACGATGCCCTTGATCTCGGCCTCGTCCCCCTTCTCGAGGTTGAGTCCAATCTCAATCCGATGCTCTTTCCGGAACACCCTGAGCACGTCCACAGTCATAGCATCGATCAATATCCTCCGACTCGCCGAAGCATAAGATATCGCCAGCCGGTTGGCCGATAACGCCTTCGCCTTTCCAGCCGAGTCACCGGCTTCTTGACCAACTGTCAACAGAGTCGATGTGGGCGAAAGAGAATCACGGGCAGGATCCCCAGCCATTTGCACGCCCCTCTGTTCGGTAGACATAGCAACGTCCTCGTTCACAAGCGTCGAACCATACTCAGAGTACGAAACCTCCTGTGAATCGTTCTCCCCAACGGTAGAGGCAAACGAAGCGCCAGTGCCCAACCTCCTGTTAGTAAATGTCCCATAATCGAAAGCGGGATGAGACTCAGGGGAGGCAGAGCGGTGGTCCTCGTCACGGACAGAGGATTGGTCATCTGGGAAAGCGACAAAATCCGGCGACTCGTCTTCATCCTCTCCATCCGTCTCAACAGGCGGATCCTGTTGCGTTTGTTGCTCATCTGGAGCACCTGAAACATCACCAACAATCAAAGGATCTCCGGTCGGAAGACCAGGGGGATCACCGGATAGTGGAGGGACGTAGTCAGACACCAATCCATTGGTGTGCACATGACTGGGCGCCTTAACATCTTCGGGATGGGGAGAGTCATCGGGAGGACCAACGATCGTCCGCTCGACTTCACCGTCATCAACCTCATCGTTATCGACACCTTGAATGAGACAAAACCGAGTCAGGGGAATTGTCGGAATTTCGATGAAGAGAGGACTCATCCGCGCCCGTGAGAACGGGATGGAGAAAAGACGTGCAGCTTACCATTTACTGAGTGGGTGGCATGAGGAGGAGGATGAGGAACATCAGGCCCATCCCCCTCGGCGCTACCCTCGCCGATTGCAGCCATGAGCCAGTCACCCTCGCTGGTCGACTCTCCGACGCTAGGCGCTGCGCTGTCCCTGAAACCATCCTGATCAGGATGAGCAGTCACACTGACAACATCGTCGTGATGTGCAGCGGACGGGTGGGAAGCGCGGTTTTCGGCATCCTCGTCCTCTTCATCGTCTGCTCTCTTTCGCTTGCCTTTCCGGGGTGAACCCTGAGAGGTTGCGAGAGCAGAAAGATCAACAGGAACGGCGGATGCGTGAGGAATGGGCATGGAATCTTTAGGCGTGACAGGAGTGTGGAAATAGATGCGAATGCGGGAAGGAGGAGAAGGAACGGCCGCGGCGCCCCCAGTATGTGGGACAGGCGGAAGACCAAGGTCCGGTTTGGCAGGCAACGAGTCTAGCTCGGAAGAGTCTGCCTTAATATCAGCGTTAGAATCGTCCTGCCTCGTATCCGAAGGGGGCTGAGGGAGGTCTTTCTCAGAGGAGACCTTCTCATCTGCCTCGGTTTTGATGGGACCGGGGGATTCAAGACTCGGTTCAACGGTAAGATCGACTTTCTGCGACTGTGAATCGGCTTTCTGCGAGGAAGGGACGACCCCCCAGCTCCAGCCAAGCTGCTTGATCTCAATGCCAACCAGTTTGAAATCAGTCATAGCCCGCTTCACTTCCTCCTTCTTAGCGCCAGTACCGGAACCGTGTGCGATGAAGCTCCCGTCGTTCCTGCCGGACCGCTGGTTGTTCCGTCCACGACCTTGCTGCTGCTGACCAGCGTTGAACGAACGATTGTTGTTATCACGGTTCCCAAGGTTGTTCTGTCGTTGCTGGTTGCGGAAACTGCCGCCGCCCTGGTTCCCTCCGAGGTTACTCCTGCGGTTCTGATTGTTCGTGAAGTTACCACGGTTGTTCTGCTGGCCAGGGGGTCGGTTCCTGTTCGCGTTCATAGATCCGGACTTGTTGGTCCGCCCGCGGTTGTTGTTCTGCATACCACCGTGGTTCTGCGCGTTCAAAGGTTGTTGGATTGGAGGTAGAGAGGGAATGTAGCTTGGCAGAGATTGTTGCGCTTGGAGAAGGGGAGGTGGCATCGGGTTCGCCGGAGGGGGCGGGAATTGGGATTGCTGAAAGTTCCTGGGACCATTCTCAAACCGCTGGCGTTTCTGAGGCGGTTGCTGGAACTGTTGAGAACCCTGGCGACTAGGTTGGTTTTGGTGAGGGCGAGGTTGTGGGGGGAAATAAGGCGGGGTCGGTTGGGCCTGGAGAGGCCGGGGCTGTGGCTGGTATTGCTGAACTGGTGGAGGTCCAGGGACATGTGGAACGTAAGGTTGTGGCTGGTAGGGAGCGGGTGGTTGATATTGCGAGTACTGCTGCGCGGGGGGGTGCGGGGGAGGCTGGGGAACTGGCGGTGGATGCGGCGGTTGGTAGGGTTGCTGGTGGCGTTGGTGCTGTTGTTGCTGTTGCTGCTGCCAGTAGGATTGGTTTCCTCCATAGCCGTAGTTCGCGTACAGAGCAGACTGCTCAGCAGGTGGACGCGGTGGCTGGGCTGGCTGGGGAGGGTTCCATTGGGAGTTGTAAGCACCGGAATTAGGCTGCTGGCTGTGTCCCTGGTTCCCTGGGGGCCAGTAGGAAGGATAATCACCCTGGGGGGGGTGCTGAGGAGGAGGACCTGGGGGTAGCGGTGGCTGCTGCGGATTGTACGATGGCGGGGGCAAAAAAGGATTTTTTTGCATCACCTCGAAGAATTAGAGCCTGTCGAGACCGTCTCTTGAAGACAGCTGGTCGTCGTCGTCGTCGTCGACAGCGAGTCAGTCAATGTCGGAGAAGAGATGGGACGCCGAGCGGAGTTAGATGTCAGCACAAAAAAGGAAAGAGAGTGAGACCTTGGTCGGATTACGCGTCAGCCCAAATCTCACCTTTATCCTCTCCGATCCCCAAGCCATGGCAAGTCCGTCTGTGCTCGACTTGACCGTGTCGTTGACTTCAAACCCAGTTCAGGAACACCTACGACTCGGACAACACAGTCTTCTCGCCCCAGGGACGTCTGCACCAGGTCGAATACGCTCTGGAGGCCGTGAAACAGGGATCAGCAGCCGTGGGCCTACGTTCCAAGACCCATGCCGTTCT
>Ga0307516_10006523_pt1 | contig 13657 bp, 17 predicted proteins | sample 19_EM_MG_FD_203310 | JGI IMG/M metagenome (GOLD analysis project Ga0307516, IMG submission 203310) | Populus trichocarpa ectomycorrhiza microbial communities from riparian zone in the Pacific Northwest, United States - 19_EM | ecosystem: Host-associated > Plants > Roots > Unclassified | place... | reverse complement strand
GTGGGAGGATAGATTTGGGTGAATGGGGATGATAAGATTGATTGATTGCCTGATAGCCTGATTGATTGATAGATAGGCGGTCGGCTAGGTTATCGTAGATAGCGAGATGTCGGGCGAAGGCGAGATGGAGCGTGTTGGGTGCGCGTGGACAGTCGTGTCGTGTCTCCGTCTTTATCGCGACTCGCTTGTTAGTTGGATCTGCTGTGATGCGATGGGAACAGACGGCAAGCAGGCAGCCACAGCAGACGGGGCAGCAGCAGCGCCGGCAGGTGAGGTGAGGTGAGGTAAGGGAGGGTGAATGGGTGTTGACAGGGGACGCGTGTTGAGTTAAGGCAAGCCGGGGGAAAATTCGGCTTGGAAGGGGCAGGAAGCAAGCGGGCGAAAAGGAGGCAACGTATGTATCCTCCCACTCACATTCCCGTTTTGTATCTGCGCTGTCGGTTTCAGGCAAGATTCCCGCCGGGCAGCCCGTCCGAGGAGAGTTGCGCGACGGCGAATAAAGTGATGTATTTGCTTGGAACGATCGGTACAGACGTTAAGCTCGGGTGGCGGTAGCGATAGTGGTGGTAGTGGTGGAGGCCGCGGGCGCTTGTCTTAGTGCTTCCGGTAAGTGAGGTGGTGGAGGGCGGAGGGACGACGGTGATGTGGTGGGGGAGGTGGTTGGCCGAGGGAGGGGAAGGAGCCACCAGCCACACTCACACGTAAGGCGTGCAGGAGCCCATGGCGGCAACGGAGGCTGCCAAGCCCGCCGAAAGCCGTTCCAAGCCAAGAGCGGCGGCTTGGCGGCTTGGCGCTCGGCTCGGCTCAGCACATCAACCCCGTGTCTGCCCAGCACAGCACTCCGTCATCGTCCGGCTCACCTCTGCTCCAGCCCGACCCCGGTTCGTCAGGATCGATCTCCGCCGAGTGTCTTTGCCTCGAACCCGCAGTTCCTCCGCTACACTGCGGTACCCGGCACAAGCGCTCACACGCTCACACTGTCACACGGCGACAGCCATCCCAGCTCCCAAGTCCAGCGACGAAGCCGGTTTGCGAGCGGAGATCAGAGAACCCCGGCCGATTTGGAGACAACCGATTGTGGCCTTGTTGCCGTCGCTCCGCCCCACAACGGCCACGAACCCCGATCTCTGCTGCGTCCGTTTGTTCTCTCGACGCCGTTGCCCCGTCGTGGAATAGTCCGCAAAGGTTGGCCAATCATCTCGCGCAGCGGGCGGCAAACGGCGCATTCGTTCGACGGCTACACATCGGGGCAGTTACATAGCCCGCGCGAGCATCGAGCTCAATGGGCCGCTACGAATCGCAGCGGCGGAACGCGAATTTCGAGACGTTTCGCACCGGCCCGACATCGGCTGCTCTGCAGCGCGAAGCCTGACTCGTCGAGTTTCCGGCGCCGTCCGTCCGCTGCAACACTGGCTGTCCACGTCAAGGGGGCCACATCGAGTCGTAAGGACAGTGGCAGGAACCGGGAAAGCGTATATTCGCTATGATCTCTACAGGCCACATGCTAATTACCGATTAAACCAAAAAAACTGGACGGTGTCGATCAACACCAGCGGCTAGATAGGCGTGCACGCTCGGCGCAGCAAACCTGGACGGACACTATGTACATATGTACGGGGGTTCACGCTACGTACGTCTGCAGGAACCGACAGGATTGCATGCAAACTAGCACTCGTGTTTCGCTCCCAGATAAGCGGAGGGGCTATATCGATACATACATATCACCCGGCACATGTTGCCTCTATCTGCCTTCCAGAAACCGTACGAGTATGTATGTACATAAGCGCAGCGAGCGAGCAAATGATACAAGTACATACCGCCTCCGTCAGAGTCGTGAAACTGAAATCCCGTTTTGGTCACCAAAGGGCTCGGCGCCGTCCACGCGGTATCACTCGCGTGTCGACGTCTCGAACAGAGCAAGTCCAGTTTAGTTTACGTAGTCAGATGACGGTTGGACAGGAACGGGAAAAGTGTATCTATGTACTGGTGCTGTCACGATCCGGGTAGGTCGCATGCAATTGCCGATTAAACGAAGAAAGAAAGAAAGAAAGAAAGAAAGGTTAATACATAGTCGGATAATGAGGGAGCCGCCGCCGACGAGCCGTGCACCGTGGTGGCCGTTAACCGTGCACGACACGCCATCATATGTACTATCTACACACATACGCACCTGCACAGGTTGTGTATCTACGTCTCCAATCCGCACCCGGACCCAAATCCCAGCTCGAAGTCGCGTCCATACACTCTCCGCCAGCTAGGAATGTATACTTAGATACCCAGCCAACCGGCCAGAAGCCCCGTGTTTATGTACGCAAGCAGCTGCTCTGCTCTTCCTCCAACAGATGCTCCTCCGCCGCCGCCACCGTCCGTGCAGGAGCCCCCAACGAGCCCCCGAGAAGCCGAGAACTGCAAGTGGCGCGGTGACAGCCCATGACTTGGCGCCCGGCGGCCAACCCGCGCTGCCTATGTACCCCGCCGCCAACCCGTCCCATCTCGCGCGAATCCGGGGGATTTTCTTGCGAAGAGGGGGGGTGGGAGGAGATGGAGGATGGAATTCGGCTCGTGCGGACTTTTTTTTTTTGCATTTCCTTCTGCTACGTATGTATATACGTGCGTGGAAGACGGATACGGAGGGAGAATGCAGGGGGTCCGCTCGCCGTACGGACACACCGGTGCTTACTCACACGACGAAAATGCAAATGGCGTTTGGACCCGGCCGGCCAGCTGGTCGAGCATCTGCTTCCGTCGGAAGGAAGGAAAGAAAATGCTGGACGGGATGCACGGATGCGAGAGCGATCATCAAGTAAAGAAGAAAAAACCCCAAAAAGCCTCCAGGCTCATTACCAATAAAAAAAACCCAAATCTCGCCACTGACGACGACTAACTACAGTAGATTACACGATGTGGGGGGGGTATCGTAAAGGACGGGGGTAGCAATAGCATAACTATACTAGGTACTAAGTAGGTATGTACTTCAACATGTCGAAGAATTAAGGGGAAAAAAAGTCAGGAGAATGGCAAAAAGATCGTTTCCAACGGACATGACGGAATACGAGACAAACATACAAAGCCAAAAAAAAAAAAAAAAACACCACACGCCAATGTCGTTCTCGTCTCAAAGCATCAATCCGTCAAAAACTGTTCAAGGAGAGGGGGGGTATTTCGGGGCGGGAGAAAAAAAAAAAAACCGGAACAGAGAAAGAGAAATGCCACCAACCAACACCGTCGGGTCGGAGGACGATCATTCGAATGCGAGTGCGTTGATGGCCGCCGCGAGCGAGGCCGCCAGCAGGAGCGCGAGCGGGGACAGGCCGACCGAGCGGGCGAGCGACGCTAGATCGTCGTCGTCGACGGGCGAGTTGGGTGTCGGCCGGGTGCCGTTCGACGCGCCGGTTGCGCTGGGTGCGTAGGTGCCGCCCGTAGCGGATGCTGCGTGGTGGCTGAGCGTTGAGGTCGTGTAGAACGAGGTGTGCGGCATCTTACTTTCATGATCGGCGTGAGACGATGAGGTCTCTTCCGGGTCCACGGACGACGTCGCGGTGGCGCTCTCGGTGCTGGTGGCCGTGGCGGAGCTGGAGGACGGAGATGTGGGCACGGATGACGCCGAAGTCTGGGATGGGGCAACATACGATGACGATTCTTCTGGGATCTCCTCCTCGACATCTCCTCCATCCTCGACGTCGCTGCCCTTGGAGTACACTGCAACCTCCTGCTCCTCTTTCTCCTCGTCTTCCTTCTCCTCCTCCTTCTCCTCCTCTTTCTCCTCCTCCTCCTCCTCTTTTTCGTCCTCTTTGTCGTCCTTCGGCGAAGAAACCGGGACGTCCTCGGACTTTCCGTCCTTGCTGAACACCACGATGGTTGCCGTGGACCCCTTGGGAACACCGACGACGCAGAAATTGGCACCACCGGCTCCCGGAGGGTTATTCTGGGAGATCTCGTTGACGCCGTGCTTGCTGGGGTCGATTTCGCAGGGAAGGCCGTTGCAATCGCCATCGCACTAGAGCTCGAGTCAGACGATCGCGAACGAATAGGGGGGTGGGGGGGGGTGTCGGATCGGCGAATCAAACCTCGATGCGGACACCATAATCTGGCATCTCGTCACGGAAAGCGACATCAGGCTCGATGTAGATGGGGTTCCATCCGACGGTCACGAAGGTCTCTCCGTCGTCCATAGCATTGGCACCAGCGACGTAAGGAGCCCACTGCACAGCTGTCAGCGTCTGGCAAAAAAGAGATCCGGGCCCACCAGCGACGTCTGCACTCACGTTTCCCACTGGCTTGTCCTTGGTGCCCCAGACACAGCCTTCCGTGGTGCTGACTCCAGGCGGGTTGACATAGTAGTGCGCGGCGGTCTTGGCCCAGTAATCGGTGCCAGGAACGGCAAGAACAGCCTCGCCATCAACGTTGGTTGGAATCAACATGGCCTCATTCCCGGGCAGGACGGTCTGGCAGACGGCAACCGATGCGCCCGCCGTGTTTTTGCACTGGACCGTCCCAACACCGTCGTAGCAGTACGGCTTGTCGGGGAACGGCTTGGAGATGTTTCCATCCTCGTCGCAGTACAGCCCACCATCCTAAGGACGAACGACTCAGCGCGAGTGACGGGCCATGATCCGAACTGCACCTACCATTGACTGAGGGTACTTGTACTCCGTTGCATCCGGATTCCATTGAGCCATGAGCTGGCCGCTACCACGGGCCGTCAGTTCGTGCGCGCACAGCCACCGTTCGGGTTGCGATGTCACTTACGGAGGGCAGGCGTACGGGCAGTACATTCCACTGTCTCGCCATCAGCACACAAGCAAGATATCTCGCTCCAAGGGGGGGGATGTCCGTACGGCAGGCAAGGCTGGTCCGGGGACATGGCCCATCCGCCGTTCCTTCCCTTGGGCGCAACCTCCACCATGCCCTCTCCCTTGGGGAACTCGCACGTCGACCGCTTGGCGATGCCGGGCTGGGCGACGGCGGCCACGGGCAGAGCATGCTTCCTGTGAAGCTTCTGGTGCGAATGCCTCCGCGCGAACTGTGTGCGATGGTCGAGGGCGATGGCCTGGCCGGCGACGAGAAACCACACGGCGGCGACAGCGAACGAACGCATTGCGAAAAGAGCGCGGCGATTGCCAAAGATCCGGCTGTGTGATATGTATTACTACTGTTTTTGTTTTTGTTTGTTTGTTTCTGGCGCAATGAGTGAGTGAGTGGGCGAGTGAGTGAGTGAGTGAATGTTGTGGGTATATCCACTGCCGGATTCCCCCCGATTGCTGCGAAAAGAGCGTGAGAGCACAAGGACTCGATTGACGACAACAAGGAGCGATTGGCGACAAGGAGCGATTGACTGGCCGGTGGGAGAGAGGAGGGAGAGGGCGAGGAGTATGGGAGCACTCCGCATGATAACCCAGACGGCGCCGGGGGGGCATGCCGCCAAATGAGATGCGGTGCCACAAACTTGCGATGCCGACCCACGCACACCCAACACGCTGCGCTCCTGCCTCTGTTTCTCCTCCAGGCGCTGGGTGCTGCATGCCAAGGGCTGGAGACAATCCCGACGGGGGCAGTCTGGGGGAGCCAGCTAAGCGCCTCCATTGGGCCACCAGTGCTCCTGGCGCGGCTTTATTCCGCAAACGGGGCAAATTTACTCCCTCGGGAAATGAGCCGAAGGGATTTCGCCCCTCCCCACCCGCCAACGAGCGAGCGCGCGAGGGGGTGGGGGACGATCGAATGGCTCAGGGGGGTTGGGGCTTGCATGCAGCCGAAGCGATCGAGCTGCTGGCCCCGAGGACAGCCAGTCAGGCACAGCCGTTCGCGGGCGCTGGGGGGGCATCGTCACCGCACGCTGGAATCGCAGCACAACGAGTGCGCGAGTGAGTCTCGACATCTGTGTATCTAGACTATTCGCTGCCTCCTCGCAGCCAGACCCGACACGGCAGCGAATTCCCTTTTCCCCTTTGCGCGGGCACACACTAGTGCAGTGTCCGGTGCCTGCCAAGTCTCCCTCGCCCCAGGGGGTGCCGCACAGCTGGAGTAGAGCAGAGTGGACAGCGGACGACACATTTCCATCAGGAAGGCGAGACCCGTCCGCCTCCATTCCTCCGGCCGGAGGTGCTGGATGTGTGGTTCGAGGACGTGTGTGTGTGTGGTTGGCAAACGACCTGCCGGGTGGGAATTGAGTTATCACGCATGTAATTAGGTGAGTATCTGCACAGATGCGTGCGGCCGTGCTTACGTACGCCGATGTACAGAGCGGTGCAGCCAACCCCGTGATGCTGCGGTGACTGATGCCAGTCCGCGCCTTCCATCTATGTACCCCCAGATGTAGAGTGGAGTGGTGGAGCAGGGCGTCAGAGATACTGGTTCCTTTTTTTTTCTCTTCCTGCGGCCGACTCCACCCCACCCAGTCCGAAGTGGCTGGGCATCGGACGCCAGACGGACCGGCGTGCGGCCCAGAGCGCTCTCCGGAGAAAGAACGAGCATGCAGACATTCCGCCGACAGCCCCGTTCGATCTGCAGAGCAACAACTCCGCCGATCCCCGCAGACTCCGTCCCACTCTCCAGCCGCGACGGCGATCAGGAACGTGCTCGCTCGTGGGAAGGGGGGGGGGGAGGGAAATCTGCGGGGAAGAGACGGTTGGCCGTCTGTGCGTGGGGTTGCGTGTTGGGAATGGAATCAATCCATGCGTTGGGCACGGCCCTGGGAACTGGCCGCCACAGGTGGGCGCTGGATGGAGTTGAACGATTGAATAAATTTGGACAAAACTGTAGATAGTTGTTGTTACTATATATGCACCAGTATTCACGCGCAAATGCCCTCCAACTTCCACCCGTGATTCCAGTTCTCGAGCGAGCAAATGCCTACGGAGAGATGTTGCAGGAGACCGCGTTCATTTGACTTGGAAACTCGTTTTCGACGTACGCTGGCCAGTCGTTGGACAAGCAAAGGAGACAGGCGCGAACATTGCCCCTCAACGCGCGCGTCAACTTGGATCTCCGCCCGTACGGATGGACAGGGGCGCGCACCATTTCCGAGCGGTGGACAGTGAATCGACAGCAAGCAAGCCAGCGACAATTTCGTTGCATGGAAAGGAAGGACATGTTGTAGATAACTATCACGCACACACACCGGTCGGTGGTGTTTTTCCGTCTTTGTTTTCTCCTCTCGATACTCTAGGTATAGGTATAGTTAGTCAATAACCAGTTCGCCGCGGACAAAATTAAAAAAATAATTGGAGAGACAGATGCCGGAAAGGTATGTACATAGAGAGGCAGGTAGATACTTGATACAAGTCAGTCACTGCTTGGGTTGACCATGTCCGGCCCACAGTGTCTCCATCCGGCGATCGGATGGGAGTGGATTTTCGCTCCATCGAGAAACCCGACCGCACGATTCCTGCCACTGCCGTTCGTTGTGGGCGGCGACGTGTCACGTGTGCTGTTGCGCTGAGTCTGAAAGGAGCAGTGCTAACCAACTGCACACATAGGTATCTATCTATCCAACTATGTATGTACCTGCCTCGCCGACAACTCGCCGCTGCTCCTGCGGTTTCTGAAACCGGCTAGCGTCCGCTAGATACTCTACTCTATATAGGTACTCTATGTACTCTAGGTATGTATCTAGGCACTCTCGCAAATTCCCCCCCTTTTTTTTTCTCCAGGTTTTGAACGAGAGCGAGTGGGCACGGACTGGTCCGGGGAAGAGGGGGAGGGAGCTCTGGTGCAATCCAGATCTGGGCAATCACCAGTCTGGGCGTCGGCGAATATGTATGTAGAAGCGGACGGCTGGACGGAGGCTCCCGCGGCGTTGCGGAATGATGGAGTGCTCCGCAGCATCTGTAGAGTAGATAGATACATACATAGATAGTTATCGCGGGTGTCCGCACGCGTGCACACGTACGGTGCTGGGCCAGTTTAACGGGCTAGCGTCTTGGTAAGTGCAGATTGGCGATTAACATTGGTTGTCTTACTATGTATGTACATTGTACTCCGAGTGATGATGCATGTCCCCTTCAATCATTGAAGTGTATATCAACGGTATTGAATCGATACACTGGACCAACTGTCAGTATGTATGTATCCATATACGGAACACGGGGCTTTTGACTCGGTAGAGTTATGGACTAACTACCATTCGGAGCTTTGCAGGTCGAAGTTGATGATGATGCTGCAGATCGAAGTAAGTGGTGGATGACGGCAGGCATTAAAGGCCTTGACGAGTGAGGCGGCGTGAGTATGCAGAAAGAAAGGCGGCTGAGAGGCTGAGAGGAGGTATGTAGTATGTATGTAGGTAGGGGTAATAGGTTCTGCGACGGACACAACGTCACGGATTGCGTGGAGTAGGGGGGGAGGGTCCTGCTATTGGCTCCGTCTGTTCCACCGGGTCTTGCTAGACGTCTGCTCTATGTACCGCGCAGTTTCGGGAGACCTTAGTTGTGCTCGTTGTAAAAATAAATAATGTATGTATGTACTGATGTATTGTCTGCAGATCTTATAATTCCTGTATCTACTGTAGACTGTCTAGTCACAGAATATCATTCGGGAGCCAGCCTAAATCGGGCAGGTGACCTGTGCCAAGATAGTTGCGCCAAGACGGGTACAAATTCCGCCATAATCACCTCAACTCTAAACACTTAAAAACACGGCAACCACACCCTTTAAAAAAGAATTTGCCAGCACAGAATAGAATGAATCTTCACAGGCTATCCCTCACCCCTCCCCATCTACGCTCTTTAATTAAGTTCTTTCTTTTTTTGTTTTGTGGTGGAATACATGGTGGGCAAGAGAATGAGTTCTGCCCCACATGGGGGCTGTATGCTATCTATATGAATCTATCTACTCTAGTTACCTGTAGTTAGTTCCGCACGATCAATATCCCCCCCCAACACACGCACACACAACCCGCAAGAATGAACCCCCTCCGTCTGCCCGCGACGCCGCGCATCCTGACCGCCGCCGGCGGCCAGCGGCTCCGAAGCGTACACAGCGCCGGCCCGAGCGCGGACAGCAGGGACCGCACGGTGCAGCAGACCGACCAGGACGCGTCGCAGTCGCGGCTGTCCGCGGTCGAGACCGGCTATCTCCACGACGACTTTGCGAGCGCCTTCTGCCAGCAGAAGGGGATCCGCAAGTTCCCGCTGATCAACAGAGGTGAGGGAGCTCCTTCCCCCCCTGACTCCTCTGCTCCTCTGTGGCTGACCGGGTTGTGTCGGGGGGCGGCTGGTGCGATCGCTTAAGGCACGTTCGTACGCACCACCGCGCTCGACCGACTGGTGAACGCGTTCGTCCTGTCGGCGCCGGCGACGCGGAAGCAGATCGTCTCGTTCGGCGCCGGGAGCGACACGCGCTACTTCCGGCTGCGCCAGACGCTGCCGCCGGCGGCGCTCGCGAGCCTGGCGTACCACGAGCTCGACTTCGCCGCCGTGACGGCGGCCAAGATCGGCGCGATCCTGCGGCACGGCCTGCTGCCCGCGGCGGAGATCGTCGCCGTCGACGAGGCCGCGGGCTCGCTCGACGCCGGCGGCTACCGCATCCACGCGCTCGATCTGCGCGCGCTGCGGCCTGGCTGCGTGCCGCCCGCCGGCGTCGAGCTGGCCGGCCCGCCGACGCTGTTCCTGTCCGAGTGCTGTCTCGTGTACCTCGCGCCCGAGGAGGCCGACGCCATCGTCCGCTGGACCACGGCCGACTTCGCCGCCAGCGTCGGCATCGCCGTATACGAGCCTGTCGGCGGCGACGACGCCTTCGGCCGCGTCATGGTCCGCAACCTGGCGGCGCGCGGCATCGTGCTCGGCACCCTGGAGCGCTACGCCACGCTCGCCCGCCAGCGCGAGCGCCTCCGCGCCCTCGGCTACTCCGCCGCCCAGCACGCCGCCGACATCCACCACATCAGCGAGACCTGGGTCGACGCCGCCGAGAAGGACCGGATCGCCCGCCTGGAGCTGCTGGACGAGGTCGAGGAGTGGAGGATGCTCGCCCGCCACTACTGCGTCGCCTGGGCCTGGCGCGGCAGCGCGTTCGACGTGTGGGACGGCGCCGTGCCGCTGCAGCCCGCGGACTAGTCGCGGCCGTAGTGTGCAATCGATCCGTGTTGACCGTGTTGTCCGTGGGGCCGCGTTCGGTCGTGTAACTGGCTGGCGTCTCCCTCTCGCGCCCGAAAGCGCACTTCCGCGACCGTGACCGTGACCGTGACCGTGATCGTGATCGTGACCGTGATCGCCCCTTTCCCCACCGCTCCTTCCGCCCCTCCACCAGCCACGGGGAGGCCGTCCCGATCGCAGGCTCGACGCATATAACCCCCCCCCGGCGGGGTCAGTATCTACACATGTATCCACCGGCACCCGCGTGCGCGGAGTGGCTTGGGCTAACGCGGAAGGCTACTGGCTACACAGCTGGTCACTCGGGCGTGGAGCGGGTTCAGCTCCGCCACGCAAGAACTCGCCAGCACCATCTCCACCGCCGTGGAACTACGTTAAACGCCAGCGAAGAACAAAGGCCGTAACTCGTCAATTCATCCAATCGAGCAAGCAGGTAAGCTAAGCAAAAAAAAAAAAAACAGATGCGAGAAGATAAGGAAAAGAGAGAAAGAGACATCTAGTCAAGCAAGCCCAAGTTGACAAATTCAGGGTTCAGAGAGAGAGAGAGAGAAACCCAAAACAGAATGTAGAAATGGAGATGTAAAACTCCCAAAGAAGGAAAACAAAGAAAACATCGTACAGCGATTTCTAAAGGTGAAAGTGACACATATCCCTCCGTTCCTTCCTTTTTATCTAGCCAGACAGGACAGAGGAAAATTGGAAATTCGAAATTCGAAAAAGACGGAAAGATTTCAAAGTAAGAAAAATATGGTCCAAGCAAATTGTGAGAGAAAGAGAGAAAAAAAAGATATAGACAACGATATAGGAATCATCATCGGCATCATCAGCATCATACATATCGGTCGAGACGACGGGGAGCAAGATATCACCAAAGAAAGCAAACATAGAAACAAAGGGGAGAGGAACCAAAAACCGGGCCGAGCTGCAAGTAGACTCGGACAGCGAGAACAGAATCCCGCCCGATCAGGCGCTGTTCCTCCTGCGGCTATTCTCCCGTTCGAGCTCGAGATCCTGCTGGTTGAGACTCATCAGGCCGGCCGCCGCCTCGGCAATGTCGCCCTCGGCATCGACCTCGACCGACGGATCGGGTACGGTGGGTCTGGTGAACATCCTCGCGCGGTAGTCGTCCTCGTGCTTGAACGCCTCTGGATCCTCAGCCGCTTGGTCCAACACCCGACGGCGCTTCGCGGGATGGCCCGAATCGAGGTGGGGCGCGGTCGATTCCCTGCGCTGCGGGATCACCTGCGGCAGCTCGGGGGCCAGTGCCGGCGAGAAGGGCTGTGCGTACTGCGGCACTGGGTCCGCCGGAGGCATGATCGGCGGATACAGCGGCGTGTCGAAGGCGTAAGCGGGATCGGCGGCGCCAGTGTTCGCGCTCGGGTGCTGGTGGGATTGCCGTGGAGTGTAGTACGGTGTCGCCGACACCGACGGCGTCATCAGGGCTTCGGTCGGACTGCTCCTCCACACGTGCCGGTGCGGCGAACTCCCGTATCCCAGACCCCCGTCCCCGCCAACGCTGTGAGTGGGAGTGGGGGCCCCATGTCCGGCTGCATAGTGGTACGGATACGACAGGTGTTGTCGGCACACCGCGCCCTCGGGTGGCGGCTGCTGGAGGTACTGCTGCTGGAGGTGCTGCTGCTCGAAGGGACGGTACTGGCTCAGCGGAGAATTGCCGGCGGGAGAGGGGGGTGTGAAGTTGGCCCAGTCGCTCAGACTGGGAAGGGTCGTGTGATGGTGATGGCGGTGGTGGTTGTTCGAGCCGAACGGGCTCGGCCTCGAGCTGTCGCGGACGGGGTCAAAGTACGTGCCGCTATGCGCCTGCTCCCTCGACATGGAGCCGAGAAGTTCGGGCGAAGCCGTGGGATAGGCGGAGCAGGGAGGCGTGTGGGTGCCCTCGGGCGGAGTCGTGTACCTCGAGCGTGGCGGCGCGAAGTTTGCCTGGGCCGAAGCTTTGGAGTCTTGCTGCTTTTGGCTGCGCGTGGCTTCGGCCTGTTTGAGCCTGCGGACTCGCTCGGTGCATGCGGCGATGATGGCCGGGTCTATATTGTACCGACCGAATTCGTCTTTGTCCTTCTCGGGATCCAGACAGTCGCCGGGGAAGTCCTTCCCGAAGACTATGGTCAACGCAAACCGTATCCTCCAGCAGAACCGTGCTGCCATCGCTCTGGCGGCCTCGTAGGGGAACCAATATCCTGCAAGGGAGGTGTGTTGCATCGGTTATCACTCTGCGCCCTCGCCCGCACAAACCACACCGAAGAACGTTCCCAAACATACCTTGGGCGTGGAGCTGGCCTCCAGTGATGTTGGGGCAGATGGCCGACAGGTTCGAATTGACGCTCGGTTTGAGAGCATTTCCCGGCTCGGTCTGAAGTGGAGAAGTAAGTCCCGATCGCTCGTGCACTCTCCACTCGCCCCAACTTGTCGGATCCATCCGGGTGGGGGGGGAGATGGGACCTACCTTTCCGGGCTTGCAACAGTTAAAGAAGTCGTGGACGCGAACGAAACCGGTGGAGTAGTCCCACATGATCCACCAGCGCGTTGGCTCACCCATGGAGTTTTTCGCCACGAAACTGTACTCGTAGACTGTTCGTGATTGTGCAACAAAGGCGGCAATGAGTCAGCACGGACGTCCCGTCGCTCTTGTGTGTGTTTCGGGCGGGGCGATGTCTCACCATCTCTCCGCCTTGAAAGGGAACGGGAAGGGAAGGGAAGGGAAGGGAAGGGAAGGAAAAAGGAAACAAAAAGCAAGAATGCGGGGACTTACGGTTGAACTCGTGCCGTCCCGTAATTTCGAACAGCTGGCCTTTGGCGCCTCTGAAGGGGATCTTGCGGCAGTACCGATCTACACCATCGGCCGGATAGAGCTGCATTTCCCTGAGTTGCTGTTTCTGGTGCTCGTCCAAGGAAGCCTCGTGGCACGGAAAGTTGACGCTCCCCTGCGGAGCCTGGAGTTTCAGCACCCTCTCCTTGGAGGCGGCCGAGCCCGGAGGCTTGTTTGCGCGGTTGGGACGGCGCATCTGAGGCTGCTTCGATGGAGGTGGAGGCGGAGGTGGAGGTGGAGGCAGCGGAGGTGGCGTTGGAGTCGGAGTCGGAATCAGAAGATGAGGGCGACGGGTCGGCAAGGGTGTCGGCTGAAGGCTTTGGGGCACGGTGTCATGCTCCTCTCGCTTTATGAAGACGGGAGGATGGTGGTGGAAGGAAGAATCGAACGCCAATCGGGTCGACGCCTGGTACTGCTGCTGCTGCGGGTGCGGGGGGCGGAAGGGCACAGCTGGCACAGCTAGAGGAAGGGCATCGCCTAGCAGAGCTGGGGAGAGGGACATATCTGCCGGTTTTATATCGACTCGATTGGAAGGGCGAGATTGGTCGATCCGGTGATTGCTGGGTGGATGGCTGCCTAGCGGGGACGCCATCACGATGGGGGGCGATGGGGGCAATATGTGGGGGGGGGGGGGGGGGGGGGGGGATTGGGGGTGGTGTGGGTGGGGGGGGGGGGGGGGGGGGGGGGGGGGGGGGGGGGTGTGTTGGGGGGGGTGGGGGGGGGGGGGGGGGTGGGGGGGGGGGTGGGGGGGGTG
>Ga0307516_10006522_pt1 | contig 13658 bp, 19 predicted proteins | sample 19_EM_MG_FD_203310 | JGI IMG/M metagenome (GOLD analysis project Ga0307516, IMG submission 203310) | Populus trichocarpa ectomycorrhiza microbial communities from riparian zone in the Pacific Northwest, United States - 19_EM | ecosystem: Host-associated > Plants > Roots > Unclassified | place... | reverse complement strand
GGAGAGGACGGAGTTTTGGGTTATGGGAGAGCGGGAGTACAAAAGTCGATGGAACACCCAGTAGACGGCGAACGAGAGTCCGAGAGAGCCGAACAGGATGGCGAAGAAGGCTTGGACCGCAGGCGAGCATCCAGATCGGTGGAGACGAGATCTTGGCCTGTGGGCGGGGCGCTGGTGGGTCCGGGGAAGGCCCAAGAGACCTTTCTTGATGAGACGAGAGCGCATAGAGGGAACGAGGGGGTGACAGTTCCAGTCAAGTTGCGGTCCGTTCGAGAACCAACGAACGAATCTCAACGTTCGAGTGATCGACCTGGTGCTCAAGATACGTGGCGAACCGTCTTCATCTCATCCTTGAAACTAAAATTACGATTACCGTCAGAGGAAATACCTGACATCTGGTATTACACTAGGCATATTTCGTCGTGGTCACCCCTCTACGGAGGTATGGGTCTAGTAAGATATCGTGCTCGCATCGTCCTTGGGAGCTCGAGAGACAGTTTGCATGGTGAGTGAAAGGTGGGAGATCCGGTTAAGCTGCGCTGGGTTAGAAGGGAACAGGCAGGTCGGAAATATTTGGGCTAACCGTTTGCGTTTGTCTTCCCCTTGTTTTTCTTCCACCCGGGTGGCCGTTCATAGGCGTTCGGTTCGTCGTCGCTTTCAAGCTCTTCGATCTGTGCACCTTCTCCATCGCGTTCCCTCTCACCCCCTCCGTTTCCGTTGGCAGATTGGTGTCGACGGTGGCCGTGGTTGCAATCAGAGTCCGAATCAGAGTCCGAGGAAGGCTCTTCTGAGGATGACTCTCCAAATTTCCTCGCTTTGTGGTAGATACAACAAACTGATTCCACCACGGGAGATATACCAATATTAGTCAGCCAATTCTACAATCCGCGCATGGGGTAAATAGTAGTGGGACTTACTCTTGGAAGACTTCCTGCCCATGTTCTCGTTGTCAATCACATCTTCCTTCCAAACGACGGCGGGCCTGGACCTGGGGCCACCTCTAAGACGGAGGACCCCGTGCGGTGTGCTCCCCTGGTCGTGAGACGGATCTGAGGAGCCTTCGTCAGGTCTTGGTTGACTGTCAAGAACGAGCTGTGTCCGTGAGCCGTCTGACGGGGATGAAGTCGATGGTCCGCTCGGAATCGCTGTGAGACTCGACATGGTGGTGGTGGGTGGAGATGTGGTGGTGGTCAGGAGCAAACGTCACTTGATCAAAACCACCGTCATCGGCGCAGCACGAGCTGCTCCCCTCTGAAGTCGAGGTTGGATTCCAGCCTAGCGCAGCACCACCCAAGACCGCAGGAATCGAGGATGTTCTGCGCTCGTCAAGTCTTTCGTTGCTTCAAATTCGTCGAGAAACTTGGAGAGAGGTTCGTGGGCGCCGTAGGACCTTACTTCGTCGCCACAGCAATCATCCTAATCTCTGTCGGCGCGGTGTGTTTCTGTACGTCTGGTCCACCGTCTACGTCCCCTCACAGTTTGTTCACTTGACTCCTCGAACGCGCGTACCAGTCGAAGCTATATGGCCAACCCTCTCCTACCCTTGGATCGCGACACCAATATGCCTCCTGATCGTATTCAATTTATACGCGCACTACTATTTTGTTTGCACGGTCTCGCCTGGTTTCGTCGAAGATCCCCCGCGAGAGATCGGCACCGGATTCTTCTGGCCTGTGCAGCAACAGGAGTGTAACCAGGGCGGAACTCAGCGGGGTTCCGGGGTTAGGTGGTCCGAGAAGTTGAATATCACCCCTGCCTCTGTTACGAAGTGTAGAAAGTGTGGGCAGAAGCGGCCAGAGGTCGGTCCCTCGTGTTTTTGCGAATGAACCGGACGCTGATTCTATTTTTTCACGAGAGGTCCCACCATTGTAAGATTTGCAATCATTGCGTGTTGAAGTTCGACCACCATTGTCCAGTAAGATATGGCATGCCGCAGTCGACCCTCGTGCTGACCGCCGTTGCAGTGTGCGCCTAATTTCGTCACGGGTCGCGGTCGGCACTGATGGACACATAGGGATAAACCAATGCGTGGGGTTGCATAACGAAAGGCATTTCGTTCTTTTCATGTAAGTCCCCCTCCGTTTCAACCACCCAACTTGCTGAGGGGACGGACGTAGGATATACCTGTTCATTTCAGCCGTTTTCTTCGCGTACAACGGTTACCCCCTCATCGGTGATGCCCTCGGCCTTACAAATGTGCGTGGTCCTCGTAACGCAGACGATTCGCTCAGCGTCATGAGACCCCTCAGGCACCCTGGGACCATTATACACCCGAGTTTGTGTACATCACAGAGTTCGCGTTGTCATCCGTGATCGGATTCGCGATTTTGGTCATGTTTGGGTGGCACTTGTGGAGTGTAGGACAAGGCGAGACGTCCGTAGAAGCGCAAGACAATGAGCAATACAGGAAGATCGCCAGGTCTAGAGGCCAGGTATGTGGCCATGTTCATGCTGGCCAGGACAGCATGTTTACATCGCTCACAAGGAATTTGTCAATTCGTACGACTTGGGGTAATGCGTGTCTTCCCGGTGGTGGGAATCCAGCACTCACGGCTTTGCATAGGAGGAAAAAGAATCTAGCCCTATTCTTCAATATCGGGGATGGACGGTAGTATGTCACGTCGTCCGCGTTCTGATCCGCTTGGCTGACCCGACCTAGCCCATGGTACACTCTCATCTTTCCATTCCGAATACCTCCCTATACGGACGGGTATCACTGGGCTCGACGGCATGGTCACACATCACATGGAGGCGTCGAAGAGGGTGAGGAGCTGACGGACTCTGACGAGGATTGAACCACCTTCATCCGTAAGTGCCATTTTACCGTTCAGGAGGTTACCGACGATGATACGCTGCCGGGGCCATATGACCCGTTGGGGGGCGATACCGCTTTCGCGACGTGGTTTGATTTACGTCCGGTTATGGGGCTTTTTTTCGAAATGCTCTTTTTCTGACCTTTACGTGGGATGGAGGGAGCCCGAACTGACGAAGTTTCAGCAGATCGTTGCGACCTTGGGTTGTTGTACCGCTGTTTCTTTCGGATGTGATTATTAGTTTTGACCTGCGGTATGACGACGGGGGATGTTGCGCTACCTGAGGGATAAGTTTAAGGATTAGATTTAGAGCGGTTGTGTAGGTCACGTGCCGTTTGAAGCTGAATCACCCGCTCCTCCGGAACTCGTCATCCGCTTTCGTGTTTGACCCTTCCCCCCAGATCGCCTTGCTAGTCGACAAACAGCCCAAAGGCTGTTCGAGGGGACACACTAACGTGTAGCCATGGGTTTCCCCGGCCTCTGCTCCACGGCGGCGCGTCGTTCCGCAAGCGTCACTCGTCATCTTGCCTCGGAGGCGGGTTCGTCGAGGCTCCCACTCACAACGCCCAGTTTGCGAGCAGTTCTCACGTTTAGGACATTCCGAAGCTCAGCCACCGCTGCTGGATACCTTCGAGCGTCGCCGCGGTGGAATTACCCCCGATGGGTCAATCGGGATGGCGGGGACGGTAATGACCAAAAACCTCCAAAAACCTCCCCCGGACACGACCCAGACGATACAACCGCGTGGCTAGAAGAGTCAGAAGAGGGAAAGCCGCCGTCCGGTTCAAGTTCTCCACCTTCCGCACCTCCGTCGGATAACGACAACCCCGATGGGTTTGACTCATCCCAACCTTCAGAACCTCCACAACCTCCTCCGCCCCAGTCTCCCCCACCAACTACTCTCATTAAACCCACCATTCCGGAAAACTACCCCCAGGTCCTGGCTTTACCCATCGCACGACGCCCTCTCTTCCCCGGATTCTACAAGGCGGTGGTCATTCGTAACCCAGCGGTCGTCGCAGCGGTCAAGGAGATGATGAAACGCGGACAGCCATACATCGGCGCTTTCCTTCTCAAGGACGAGAGTTCCGATAGTGATGTTATCACGGATTTGGACGCGATTCACGAAGTTGGAGTTTTTGCCCAGATCACGAGCATATTTGCTGCCAATTCGCCTGGTAACGTCGCTGGAAAGGACGGGGGCGAAGAGGGGCTCACGGCTGTCCTCTACCCACATCGTCGGATTCGGATTACGGAGCTGGTCAAACCCGGTGATGGTCTCGCGTCAGCCTCTGTCGAGCAGGTGGAAGAACCGAAAGCCGAAGACGAGTCGCTGCTCACTCCCCCTACCTCGCCTTCCCCTGAACCGCGTCCCGGTCCGGTCCAGACCTCGTTCCTGCGCGACTTTGACATCTCTGTGGTCAACATCGAGAACCTGTCCACCCTTCCGTACAACAAGGACGATCAGTACATCCGTGCTTTCATGTCGGAAATCATTTCCGTCTTCAAGGATATCGCTCAGCTCAACCCGTTGTTCCGAGATCAGATAACGAACTTTTCCATCAATCAAGTCGCCTCCAACGTCTTTGACGAGCCCGACAAACTTGCCGATTTCGCGGCTGCCGTGTCTACCGGAGATGTTCGGGAGCTACAGGATGTCTTGGAGAGCTTGACCGTCGATGATCGCCTCCGGAAGGCGCTCCTGGTACTCAAGAAGGAATTGATCAATGCACAACTTCAGAGTAAGCTCTCCAGGGATGTCGATTCGAAGATTGCGAAGAGGCAACGCGAGTACTATCTCATGGAGCAACTCAAGGGCATCAAAAAGGAGCTTGGAATGGAGTCTGATGGCAAGGAGAAGCTGATCGAGAAATTCAAGGAGCGGGCTGCTCAATTGAAGATGCCGGAGGCTGTTCAAAAAGTCTTCGACGAGGAGCTTAACAAACTCAGCCATCTCGAGCCCGCTGCTTCTGAGGCGAACGTCACGAGGAATTACTTGGAATGGATTACCCAGGCATGTGTCCACTATCCACGAATCGAACCCGCCCGTTTCTAACGTTCCACAAAGATCCCATGGGGCCAGCATTCCAAGGAGAACTACTCGATCGCCAATGCCCAAAACATCCTGGATGAGGACCACTACGGATTGAAGGATGTCAAGAATAGGATTCTGGAGTTCTTGGCCGTCGGAAAGCTTCGCGGAACAGTGGAAGGCAAGATCATCTGTCTTGTTGGCCCTCCTGGTGTTGGAAAGACGTCGATTGGAAAGTCGATTGCCCGAGCCCTGGAGCGGAAGTTCTTCAGGTTCTCTGTTGGTGGCCTGACCGATGTTGCCGAGATCAAGGGTCACCGGAGGACTTACGTCGGGTATGCCGCGAACAGTCCTGCACCTACCGGCTTGTCCTAATGCCCGCGTGTCTACAGAGCCCTGCCCGGGAAAATCATTCAAGCACTCAAGCGCGTCGGAGTCGAGAATCCTCTGGTCCTCATTGATGAAGTAGACAAGATCGGCAAGGGAATCAATGGCGACCCAGCCAGTGCTCTCCTCGAGATGCTCGACCCTGAGCAGAACACTGCCTTCTTGGATCACTAGTAAGTATGACTGCTGTTGTCTCCCCGAGTTTGCCCTCACCCTGTGATCAAGCATGGACCTCCCTGTCGACCTTTCTCGGGTATTATTCGTTTGCACTGGTGGGCCTGGATTGGTTGCATACCCCCAATTTACACTAACCCAACCATAGCTAACAACTTGGACACCATCCCTGCCCCATTGTTGGACCGTATGGAGGTCATTGAGGTTAGCGGATATGTCTCTGAGGAGAAGTCCATGATCGCCGAGAAGTACCTTGGACCTCAAGCGCGTGAAGCATCTGGTTTGAACAACGCGGATGTCATCCTTGATCCCACCTCTGTGGACGTTCTCATCAAGTATTACTGCCGTGAGAGCGGTGTTCGCAACCTGAAGAAACACATTGAGAAGGTGAGACGGGCAAGGTTGTTCCTGTGAATGATGGAACTGATCGGACCTTCTCAGATCTATCGCAAAACCGCCCTCAAGATCATTCAGGACCTTGGCGAGGAAGCCTTCCCAGAGGAGAAAACCCAAAAGGAGGCCGAGGAGGCGGCCAAGGATGAATTGTCTGAACCCACAAAGACATCCTCTGTCACCGAGCCCACTGATACACAGTCCAAGACTGGCTCGAGTGGTGCCGAAGAACGGAACAATGTGACAACAGAGGCAAGGAAACCGCTCAAAGTCCCTGATAGCGTTCACGTTAGGATCACCCCCGATAACCTCAAGGACTACGTCGGACCTCCTGTCTACCAGAAGGATAGGATGTACGCTCACCCACCACCTCCTGGAGTCAGCACTGGACTAGGGTATCTAGGAAATGGGTCGGGGGCGGTCATGCCGGTGGAAGCTTCGGTATGTTAAACTAACTTCATCCCTGAGAGGAGCGCCTTTTCTGACCCGACAATTCCCCGGTGTTGCTCTGCCTTTTGTCACGTACCTAGTCTATGCCAGGAAAGGGCGGCCTACAGTTGACTGGCAAACTCGGAGAAGTCATCCGAGAGAGCGCACAGATTGGTTTGAGCTGGGTCAAGACTCACGCTTACGAGCTTGGAGTGACATCATCCCCCGACGCTCAGTTCCTGAACGATCGGGACATTCATGTGCACATGCCGGAGGGAAGCATCGGTAAGGAAGGCCCAAGCGCGGGAACGGCCATTCTGTCTGCCTTCGTTTCGTTGTTCACGAAAACAAAGATCCACCCTGACATTGGTATGTTCCGCTGCACACCTTTAACAAGGGCCTCGATGGAAGCTAACTCCTCGGTGTCAGCCATGACCGGTGAAATTTCCCTCGTAGGACAGGTTCTCCCCGTGGGCGGTTTGAAGGAGAAGATATTGGCCGCTCATCGTGCGGGTATTAAGACGATCCTCGCGCCTGCCGCTAACCGCGCGGATATCGAGGAGAACGTCCCGGATAGCGTGAAAGAAGGGATCAGGTTCGTGTACGTCGAGGACGTCCGACAGGTTTTACAAGAGGTGTTCAAAGACGAGCCGGTCGTCGAACGATGGAAGGAGACCCTCAAGCACTGAACGGCGCCCGCGAGCGCCGTCTCCCCCCCCAATGCTTGAGGTTAACCGCCATCCAGGAGGGGGGGTCCGTAGATTAGATTCTTCCGAGGGGAATGAAGCTCAGGCTCCCTTCTTTCTCCCTTGGGACCTTATAGAGATGGTGTGTTTTCGCCACGCATAATCCTCATTTCCGCCCTAATGCTGGGTTATTATAATACAGTAGTAAACGTCATTATAAAGCGAAGTCCACTCGGTCCACCTTTTGTCATTCCTTGCCGCAATCTTGTATAGTAACGCAATTACAATCACGCCCCCCTCTCTCTCCCTTCTAGACCTGTGATCCTCAGCTCGGAGCTCGGGACTGGAATTGAAGGTCCTTTCGGCTCGTTCGCGCACGTATAGGTAATTCATTCGATTTCGATGGTGAAAAAAAAAAAGACCGGTCAAGATACATTCCGAGGTACGCGTGGGATAAGTCATAAAAACATCAAGAAATTAGCCTGGTAGGTTGAAACCGGGAGTCGTTGATTGATTAGATGATCGGGAGAGTCAGAGAGAGAGATTGGAAGGGGAGGGATGAACACAATAAGGGAATAATTCATGGCTCGTCGCCCAATAGATAGATATCGAAGAAGTTGACAACAAAGAAGAGGTCGAAAGACGGAGAATAGGGTAAAGGGAGGCGGTGGTACACAAGGTCGCGTGTTTGAAAACAGTGAGACGGTGGAAGATGGATTGGGTGGGGGAACGTGGGACAAAAAGGTAAGACACAACAAGTCGACGAGAGAGAAGGATTCGGGAACGAGGGAGATAGGTAATACATGATTCTCGTGTAGACGGCTGGGTGCGGGATACTATGAAGACACAAATAGTGCTGGATACTGTCGGGGGGCAGAATGGAGAACGAAGGCAGAACAGATGCTTGTGCCGGAGATAAGGAGAATAGTATAGAAATGAGATGACAGAGGAGAGTGAGAACACTTAACTTGGGGGCAGATCAATATAGTGATTGGCGAAACATGAATGGAGTTACGAAACGGTCCGAACGATGTCGATTCCGGACCCTAGAGGGCCAGAGCCCACAGCATGTGTTGGCGATCCACTTCGGCGGTGCTCGTCTTCGAACAGCCTTCTCCCCACGTCTTTCTTCGAGGATGCCAGCGGGGTGAGAACCATCCTCGGGGGAATGAGGGGAGAAGGGGACACGTTCAAGTATTCGCTGAGGTGGAAGGGGAAATTCGCCGGCGTCTGAGGGGATTCCATAGGTCGCGAAAGGAGTTGCAGGGGCGTGTACCCAGTAGAAGGCATGGTCGAGGACCGACCAGGGGAGCTAGGAGGGAACGGACCAGAACCAGACGGGTGAATGTCGGTAGGAGTGGGAGGGACGACATCAACCTGCATATCCTCCACCTTCTCGTCTCTGCTGGGGAGTTCAGCGATTGTCGACGATTGTGAAGGGCGCAGGGATCCTCCCCCCATATCTCCAATCGTGGTGATCGTCGAAGCGAAGCTCCCAGATTGATCCCTGCGAAGCGATTTGGGTTGACTGGGGGTGTCAGGACCGTTGGGGAACAAGACGCGAGGGCCACCTCCGAGTATCCGATACGCTTCAGCATCTCTATCTTTAGCGGCAGTAGGACGCGCAGGGGATGGGGAAGTCGCGAGGAACATCATGATTTCTGCGGCCTCGCTGTCGGAAGGACCCGGTCTCGGAATCTCGTCATCTCCACGCTTCGCTTTCGGCGGTCTTGCACCGGGGGTTTGATGAACGGGCGGAGGAGGCGTGGTTGACTTGTTGGAGAGGTTCACGGATGGAGGGCCGGCAAAAGTCCGTGACGAGCCCTCAGCAAAGTGAGAGTATGATGAATCTCCGTCCGACAACGCGGAAATGGTTGAACGTGGGGAAGACGTGCTCCCCGCTCCCGGACGCGAATGCATAAGCAACGAAGTCAAGGTCTTTGCCGCTTTCATATCGTCCACTTCGCTCAGCCCACTGGCCTTGGTCCTGGGCTTCTTGGCGACTCGAGGCCTCTTTCTCGTCTCTCGTTTCTCGGGTTTGGCATGAGATCGTGTGCGTTCCGCTACCGAGGTGTTAGTCGTAGACTTGGAAACGCGGGAACGTTCCGACGAGCCCATTGCCCGTTTCTCGGCGGATGCTGCGCTCGTCGGTCTTACTGGGGCAGGTACGGGCGGATCTTCAGGATTGCGGATCGTTCTCGCGCGTTTCGCGGGGGGAGGACCAAGCAAGGACGCGAAGAGGCTCTGTCCGGCGGAGGCGGTCACAGGTGCGGGAGGACCCATGGATCCCTTCCTGCTGATAGAGTGGGGTGAACCCGTCTGGAATAGGCTAGGGCGTGGGTACGAGATAGGTTGTGAAGGGGTCTGGGCTTCGAGATCGCGTATGTTGCTTCTAGAAAGGTCATGGGTGGCCTTGTATGAAGCATATCCCAGACGTGCGCGCAAGGCGCGAGTAAGCTGCATGACGAGAATGAATTAATAATCGTATTCAATGAGGGTGAAGGCGCAGACTGGTAAGGGATCCGCGCACAGACACGCATGCGCCCTGACGCAGAGGCACACGGTTGCGACGTTTGGAGAGAGTAGACGCGTCTGGGGATCCACCGGTCGGTGGAACATGGGTAAGACGCATACCTTGGACATCTCAGCTCCAGCCAAGAATTTCTGGACGGCCTGTTGGCGTTCCTGGGCCTCGACCGTATCGACAGGTCTATGAGAGACCTTTGAGGACGAAGGGCCTGCGTCTGGACGCAAATAACCAAGCAAGGGTGATGGAGTCGTGGTTGACGACGATGGCGTCTCCATGTCTGGAGATAAAGCAGTGGAGACGGTGGAGCTCGCTGTCGTCTGTGGCGAGGAACTCGAGGCTGGCTGTCGTCGGGTACGGTGTCGAAGGTGGGGGGCGGAAGGGCGGGACGTTGGCTCGAGGACACAGCGGATGGCGCAGGGGGCTTGAAGGACTGAGCTGAACGCGATCCGAAACGCGTCACATTATTTCTAACCGGCTTTTACCGGATGGGCCTGTTTTTTTTTTTTGGGAATTTATTATCTAATCTCTGATTGTCCCGATATGGCTATTTCATTATGCCTGATCATGTAACGTCTCCTCCCAGTACCATCTGGGCAAGAACCCATACCGGTCCGAACCTGCTTGGACCTCCTCGACGGCCTCAGGACCCAGCTGGCTCATGCTCACCCCCACTCCAGGCTTAAACTCCACCCTCCAAACGACCGGCAACCCTTCTCCGCCCTCCTCGGGAGCACTACGGACATCGCCTTGGACAGCCTCCTTGACGAACGCCAGAAAGCGCTCTCCCCAGCCAAGGCAGACGCTCGGGTCCCAGCTACCGGGTTTTCCGCGAACCATACGGGGTATCTGCATGGTTTGAAATGATTGGACCGTACTCAGTTTGCCAGCCGGGGTTCTGAACCCGACGATGATTTCCTGTTTATCGCAGAAAGATGGGTTAGCGTTCGTGATTAGTCGATATCACCGTGATGCTCGTTCATCAGAGGTCAGAGCAACACTCGACAATCAACTCACCGGTACCCCCAGTAGGAACGACTGAAAGTAGAACTTGAGCAGTTTTCTGACAAATACATCGTCGTTAGCCCCAGTGATCCATCCGGTTCTCGTCGCACCACCCGCTCACTTCTCAAACTGGGATCCGTCCCGCTCGCCGCGGATCGTCAATGACGTCTTCAGCTCGACCAACGTGTCGTTCGTCTTTGTCAGTTTACCTTTACCGATTCCAATTCAGCGGACGCGACCTTCCGAAGGCCGACAAGAAGCTTGGACGCACCACGCACGCAGTCTACTTCTCCACCGATCACGAGCCTTGTGTTACCTAGCTTCGTTTTCACGACGCTACACCACTGGACGTTGGTATCCACATCACCACCCCACCCGGGTTTCGCGTGCGGTGTCCCAGCTGTGCAGAACGATTCGAACGAATACCCGTAGTAGGTTTGCAGGCGGTGATGCGGCGTTAGGTTCTCTCTGGGGTAATCAGCCACAGTCGGGTCAATATCCCATTTTGAACGGGCGCGATCCAACTCCCACTCACTTCTCTACAAGTTTCGCGTCCGAAACGTGGTCCTCGAGGTATAGCGTCCCATTTACGCACATCACGTTCAACTGCCACCCATCGCGTCCCTCATATGGGGCTGTCAGAATTCTCTCCTAGGCCATAAATATCATCCAGTTCACATGGTTCGAAGGGGAACAGGCAGCGAGAAGATGGCCGAGGGGTCACGAGAGAGCCTTTACATACCTAGTCATGACGCCCCTCCACGCAATAACTCCGCCATTCATGAACCCATCTGGGAATCCATTTCGGACTTTAAGCCAAGCGTTCAAAAGGCCGTCCAGTCGCCCTTTCTCTTCGGGTCTCTTGACCCATCTCTCGTAACCGTAGCGCAGGTCGGCCCCGATGGGAGGATCGACGTAATACCTCAAAGCAGAGTCATCGAACCGCAGCTCCCGTTTCGGATCGTAGGAGAAGGTGGTGAGCGGGGTCGGTTGTTGGAACGGGACCGGTGGCCCGCTATGTCCAGAAGACGGGCCTTTGGGCGGATAAGCCAGTTCCGACTTGGGGAAAGGTTTCCCAGCGGCTCCCCCCTCCAGCTGCGGCGTGCCCTTCCGTTTGTTCCCAGGCGACTTATTCGAGATGGGTTTTGAGCCAGATTCAGTCTTGAGTCGTTTCGAAGGGGCCGTCGCCTCGTCCGCATCGAGGTCAGATGCGGTCCGCTTCATGGTGGAACGGGGTTGACGCCCGGAAGCAAAGGCGGCCGTTGGTTCAGGAGGCGTCGTTTTCTCATTTCCCACGCTCCTTCATAGCTCTTGGATAAGAGACCGGCCGGGTACGCGAGGATGGGAGATCTCTTCGTCTTTCCACCTCTGATTGGCTTACGAGGCTGAAAAATCTCCATCAAACGCCCCCGATTCGTCATTCGAGAGCGCATCAACAGCCCGGTGATCCCTGCCCTGGCTTCAAAGAGCAACTTATGATCACTACACGCGTCCGGTACCAAGGGAGGAGTTCCCGGTACTTACACGTCGCTGAAACGTTTGATCGGGGTAGCCGGCGCGCGTCCAACTTCGCCACCCGCCAAGGCTGTTGTGTTTGTTTCACGGCTCGTCTCGATGATGTATCACGACGCAACGGCTCACCCCAGATTGGGACAAGTCATGAGTGTAATACGGATTGTGCAACGATGGAGAGCAAAATAAACACATACAGCATCGCGGTTCAAACGTTCATGCTCCAAGTAAAACGAAACAAAGCGAAATCAAGCCTGCTTGGTTTTCACCGCGTAAAGCATGGCCATAATAGCCAATGACCAATGTTCGAACTGGTCCTTGGACATGAACAAAAGTGCCTGCGAGATGACCGCCTTGATAATCTGTGCTCCCATCCCCTACGAATGTCCACAGTCAGCGAGGGATTCCCACACCACGGCAACATCGGCCTACCTGATACCACCCAGCGAATCCCTCCGTCTTGTAAACCGTCCTCAAGAGGTCCAAAGCACCAGGATGTTTCGAGCCCGCGTTGTGGTGGTAAGCATGATGCGGTGGGGCCGGTAACCCCTCCTCTTTCGCCATCTGCGCGTCGGATCCACGAGTCTGGATCCTAACCTTGGCCATAATATACGGATACGTCACCACCGTAGCCAACGTCTTGCTCAGCGCCCCAACCAGGAAGTTCTTCCCCGGGGACAACTTCCCATTCGACGAGGTGGCAGCGGCAGCCTTCTCCTGAGCCAGTAGAAGAACGGTCTTGATTCGCTCGAACACCCCATAGGTGATCGCAGGGTTGACAGTCAGCACCAAACCGGGCTTGATCCCCAACCAAAGACCGGTAACGCCTTCCTCCTGGACGATCTCCCTCCCAACACCCCAGAAAGAGTTATCCACATACTCTTCCTCTTCGATCCACTCCTCCACGGGGTCTTCCTCACCTCGCTTCTCTCCAGATCCGGTCTCATTCCCACTCGCGGTTCCATTCGCTCGGGGGACGGCAACTTTCTTCTTAACCGTCCTCTTCGAGCTCCCAACCTGCTGTCGAGTAGCGATCACCGAAACAGGAATCGTGAATATCTGAGCCAAAGCCCCCGCAAGAGCTCCAAGCAACAACTCGGCCACAGTAGACAAAGCGGGTGCCTTGCCTCCAGGCGGAGTCCTCCTCTTGATATATGCGCCGCGAACGAACGAGTAGAAGAAGAAGTAAGCGTATTCTGCAATCACGAACAAAGTGGTAAGATGTGAGACGGCGTGAAGCAAAAAAAATCAAGGGAGGGTTGGGAATCGCACGTACGCATTGAGAACGTGTTCACCATCGTAGCCGTGAACCCCCTGTACAACCCCCAAACACCATCCTGCTTCAAGATAGACAGGAGCAACCGGACGAGCCCTGCCTGCGCCTTCGAACTCTTCGCCCTCGTCTCGGCCTGAATCCGGGTCTTGGCGCTGTATAACCAAAAAAAAACAACAACAACTGAGCACTGTCTCGCAAAACCCAGCACCGTCACCAAACACGCACACATCAAGTGGATACACGACACTGTATAAAACCGAGGAGGATGAGCACACGAGATACAGCTCGACTTCTCAGAGAACTCACGCGGTACTGAAACAAGCTCCTAACGCGCCAGCAAGCGCATGACCAAACGGTGTCAACTGTTGCTGCTTGACCGGTTTCGACTGAGCAGACATGAGCCAGTTCTAGCGGGCGCGGGGAG
>Ga0307516_10006521_pt1 | contig 13664 bp, 14 predicted proteins | sample 19_EM_MG_FD_203310 | JGI IMG/M metagenome (GOLD analysis project Ga0307516, IMG submission 203310) | Populus trichocarpa ectomycorrhiza microbial communities from riparian zone in the Pacific Northwest, United States - 19_EM | ecosystem: Host-associated > Plants > Roots > Unclassified | place... | reverse complement strand
CTGCTCACCGTCGCACCCGGCCAGTCGTTCTTCGGCGACGACGCGCACCTGAGCGACGACGCGATCGGCATGATCCGCCGGATCGGGCCGGTGGAGTCGGTGACCGCCACCGGAAACCTCGACGCGCATGTCTACCGCAACGACCACATTCCCTCCGGCCAGTCCGGGGGGATCGGGGTACGGGCCGCCCGCACCGATCTGCCCGCCACCGTCGGCGCCACCATCGCCAGCGGCACCTGGCTCAACGACGCCACCGCCGGCTACCCGGCAGTGGTGCTCGGTGCGACCGCCGCCGACCGGCTCGGTGTCGGCAGTCCCGGACCCGAAGTGCAGGTCTGGCTGGGCGGGCGCTGGTTCACCGTGGTCGGTGTGCTCGACCCCGTGCCACTGGCGGACGAGTTGGACAGCACGGCCCTGGTCGGCTGGCCCGCCGCGGAAAAACTGTTCGCCTTCGACGGCTATCCGACCACCATCTACACCCGGACCCGGGAGGACGCGGTGGAGAACGTACGGGACGTGCTCGCCACGACCGCCAACCCGGAAGCACCCAACGAGGTTCAGGTGTCGCGGCCATCCGACGCACTGGCCGCGAAACAGGCCACCGACGCCGCACTCAACGGCCTGCTGCTCGGGCTGGGCGCGGTGGCGTTGCTGGTCGGCGGCGTCGGCGTAGCGAACACCATGGTCATCTCCGTGCTGGAACGCCGCGCCGAAATCGGCCTGCGCCGTTCCCTGGGCGCGACCCGCGGCCAGATCCGCCTGCAGTTCCTCGCCGAATCCCTGCTGCTGTCCGCGCTCGGTGGCGTCGGCGGCGTACTCCTGGGCGTCCTCGTCACCGGCGTCTACGCCGCTACCCAAGGCTGGCCCACCGTCGTCCCGGCCTGGGCCATGGCCGGCGGCGTGGTGGCCACCCTGCTGATCGGCGCGGTCGCCGGCCTCTACCCGGCTGTCCGGGCCTCGCGGCTCTCCCCCACCGAAGCCCTCGCCGCCCCGTAGCGGCAGGGCCCACGGCGATGAGCAGCACGGCTGTGGCCCCGGCCGGTATGTGCACCGGACGGGGCCACGCGGAGGTGTCAGCCGTGCATCAGTCCGTCGCAACCTGATGATGCGAGCTGCGATGTTTCGTCGGACGGGCGGGAACCATCCGCGGTTACTGTGGTGTCATGTCCGAGACCCTGACCTTGGCCTTGACGCTGGAGCCGCGTGGACCGGCTGGGGCGTTCGTGCTGTCCGATGAGCAGGTGGCCGCGGTGGGCGGGGGACGTCGAGTGTTCCCGGTGCGGGTCAGCGTCAACGGTGTGACGTTGCGCCTGCGGCTGGCGCGCATGGGCGGGGAGAACTTGATTGGGTTGGCCCGCGCGGCGCGGGAGCAGGCGGGGGTGAGCATCGGATCGGCGTATTCGGTGCAGGTTGTGGCCGACGAGAGTGACCGGAGCGTTGAGGTGCCCGAGGACCTGGCTGTTGCCTTGGCCGGCGATGCCCCGGCGCGGGCGGCGTTCGAGGCGCTGGCGTATTCGCACCGTAAGGAGTTCGTCCGCTGGGTCAACGAGGCCAAGCGAGACGCCACCCGGGCACAGCGAGTTGTCAAGACCGTTGAGATGCTGCGCGCCGGCAAACACCGCTAGTGCGGTGACCACTAACGTTCGCCGGGTTTGTTGTCGTACCCGTGTGATCGGATATCGACATGCCTCGCCGTCGGGATCCGAACGCGGCGCGGGTGGTGCACCGCACCGCCCGCGTCGGTTTGCGCCTGACCCGAGCCCAGCGAGAACGCTGCTTCGGGCTGCTACGCTCGGCTGGCGACGTCTGGGCCTGCGTGCTGGAGCTCAACTGGTGGCGTTATCGGCGTGGTGATCGCCCGGCGGCCGGCTATCAGCAGTTGTGCCGGTTGCTGGCCGAGTCCGGGCCGGGCACCTTCGGTGAACTGGACACGACTGGTGCGCGGTCGGTGTTGCGCCGTTACTCTGATGCCTGGTTCGCGGCGGCGAAACGCCGCAAGGCCGGCGAACTGGAGGTGCGGTATCCGCGGCGGCGGCGTGCGCTGATGCCGATCCGCTGGTATCACGGCACGTTCACCCTCGACGGACGGCGGCTGCGGCTGCCGACCGCGGCCGGTAGTCCGCCGTTGTGGCTGCGCCTGGACCGGCTCGCCCCGTATCCGGGCGAGACGATCCGCTCGGTCACCCTGCTCTGCGACACCGGCCGGTTGTGGATCGAGGTCACCGCCGAGCTACCCGTCGCCGTCTATCCGGCCGGGCAGGGCCCGGATCCGGCCCGGGTCGCCGGTATCGACCCCGGCATCATCCACACCTACGCCGCCGCCGGCCCGGACGGGCACGCCCTGCTGCTGTCCGCCCGTGCCGTACGCGCCGAACACCGGATGCATCTGGCCGACACGAAAGCCCGCCGCAAAGCCACCGCCGCACGGGCACCGAAACCCGGCCAGCGAGGGTCGCGGCGGTGGCGTAAGACCCGCCGCCGGGCCCGGTTGGTCGAGGCCCGGCACCGACGGCGGGTCCGCCAAACCCAGCACGAAGCCGCCAAAACCCTGATCGGCTGGGCTGTGCGGCACCGGATCGGCACCCTGACTGTCGGCGACCCGCGCGGTGTGCTTGCCCAGGATGCTGGCCGGCGGCACAACCTGCGGCTGCGACAATGGCAGATCGGCCGGGCCATCGCCGTACTGCAGGACAAGGCCGCGTTGGCCGGGATCGTGGTGCACCTGGTCGACGAACGCGGCACCTCCTCGACCTGCCCGGCCTGCCGCCGCCGGATCCGCAAACCGCGTGGCCGGCGCATGACCTGTCAGCACTGCACGTTCGTCGGGCATCGTGATGTTGCCGCGGCGTCCACCATCGCCACCCGCACCCCGGGCGGCGCCATCACCACCCCACACCCTGTTGGGGTGGTCACGCACCGTCGAGTAGGCCGACACCTCCCCGGTGCCGGACTATCCCGGCGTGATCCACGCCGCCCCCCACCACCCGTGGCAGGGCGGCGGCGTCAGGATCGTTTGGCCGGCTGTGGCCCGCCCCACCCCCACGGTGGGGAGTCGCTCGCCCGCACCCCGGTGCGGCGAGGATCCACAACCTCACCAACCCGGTGAACGTCAGTGGACACAGCACTAGTCACCTGGGTACAGGTCGTTGGCCGGCGTGTACCGGTGAGGTCACGCCGGCGGTGGGGCGCTGGGCGGGAGGAGGTTCGTTCAGGAGTCGTGCCTCCCAGCCGGAGGGGTAGGCGCCGCTTCCCCTGACTTAGCGGCGAGGATGCCGCAGGTGACAGCCGTCAGCCCGAGCAGTGCCGTGGCCGGGTTGACGTATCCCGGCACGGCCGAGTTGGTGAACGTGGTGCCATCGTCAAGCTGGCAGTCGAAGCGCAACGGTATGTAGCCAACGTCGTAGCCGATGAAGTGGCTCGCGATCTGATCGCCGCGCTCACGGCACTGCCTGGGTGGGGAGGATTCGGTCCCGCCGTCCTCCGCATCCATCACCGCCCATAAGACGTGGAGCATCCCCCACACGTACAGGGTCACGGCGCCCGAGCAGGCGAGCAGAGCTGCCAAGCGCAGCCATCCCCGGCGAGGACGCCCCTTGTTCCTGCGCACTGCCAGGAGTCCGCGCACCGCGAGGACCACCGCGGTGACTGCTCCGGACAGCGATGCGAATAGTAGAAAGAGGCACAACAATACGGGATCCATAGCTCTTCCGTGGTAGTCGCGTGACGCAGTATCAGGTCCGCCTCTGGGCAAGTTCCTGTTTGACCACACCGCCTCCCTCCTGCCTGGTCAACAACGCGTACGACGCGAAAGGTTGCCATGACAGACGAATCGGGTGACGGCGACGACGAGCACGGCCAGGCTCCGGCGCCTGGCCCGGTGGCGGACGCCCGGGCGGTCATCCGCGAGGCGAACCGGGCCCGCCGGACCATGGATTGACCACAGGTTATGCGAAGTGACGCTCGGGCTCGCATACCACGACATCAACTGCAATCGCACGGGTCAGATGTCTGGCAGGATGTCCGGCGTGACGTACCAGGTGCGGCCTCTGGGGCCGGAGGATCAGCAGCTCGCGTGGGACCTCGGGAGCCTCGCGTTCGGATACCACGAGCAGCCCATGCCGCAGGGCTGGACCTCCGACTCCCCCGGCCGGCGTACGCTCGGCGTCTTCGACCCGGCCGGGCGGATGGTCGCCAAGGCGGTAGACCGCGAGCAGGGCCAGTGGTTCGGCGGCCTCGTCGTGCCGACCAGCGGCGTCGCCGGCGTCGCGGCCGCGGCCGAGTTGCGCGGGCGCGGCCTGGGCCGGCTCGTGCTGACCCGGCTGCTGCAGGGCGCCCGGGAACGGGGCGCGGTGATCAGCACCCTGTTCGACACCACCCCCATCCCGTACCGGGCGCTGGGCTGGGAGGAGGTTGGCGCGCTGGTCTACTACACGGTGCCGACCCGAGTGCTAGCCGAGATTCGCCGCGATGCCAAGACCACGTTGCGACCGGCGACCACAGCCGACATCCCCGCCGTCTACGAGATCTACGGCGAGGTGGCGCGAGCGGGCACCGGCATGATGGAGCGTTCCGGGCCCACTTTCGGGGCGACCCCCACGCAGCTGCTGGCCGGCTACCACGGCTTCACCGTCGCCGTCGACGACACCGGCACCATCGTCGGGTACGCCAGCTGGGATCGCGGTCCCGGCTACGACACGATCGGCAAGCTCACCGTGGACGACCTGATCGGACTGACGCCCGAGGCGACGCGCACGCTGCTGGCGATGCTCGGCGGCTGGGCGAGCGTCGCGCCGACCACGCTGATCCGGCTGGGCACCACCGACCCGGTCTGGTCGCTGCTGGCACGGAGCGACGCCAAGCCCGAGTCCACGCAGCCGTGGATGCTGCGCGTCGTCGACGCACCCGGCGCGGTCGCCGCCCGCGGCTGGCCGCGGCACCTGACAGGCGAGGTCGACCTGGAGCTCACCGACGACGTCTGCCCGTGGCACCAGGGCCGCCACCGGCTGGTGCTCTCCGGCGGGAACGGCCGGCTGGAGCCGGGCGGCGCGGGCACCGTCCGGCTGACACCGCGGGGCCTGGCCTCCTGGTACGCGGGCGCAGCGACGCCGCAGCAGCTTCGCCGCAGCGGTTTCCTGACCGGCGGGGACGCCGACACCGACGAGCTGCTGCGCACCGCGACCGCCGGCCCCGCGCCGACACTGCACGACTACTTCTGAGCCCGCCAGGCGTGACGCAGTGTCACGCCCACAACTCATCGAGCACCTGTTTGAACTTGGTGAGTGTGAACGACTCGCCCTCGGTCGGCAGGAGTTGCAGGGAGTAGGTCGCACCGCCCGCCTGCCACCACACCGTCCACATCCCCGCGCTGTTGCCGGTGATGGTGCCTTTGTACGGGCCGAGGTCCACCGTGCCCACCGGATCGCTCTGTCGCACCGAGTCGGAGGGCTGCGCCCGCATGTGCAGCGCGGAGCCGCCCGGACCGTTGTAGCCCCCGTACCAGTTCGCATCGTCGGATTGCCAGCTGCCGCCGAAGGGCGACCACCGGCCGTTCGACCGGAGGTCGGGCAGGTACCGCTCGGAGTAGGTGGGATGCGAGCGCAGGCTTACCGCGTCGACCAGCTCGCGCTCGCCCAGCGGCTCGGGCAGCGTCACGACGACCGGGACGGCGCGGCCGCTGGTGGAGCAGTCACCGGCTGGGACGACACGACCGGTCACCTCGATCGTGACCCGTGCGGCGTCCTGCGCGGTGATCCGGGCCTGCGGCTGGTCAAGTTCCTTGCACCCTTTCGCGCCGGCGTAAACGGTGATCGTGGTGTCGTTGCGAGCGACCATGGCGGAGACCCAGGACACCGCCGGTGCGGACGCCGCAGTGGGTGACGCGGCGGGTGAAGCGGCGTGGGCGATCGGCACCTGCGGCGCCGGCTCGGCGAGCATCCGCTGGCCCACCGAGTACCCACCGGCGAGCACCACCGCGACGGCCGCCGCGGTGACGGCACCGAACATGCGCCGGCGGCGGCGTACCCGTGCGTGGATAGCCGAGAGCGGGGGCGCCAAGTGGCCCGCGGGCACGTCGGTGGTCGCGGCGTCGAGCAGCTCGGTGAGCTTGCGATCCGTGTTCATCGGTTCGCCTCCTCGGTAAGCAGTCCGCGCAGTGACGGGTCGTCGCGCAGCGTGGCCAATGCCCGCGCGGTGTAGGACTTGACGGTGCCGACGCTGATGCTCAGGGCCCGCGCGGTGTCGGCCTCCGTGAGGTCGGCATGGAAGCGCAGCATCAGCACAGCGCGCTGCTGCCGGGGAAGCACGGCCAGCGCGCGCCGCATGGCCTCCTGCATCTCGATCCGCCCATGAGCGTCGCGGCCGGGCGCCTCCGGCCCGTCAGGCAGCTCGTCGGTCGGGATCTCGTTGCGCGACTTCCGGCGCCACCAGGAGAGGTACGTCGTTGCCAGCATGGTGCGCAGGTATGCGTCCGGCGCCCCGTCCCGTAACCGTGGCCAGCGTCCGTACGCCCTGGTCAGCACCGTCTGCAGCAGGTCCTCGGCTCGATGCCAGTCGCCGGTCAGCACCCAGGCCGATCGCAGCAGCCGTGGCCAGGCCACCGCCACATACGCGTCGAAGTCCTCCACACCGCCCCCTTCCTGTCTGGTCAACAACGCGAGCGACGCGAAAGGTTGCCACGAAGAGCGGTCTGTTTCGATTGACCATAGATTGATCAGCAATATATATTGCTGCGGTGAGTGAGATGCGTGAGGCCACCTTCCTGATCCTGACCGCGCTTGCCGATCGGCCCCGCCACGGTTACGGGATCATCCAGGAGGTCACTGTCCTGTCAGGCGGACGCGTCACACTGCTGCCCGGGACCCTCTACACCGCACTGGATCGGCTGGCCGCGCAGGGCCTGGTCGAGCTCGACAATGAAGAGGTCATCGACGGGCGGCTGCGCCGCTACTACCGGCTGTGCGTCAACGGCCGCACCGAGCTCGCGCACCAGAGCGAGCGGCTGCGCCAACTGGCGTCCGCCGCCGACTCCCGGCTGCGCACCCCGCGCCCCAGCCTCGCCTGACCCCCGAGCCGTTGTATTGTCCATCAGGGAGCGTCCATGCATCGCTGGTTGCTGCTGTCCTACCCCCGCGACTATCGCCGGGAGCGCGGAGCGGAAATCCTCGAGACCGTGCGCGACATCGCGCCCGTGCGGAGCCGCCTGCGCGTCGCGGCGAATCTGGTGGGCCACGGCCTGCGCGCCCGGCTCGGGCGACCGTCAAGTCGCAGCGTGGGCGTCTGGGCGTCGATTTTCGCGATGGCGTGCGGTCTGTTCGCCGCGTCCTTCGGCACCTGGCTTGCCTGGCTCGGTTCGCGCCCGCTCGACCACAATGAGCTCGTCGCGGCGGTCGGGCAGCTCTATCCCGATCAGTCGCCGAGCCATATCGATATGGACGACCCGCCCGCCGTGTTCATCATCTACGGCAGCCCGCTGAGCTGGAGCTCCGTCTCTGACCTGCTGCTGGGCGACGGCGGCGAATACTCGCTGGCCGGCATCGGCGCATCCTTCGACCACCTGCCGGCCGACAGCCGTCCGAACTCCCTCGCCCAGCTCCAGCAGCGACTGCAGGCTGCCGGATGGGACTACAGCGAGCCCGTCTACTCCAATGCGTACGACTGCATTCCCGACGATCCGAGATGCGATCCTGCCTCGATACCTTCCGACATCACCGTGTACGCGCAGCGCGGCGACAACATCCTCGAGATAGACATCAACGCTGTCGGCACGACCCCGGTGATGAGCCTCGCCATGACCCGGGCGACTCCCTGGGAGGCGTACCCCGCCGGTGTCGTCGCATTCCTGCTGGGCACGCTGGGCGGCTGGTGGCTGTTCGGCTGGGCGAGCCGGCGCGCGGAACGGAGCCATCCGGTCGCCGAAGGACTGGCGAAGTTCCTGTACGGCTTCGCGATGCTCCTGTGGTGGGCGCCGATCATTCTGGGCGTGCCACAGGTAGTCTCGCACCACTTGGGCGAGCCGCACTACCGCTGGCATCCACTATGGGAATGGCTCGGCCAGCCCGCCTTGTCGCTGTTGTTCCTGCTCGGCTGTGCCATGCTGACCCTCGCAATCGGGCTGGCCGCCCTGCCCCGCCGTCAGCCGGCCGACCAGACACTCGCACACGACTGACTTTCCGCGGGCGACCAGGCGAGCGTGACCCTTCGCGCTCGCATCCACCCGCTAGCCTCGGGCGCTGTGATATCCGACCTGGCAGACATCGCCGCAGCGTTGGTTTCTGCGATCGCGCTCCTCGTGACTGCCGCATTCGCAGTACGCCAGCTGCGCTCGGCGCAGACCGCCAATCACACCCTCGTCGCGATCGAGTTGCTGACCCGGGCACGGACCACCGACGAGTTTCTCCACGCCGAGGACTTCGTGCTCAACGAGCTGACCACCCGCTACCCGCACGGCATCAGCGTCAGCGAGCTGCCGACCGAGGCGCGCCACCACGTGACCCGGCTGTCCCTTTACTACAACGGCCTAGGCCAAATGCTCGCATTCGCGGCGGTCGATCCGAGGCTGCTGATGGGTACGGTCAGCTACCGCTCCCGCCAAGCCTGGCGCGTCCTGGAGCCCTACATCCTCGCCGAGCGCGCCCGGCGCGGCGAGACATACCTGTCCCACTTCGAGCACCTCGTCCACATGGCCACGCACAACCCGTGGGCCACGGCTGTACGCAAGCTCGACCTGAAGCGCTTCGCAAGCTACCCCGCCGAACTCGGCCTGCAGGACGGTGCAGCCCCGGCGCTCTCGCACCAGCACGGGACGATCGCGGCGAAGACGGCGGCCGGCAGCTGAGACCAGGGGCACCTTATCTCGTGTGTTCCCGGTCCGGTTCGGCGACGTGGCAGGCGGTGTCGTGGCCCGGTCCGAGCTCGCGCAGCAGTGGAGTCTCCGCCTCGCAGCGCTCGACCGCCAGCGGGCACCGGCCGCGGAACCGGCACCCGGGCGCCGGATCGATCACCCGCGGCGGCTCACCCCGGTCGGCGACCGCGGCGGGGTCCAGCGGCGCCCGGGGATCGGGCACGGCCGACAGCAGCAGCTGGGTGTAGGGATGCTTCGGGTCGCTTAGCACCGCCTCGGTGGGGCCGGCCTCGACGATGTGCCCGCCGTACATGACCGCGATCCGGTCGGAGAGATAGCGGGCGCTGGCGATGTCGTGGGTGATGTAGAGGATCGACACGCCCTCGTCCTCGCGCAGGGCGGCCATGAGGTTGAGCAGACCGATGCGGATGGAAACATCCAACATGGACACCGGCTCGTCCGCGATGATCAGCTTCGGCCGGTACGCGAGTGCCTGGGCGAAGCCGATGCGCTGCCGTTGCCCGCCGGAGAGCTGGTACGGGTAGCGCTCGAGGATGTCCGCCGCCGGATGCAGCCCGACCGCCTCGACCACCCGCACCGCTTCCGCGCGACGCTGCGCGGCGTCCAGTTCCGGCCGGTGCAGGATCAGCCCGCGCAGGATGCCGTGCTTGACGCGGTACGCGGGGTTCAGCGAGCTGAACGGGTCCTGGAAAACCATCGGGACGTCACCGCGGTACGCCAGCAGATCCTTGCGACGGCGTAGCGTCTCCAGCGACCGGCCCTCGTAGATGATCTCGCCAGCGGTGGGCTTGTAGACGCGGGCCAGCAGCCGGGCGATCGTCGACTTGCCGCTGCCGCTCTCCCCGACCAGCGCCACGATTTCGCGGCTGTTGATGGTGAGGTTCACGTCGTCGACGGCGTGCAGCCGCTTGCCGGAGAATGTCCCGCCCACCTTGAAATGCCGGCTCAGCCCGCGGGTCTGCAACAGCTCAGCCATGGTGCACCTCCTCGGCCGATGGTTTTGGAGCGTTGAGCAGGCACCGGCTGTGGGCCGGCCCGACTGGGAAGAGCGCGGGCCGACTGGTATCGCACTCAGCCTCGGCCACTGGGCACCGTGGCTGGAAACGGCAGCCGGCCGGGGGCCGGGCCAGATCCGGCGGGCTGCCCGGGATGCCGACGAGCGGCACCCGGGGCCCGCGGATCGACGGGAACGCGTCGAGCAGTCCCCGGCTGTAGGGATGCTGCGGGTCGTCGAAGACGGTACGCGTGGGACCGGCCTCGACCACCTGGCCGGCGTACATCACCAGCAGTTGATCGGAAAAGTGGCTGACCAGTGACATGTCGTGGGTGACGAAGATGACCGCGAAACCGAGCTGGGCCTGCAGTTGCCTGATCTGCACCATGAGGGCGCGTTGGGCGACCACGTCGAGGGCCGAGGTCGGCTCGTCCATGATCACCAGGTCGGGCGTGAACAACAGGGCCATGGCGATCATCGCGCGCTGCCGCATGCCGCCGCTGAGCTGGTGCGGGTAGCTCTTGAGGTGGACCGGGTCGATCCCGACCAGTTTCAGCACCTCGACGGAACGCTCGGCCGTCTGCGCCTTGGTGTATTTGGCGTGCGCGGCGATGGCGTCGGCGAACTGCGCCCCGATCGAGGCCACCGGGTTCAACGCGTTCATCGCGCTCTGCATCACGACCGAGAAGTCGCGCCAGCGCAGCACGTTGAGCTGCTTCTCGGTCATCGTCACCAGGTTCTGCCCGCGGAACTCGACGCTGCCGCCGGTGATCTCGGCGGGCGGGCTGAGCAGCCGGGCCAGGGCGAAGAGCATGGTGGACTTGCCGCAGCCCGATTCGCCGACGACACCGACGAACTCGCCCTCGCCGACGGAGAAGCTCACGTCGTCCACGGCGACCACCGGCTCGTCCGCGGTGGCGAATTCGACCCGTAGGTCCTGAACGCTAAGCAGCGGCACGACGCCTCCGCACGGGTCGTAGGGCCGGGTTGCTGATTTCGTCGAAGGCGTAGTTGAGCAGCGCGAACGAGATGCCCAGCAGCGCCACGCAGAGGCCGGGCGCGATCGACCACAGCGGCATGCCGCTTTGCAGCGCCTGCTGGTTCTGCGACCAGTAGAGCATTGTGCCCCAGCTGATCGAGTTGGGATCGCCGAGGCCGAGGAACTGCAGACCGGCGGCCGTCAGCACGGAGTAGAGGGCGGCGCCGAGGAAGTTCGCGACGATCAGCGAGGTCATGGTGGGCAGCATCTCGGCCAGGATGATGTACGAGCGGCGCTCACCGCGGACCCGCGCCGACTCGAGGAAGTCGCGGTTGCGCAGCGACAGCGCCTGCGCGCGCAACTGATTGGCCCCGTACGACCAGCCGGTGATCACCAGCACGATCAGCACGACCGTCAGGGTGCCCTTGCCGGCGTACGTGGCCAGGATGATGATCAGCGGGAAGGTCGGGATGATCAGGAAGATGTTCGTGATCATCGAGAGGATTTCGTCGGCGAGGCCGCCCAGGTAGGCGGCCGAGACACCGACGAGCACCGACAGCACCGTCGCGAAGAAGCCGGCGACCAGCGCGATCACCAGCGACTGCCGGGTGCCGTAGACAAGCTGAGCCCAGATGTCCTGGCCCAGCGCGGTCGTGCCGAGCAGATGATCACCCGACGGCGGCTGCGCCGGGGCGAAGGCCAGCTTGTTCGGGTCGGTGATCGAGGTGAACAACCGCGGGACGGCAGCCAGCACCACGAAAATCAGGAAGAGAACCAGACCACTGAGGGCCTTGCGGTTGCGCAGTACGGAGCGCAAGAGTCCGCCGCGGCGGCGTGGCGGCGCGCCGGTAGCCGCCGGTGCGCTCGTCAGCAGGGCAGTCATAGTTTCTATCCCTTCGCCCGGGCGCGCGGATCGAGCCACGCGGTCGCGAAGTCGCACAGCAGAACCGAGACCAGCACTGCGACGGTGAAGAGCATGAACAGCACCTGCATCAAGGGGTAGTCGGTGTTCTGCACGGCGTTGTAGAGCAGGTAACCCAGCCCGGGATAGTTGAAGACGTATTCAACAAGGATCGCGCCGGAGATGACGAAGCCGAGCGACATCGCGAAGCCGGACAGGTTGGGCAGGAAGGCGTTGCGGGCCGCGTACTGATACATGATTTTGCGGTTGCTGAGGCCTTTGGCGCGACCCATCCTGATGTAGTCCTCCGCCAGCGTGGTGATCATGTTGTTCCGCATGGTCAGCACCCAGCCGCCGACCGCGGTGACCACGATGGTCAAGCCCGGCAGGATCGCGTGGTGCAGGACGCTGCCGATGAATTCTCCCGAGAACGCGGGCTGCAGGTTGCTGTCGTAGTTGAAGTCGCTGGGCAGCAGTCCCCCGGTCCAGACCGAGAAGACCAGGATCAACAGCAGACCCACCCAGAAGTACGGCAGGGCCGAGGTCACCACGAACACCGAGGGCAGCACGGAATCGAGGGCTCCCCCGCGCCGCCAGCCCGCGACGACACCGATGGCTGTGCCCGCTATGAACGCCAGCACGGTCGCCGTTCCGACCAGGCCGAGTGTCCACGGCAGCGCATGAGCGACGATCGTCGTGATCGGCTCGCCGAGATTGGTGCCGATCGAGACACCCCAGTGCCCGGTGAACATGTTGCCGAGATAGTCGAGATATTGCCCGCCGAGGTTCTCCCGGGGCTTGAACCCGAACGAGGTCAGCATCTGCTCGAGCGCTTCCGGGGAGAGCCTGTTCTTGGTCCGGATTTGCAGCGCCTGCAGCGGGCTGCCGGGCATGAACCGCGGGATGAAGAAGTTGACAGTGAGCGCCGCCCACAAGGTAAGAACAAAGAATCCGAGGCGTCTGAGTACGTATCTCATGGGCGGCCCTTCCTGTCCTGCCCTGGTGCGCTGCGTGCACCCGCAATCGCTAGGAGTTGTAGCGACCATGCACCCAGCCTGACCAGAATTCCGGTTAAGGCCTACTTGGAGTACAGGTGCAGCAGCACCTGCTCGTTGTCCGGCGCCTTGTAGGGCGACGGCTCGGCGTACGGGTTGTCCGGCGTCGGCCAGCCCAGAATGTCGGCGGTGTTGTATTGGAACCAGTCGACCGACTCGGTGGTCGGGATCATCGGCACGTCGCGCAGCATGATCGCCGAGAGCTGCTTGATGATCGCGATCTGGCCGGCGTCGTCCGCGGTGGCGTACTGGTCCAGCAGCTTGTCCGCCTCCGGGTTGAGGTAGCGTTCGTAGTTGGAGTTGGCGTTCTTGCCGATCGGCGCCGAGTTCTTCGAGTAGAGCAGTTGGCGCATCTCGTAGTAGGGCGACGGGCCGCTGTTCGGCTCGGCGTAGTAGGCCAGGTCGAAGTTGCCGGTGTAGAGCCTGCTGACGAAGGTCTGCTGGGCCAGGTCGTCGACGGTCAGCTCGATGCCGATCGGCTGGAGCTGCTGCTTGATCACGGCCAGCGACGCGTCCCAGTCGGTGTATCCGGTGATCGAGATGACGTTGAGCTTCAGCGGATTCTCCGGCGAGTATCCGGCGCCGGCCAGCAACGTCTTCGCCTTGTCGGCGTTCGGCTTGTCGTATCCGGAGGCGGTCAGCGCGGCCTGGTCGAAGTACTTCTGGAAGGTCGGGATCACCACGCCGGTCTGGTTGGCCGCCGGTTGCTGGCCACCCTCACCGATGAGCGCGATCTGGTTGCGGTCCAGGGCCGCGGCGATCGCCTGGCGCACGGCGAGCTTGCTGGTGATGGGGTGCGACGGGTCCAGGTTCGGGAACAGCCCGACGTTCAGCAGCGGCGGCGACCAGGTGTGGTTGTCGGCGGACTTGGCCAG
>Ga0307516_10006520_pt1 | contig 13664 bp, 19 predicted proteins | sample 19_EM_MG_FD_203310 | JGI IMG/M metagenome (GOLD analysis project Ga0307516, IMG submission 203310) | Populus trichocarpa ectomycorrhiza microbial communities from riparian zone in the Pacific Northwest, United States - 19_EM | ecosystem: Host-associated > Plants > Roots > Unclassified | place... | reverse complement strand
TTGCCGCGCGTGAAGAATGGCTCGAAAAACGAGAGCTGGATCATGAACTGGAGCCGGTTGTCGACATAGATGCGTCTGTAGTAGGGTGGACGGTCAGCACGACTAGAAGGAGAAGAAGGGGGGGGGGGGAAACGTACAGAAAATCGCTCGTCCATTCTAACACGTAGGTATGGAATCCCTCGCCGTAATCTGTCCGCCGTTGTGTCCACCACCCGAACGTCTTCGAGACGGCATTGATGAATGGGAGGGGACCCCAGTTGAGTGAGCCTCGGACATAGTCGATGCCCCTGTCGTGGCAGATGCGTTAGATTCATCATATCAGAAATGGAACTGTGATTCCGATTCTTCCCTCCTCAGCACCCGGATGCGATCCGTGTCAGCCGGAGTAGAGGAAACCGATGGTGTGTTTTCAACAGGAACAAGAAGGGGAAAGAAGATGAGATGGAATACGACGACTTACTGATCAGGGTAATCACGACCGTTTCCGCGGGATTCCATAAGATCAATTTCACCGCTCATCGGCCAGGGGCCGTAGGTATTATTGACAGGAAGCATCCAAATTGCAGGCCAGAGCTGTGTAGCACCTCATATAAGCATCTCGTAATGTACACAGCAAAACACCTTACCCAGTCGCTGTGAGAATGGAGGTCAGAAGCAGTGGATAGAGGAACCCATGGGACTTACCCTCTCGGCAGCTTAGCGCGGACTTCGACCCGACCATACCTGATGCTTGCACTGTACCTTGTACTAATCCTTGCGCTCTGCACGGGTGGGATGACGGTGCCGGCGGTGGTATTGCTAACGGCGCCACAAGACTGGTAGTATGCAGTGGGATTGAAGGTGGTCGTGTTTGTCCCGCCTGGTACGGACTCGGGGTTGGTGACATTGTAGGTACAGTCTGTGAGGTTGTAGGTGTATCCGTCAAAGATGCTGCCCATGCCGATGGCGTCAGACGTCAATGTGGGGGTGATATAGAGGTATCCGTTGGACACATAGGAATTGTTCGTCGATGACGTCGTCATCTCGAATTCGCCGTTCCTAAAAGACGATGGTAAGGGCACAGTTCAGGGGTCGTTGGCGAAGGGGGTCCTCACCCGTATCCCCCCAGTTCGACCTCGCGGAACCACTTTCCCCCTGAGCCAAATACGGTGTCGGTGTCTGTGTTGAAATCCTCGTCGAGCACCATGCACAAGTTTCCCTTGATCATGGGAACGCTCTTATACCCAAAATAGCATCTGACAACCGATGCGATTATGCCGAGAGATGCAATGGCATAGGTGAACAAATATGCAAGGCGTCCATATGGATCTTTCTTTTCGAGCCACGGCTTCTGGAGGGTGCTTGGGTCCTCGAGGAGGGTTGATTTGATGCGCTTTCCCTTGGCATTGCCGTTGGTCGTGGCGACAGAGGGTGACGTGGAGTACGACGTGACAGGGCGCGAGGGCGGGGCGGCGAAGCTCTCTCGGAGACGCACGCCAGAGGACGCACGGCTTGGCCGGTACCCGTGACCGTAGAAGGGCGCGCCGCGATCGGTGCGGTCTACGATGGTGATGTTTTGGCGAGGGAAGGGTTCAGAGGCTATTGACACGCTGGAAGCCTTTGGGCGATGACCGCTGCCGGCGTGACGGGGCTGGTGGGGAAGGGGGGAGGAGTTCCCGCTGGAAGACTGAGAGTCGAGAAGGGCATCTGAGTTGTGCAAGCTCGGTGGGGGAGAGAAGGGGTTGGACATGGATTCACCGCTGGTAGTAGAAGGACGAGAGTGGGTCGTCGTGACGGAGGGGGCGATGTGCTCGGATCGCCTGTAGGGATCCTCACCGAGAAAGAACGGGGGAGAGGGAGGGAGGTTATTTGAGGCGCGATCAGAGGCCGACATAACTGCGCGAATAGGCGAACGACGGGTGGATGCATGGTTCTTCCCGTTGGATTAAAATACGACTGGATACGATACGTACGCGCGCCTGTTGTGAAGATGGTGATGCGGCTCAGGGGAACTCCCATTTGGAACACCGGGGGTGGGTCGATCGGATCTGGATCGTGTTTTGAGTTACACCCTCGACACAAATAGAACACCACTGTGTGCGACTTGCATCCATTCATCGTATCATCCTGCAATCATTCCTCCGACTCCATCGATTACCGCCCCGTCTCCGGCCGGAGTGCTTCAGTGCCCCAGGAACGTTCACAAGGTCCATGGGTGACGAAACGACGAGACCTGGTACTCCATTGGCACATGTCCATTTCCCAGTGAGAAAAACCATGTTGGGAGAAAAAAAAAAAAATCATTCCGTCCGCGGGAATGACGGCGTGTAACAGATCTACGTACTTCCACCTTACTTGGACTCGGTAATGCGACCGTCTGTCCATGGCATGTCAACCTCTGCGACGTGACACCCCTTGGCGCTTTCTGCTAACTGCTGGCACCACTCACCAGCATCGATCACCCTTGCTGTATTCACGTTGACAACCCGTTGGCGTCACATCATGGAATTTCTTCAAGACGCTGAGCCCTGTGACGCGAAGACCCTTGATCAACTTGACTTATTCGACTTAGGCTCTCCGAAAGTACGTTCGATCTTAGTCTCACTCCAGGGGAGCCACAAGTGCTTGGCCTTATCAGTCTTATCTTGCAAAGAAGGTCGTGCACAACCACAGCATCCAAGAATCGTTTCATCAGCGCTCAGCTGGCGAAGCAGCCTGTGATTCGCAGCCAAGAAACGGGTGGGCACTATGGATTCAGGCCATCCATGCCTTCAAGGCAACCTCAAGGGAGCCACCCTCAACATTTGCACCCGGAGGCGCGCAGCACGTCGCAGTGGAAAATCAGGGCAGAAAGTGAGGAAATAGTGCCCTGATTGCAAGGGGTTTTTCTGATGGTGGGTAAACCTCGATAGACAGTCGTGAGTATACTAGTTACATCTTCATGGGCGAACACATGTATGTGTATTTGATGGCTAGCCCACCATCAACCCACAGGTGCGGTATATTCCCTTGGTACTTATCGATCTGATACCTGCCCGAATAGCATATGGACTGCGTCATGGCATCACGGCGTTTTCGTTAAATGAACCACGTGAAAGTCGTGGCGTTCATGGAAACCGTTAATCTTCAAGGAGCACCTCTCTCAGGGGACACGCCACTGGCGCTGATGCGTGTGCTGCGGGCGCCTTCATTTGATACGTATGCACCGTGAAGTAATGACCGTGTTTTAATGCAACCTTAACCCAATAGACTCTGGCCCAGACCGTCTCACTGACCTACCGAACTACTAGGACAGAACTTAATCAGCAGGACCCGAAGAATGCTCCGGCGAGATGATTCATGTTTATTTCTTGAGACTATTCTGGGCTGTGCTGTACTTGTCCCTTGTGTTTCATATGACAGATTGCGCACTTATGGCATACACCATACCTCGCATGAATATTTTCTGCGACTCGGATCCTCACCGGTATACGTACAGAAGTTGACCGGAACGATGAAACATTTCAAAGCAGGACAGACGCTGAGTGATTCTCTTGCGTCCAGGAGGAACCGATGCGGGCGCGATGAGTCGACCAGGTCACCCAGAGTTGACGACACGGCATAGGGGCTGCTCCGGGTCCGTCGGGTGGTGAAAAGTTGCCTTTTTTGTCGATACGTTTTGAACGACAGCATGACGACGACGACGACGACGACATCACCGCTGAGTCTGCCTGCTTCTTGGCTGAGAACACTCTCCGAGGAGGGCACGGTCTAGACCATGAGCAGTTCTGCGTGCACTGCCAGTGATATCTCCTGAATATTAGTCCTCGAGTACAGGTACGAACCAGGATGAACGCATTATCCTGTTGACGCTGTTGATGCAAATGGACTGCCTTCCTCGTCGAAGTCGATGTAAATGAAATACATCTTCAGCGCACGAACAACAGTGTCATTGTCCCATTATGCTTGGCCGGGACTGGTCGGGTAACACGATTCTTCAAGCTCCCACCCGGTGTATTCTTAGTGGTTCCCACCCGTAGTGCCCCGCCGACGTTTGTTGGGTCCTGTCACGCCTTGTGCGTTCCTTGGTCGGACGTGCATTACGGCCCACATAGGAACTTCAAGATCTTCGTACATGACGGTGTTTTTCCGTCAGAAGGGGGCCCTGTGCCGCAATGAGCATCCTTTCCGGACTGGGACGTCTGCATCCCGGCGGATTATCCGGGCCACACTGATATGTCCAAAGGGGGTTTTTGGGGATATCTTGCCTCGCCCGATTGCCCCGTCTCCTTGAGGTTAGATCCTCGCTGGCGAAGCACCCGTGGAGGACGTGCACTTATAATCGCTTGTTACCCTCGCTGGGCACCTTTACCGTGCCCGTGCCCCTGACATCGACGGATATCCTCTGCTAGGTTTTGTCCATCCCTGCCCCGTCTGCACCACGATACTTGGCCAGGCAGTTCACGATGGCGATGGACTATGATGCATACGATGCATTGTTGCATCACATCTTCAAGCGGGCAAGTCCTCTCTTCTCTTTCCCCCCTCAGTCCTGCTCAACGTCTTTAGACCCAAGGTGATGCATGGTTCAAGCCGTCAGAGGAGAACGTCTCAGCTGGCGTTTGCCTCCGCGTCGAGCCTGGTCACTTCCGTGTGTTCCCATACGAGAACTCGGCTCTTGCCCCTTTCGAAGCTGCGGTGCGCATTCTCAATCCCGTCGTTGCGGTCAAAGTGCGGAGTGCGGCGGTGCACGCTGCCCTAGCAACTGTGTATGTCCTCCATCTTCTATTTGCTTTTCGTAGTAAGGTAGATGTACGACCCTTTAGCACTGACGATGCTACCGCCATCAATGTCGACGACAATACGCGCATTCAGATCCTTGACTCCATGGTCCTGCTTCCTAGAGCGGAGAAGGAACAATGCGGCGCTTTTGTTGTGAGTGCATCGACGTGTCGCGATGATGGTAGTTCCGACTGACCCGACGACAGAGAGATGAACGTGTTCTCGTCCTGTGGACCGATCGCCTAGACAACATCATTCCTCTCTACCACGACTTCGAAGACAAGTTGATCAAACTCGTATGGCGCGCTCGAGCTACCTTCTCTTTCCCCCCTTCCGAGATAGATTACTCGGCCACACCCTCCAACGAAGACCTCGTCAAGAACACAGAGGGTGCTGTCCTACCCGAGAAGATCACTGTGATTGACAAGGCACCAGCCCCGACGGCAGGTTGGAAATGGCTCAACTGGCGGTCCACGCGGCAAGACCACGATGCCGAGAAAGCATCACAAATTGCTCGGCCGGTGAGACTTATTGCGCCATTTTACAGTGGTCTAGGTTGTGCGCTGTCAATATGTAGGTCTCGTCGACATCGTACCTGGCTTTGCTGACGATCTCGTCCCCAGATTTCATCGGTAGCGGTGCCACTATGCTTCTCCAGGAGTCCATTCTAGACGGAAAGTGGATTCGGTTCGCGCTTCTGGCCACTGCACCGTTCACCTTTTGTGTCTCTCTCGTAAGTCATACCCCCTATCTGTACGTGATTTCGTATTGATGCAACGACTGCAGTTCTTCTCCATGCAAATTGTTGGGAATCTCGGGATGATGTACGAATTATTTACTTGATGTTCCTGCCATCTAACGCGCCCCTGGTAGGCTTGGCCCCGTTTCTCAGTACCATGAAAACTCGCGGTTCTACTCTGCTGTTAAGCCAACGTCTACCAAAGAGGTTGACCAGGCTCTGCCACATATCACAATCGAGATGCCGGTCTACAAAGAAGATCTGGAGCAGACCATGTACGTGACTGCATTCAGAGCCTATCACACCCAAGTGATTAAACCGTCTGCAGTGCTCCATCCATCTTCTCTTTGAAAAAAGCGATGCAGACGTACGCGCGCCAAGGCGGGTCGTCTTCAATCTTTATACATGATGACGGTCTCCAGTCGCTTCTCGAGAAACAGCGCTTGGAGCGGATCGACTTTTACGCAGATCATAACATAGGTTGGATTGCACGCCCTGCCCACGATTCCTCTCCTGGTGGATTCAAGCGCGCGGGCCGGTTCAAGAAGGCGTCGAACATGAACTACGGTCTTGCCCTTAGTTTGAAGTTGGAAAAGCATTTGAAAGTTCTCGAGGACGCCGAAGCAAGGGGTATGCTCGAAGGACCCGATCCCGAAGAGAGTCTGGAGGACTATGCACTGCGACTGGCTTGTGAGGAAGTTTTCCAAGAGAACGGGCAGAAGTGGAAACCGTGGGCGTGTAATGGGAAATCCATCCGGCTCGGAGAAATCATTCTGTTGGTCGATTCCGACACGATTGTGCCAGAGGCAAGACATTTGTGTTATAGAGAGGGGTCATGCTAACTGACTAGTTAGGATTGTCTCCGGGATGCGGCCCGCGAACTCGGCGAGTGTCCTGAAGTGGCCATCATTCAGCATAATTCCGGTGAGCGCCCAGCTTTGAAAGCTTCCACTGCCTGGTTAACATGTCGTATCAGACGTCATGCAGGTCGCGAATCACTACTTCGAAAATGGCATTGCACATTTCACACGACGGATAAACAAGTGCATATCTCTTGGTTGTGCGAATGGGGAAGTAGCTCCCTTTGTCGGACATAATGCGTTCCTTCGGTGGTCAGCGCTTCAAGACGCTGCTTTCATCGACCCAGCTGACGGGAATAAGAAGATCTGGTCGGAGTCGAACGTATCTGAAGACTTTGATATGGCTTTGCGCCTGCAGGTGCGGTTCGAGGCGCTTTATCTGCGCAACCTTCTGATGGGCCGGGTATTTAGCTGAAAGGATATATCATTCGATGGGCGACATACTCTGATGGCGGCTTCAAAGAAGGCGTCTCTCTCACTGTCGACGATGAACTGAATAGATGGCAGAAGTACTCGTATGGTACGTGACATCATTTCCACCACTTTCATTGCATTGTCCAACGGAGGCTTTTTCACAGGCTGTAGCGAGCTAATCTTCAACCCCCTGATCACTTGGTGGCGCCTAGGCCCGATTAATAAACAGCTACGGACATTCGTGTGGTCCAAGGCGCCGGTTCACTACAAGTTTACCATGATGTCGTGTGAGTCAGAGCGTCATTTACCATATCCCAGGACTGATCTGCTTCAAACAGACATGTTTTCTTACTGTGAGAACCAAACTCGCTGGGAATTCCGTAACTGATAGCGTTTTTGCAGATGGTATCGCGGCCTCGATGGTGTTGTCTGTGGCCAATTATGTCATTTTGGGCCTCGGGATCCAAACCGATGGGTATTACCTCCACAGCTTTGAGGTTTTCCTGGCTATCATTGCCGTGTTCCCAGGGTTAGGGAACCTGGGATATATTCTACTGGAATACCGTCTTGGCTATCGCCGCCTGCTGGATATCTGCATCGAGACGGCCACATGGATCCCCTTCTTGTTCGTCTCCCCACTCACCGCCTTGATATGATTTCATGTATCCTAATATCGATGCCGTTGTCAGCTTCTTCTTCTTTGGGGGCCTGAGCGTGCACCTGAGCGTTGCACTCCTCGCACACATGTTCTCGTACAACATTACGTGGGGCGCTACGAAGAAGGAGGTCGAGCAGTCCAACTTTTTCATCGAGGTCCCACGCATCCTCAAGCGGTTCTGGCTGGCGTTTTTGGTGTCGTTTTCGGCGTTTGCTGCTATTGTTGTGTTCAGTTTAGATATCGTACCCGCTGGCTGGCGGATTCCGGGCGACTATTGGGCGGTTATTCTTCCCCTGGCGTGAGTGGGCAGCTTCTTTTTGTTGTGATGACTTGGCTGACCCCGGCGAAACCAATGTGACTGGCTGTAGTATCGTCACGGGCTGTCATGTCCTGTTCCCTGTAAGTCCGAGCTACTTGGGTTCTTTGTCGTCTGATCGCGAACGGCTCCCTCCAGATTGTATTGAACCCCTGGCTAATGATTTTCTCCTACTGAGTTCTCCCGGATAGATAAAGAAGACAGTGAGAGGCTTGGTGTTTTATAACACCCGTTATAATAATACTATTGGACAGTCACATCTGGACGTTGTAGAATAAGACACTCGTTTAGTATATTATTTAAAGCAAGGACATTGTATGGTGTTTCCGAACCTCGCTAAATACAGCTCAAATCCGAACGAAAGCGGTGATCTCATGGGCATGGGAGAGATGCGAAATTAAAACCTTTACTTACAGCAAGTACAGGACAATGATGTTTGGATCCTCAGGCCTCAGCTCGGATCCAACCGAGGGCATGGGGAAACGACTCAGATCAGAACAAAGAGAGTAACTGAAACTTGAAGTGAAGTAAGTTCCGCGAACTTCGAGAACAAGGACTGACAACTACTAACTCAGGTACAAACAAAGGTAAATAGCGACTTGCACAAAAGGAGATCCATAATATAACCAACTGAGTCTGGACTCTCAACTGGACAGACAGAATCTGTTGTCAGTTCATGCTTGGTTGATGCCGTCATAACTCAACTTGTCTTGCACTTCCTAACATTCTTGAGCCACCTGTCTCAAGTGGTACGTGAATCGGTCCCTAACTAAATACACAGCCTCTTCGCGCTCCCAGTCTCAGGCCTCCTCACTGCGATCTTGGCCAACGAAACGGATGGTGATACGGGTGGCCAGTGGCCACGTAAAATCCCCAACAAGACACTCACAGCCTACTTGATATTGAATCCTGGACCGAGGATTCATTTGACACGTGCGGGTGTATTCATTTTCTCCGTTTTGATGACCGCCGTAGTGCTTCGATTCATTTCGCCCGAAACGTCCATAAAGGTCGAGACCTTCGTGTGTGTTCCTTCTGTATGGTGCCACGCTTCTTGATCATAGGGTAAGTAATTTTCCTCAAAAACGTTTTTCTGCACGTGTACTGCAGTGTGGTTTCCAAAGGCATGTTGGATGATAAGGATGAACGGTCAAGATGAAACAATGCTCCGCGGATTTTTGGCGGTCGGGCTTCGCGCCTTGCCAGGTCACTTCGTCGAGGCAATACTACAAAACAAAAATACATGACGAGATGCGTGAGACTCACGTCATTTACGCACGATGCCATTGGATAGGCCCTGGATTCAGGTCAGTGATGGGCGGGGTGAATCCTGCTTAGGAAAAGCTTGATTCGCCCGCTCGTACTCTTCGCTCACCGGAACCTGTCCTGGTGCCTCGACCGTGAGCAAAATGCATTATTTTCAGGGCCTGCGGCGGTCATTGTTCCGAACAAGCATTTCCTGATCGTGCTATTGGGCGGGTCACCCCGTAAGACATCTCGGCACGCGTGTCGCACGTTGATTCTGCCGCAGTGAGTTCCGACCTGGGAGCTTATCGATCCCCCCGGGCGCTCGCCCTTGTCAACCCTTTAAGTTCGACAATCAGTTTTTGGCCACATACCTTTCCACAGGCCGCTTGGCAGGATGGACTATGATTCGTATGATGCTCTTCTCCACTATGTGTATCAACAGGTGACGGTTATCATTGACGTGCACATTCTCCATTCTGAGCACCTGCAACTAGACACAAGGTGAAGCCTGGTTCAGACCAGTCGAGGCTGGGATAGCAACTGGGGTCTGCCTTCGCACTGAAGATGGTCATTTTCGCGCTTTCCCATATGAGAATGAATTGTTAGCGCCGTTTGTGGAATCAGTCAGCCTCCTCAATCCCATTGTCGCTGTCAAAGTTCGGAATGCTGCGGTCCATGCAGCGTTTGCGACAATGTATGTTGTTGTTTTTAAAACAAAGAACCTCCAGAATCCCACTAATTGTTCCCAGATCGCCCACAGATACAGCTGTATGTATCGATTCCGACACAAAGATCCAGGTCATAGAGACGATGAGAGAGTTGCCCCGCGCGGAGAAGGAACAGTGTGGAGCTTTCATCGTCAGTAATCCAGTTGACTTCCATCTTCATCTCATATCCATTTCTTCCCCGTCAGAGAGATGAACGAGTTATTGTAGTCTGGGCTGACCAATTTGACAACATCATCCCACTCTTCCGGGACTTGGAGGACAAGCTGATCAAATTAGTGTGGGGTAATCGCCACCTAATGTCCCCTTCCTCTAGTCGTCCAGGGGTATCCTCCACGATCGTGTCAGATGTTGATCTCTCTGAGAAGGGAATCGTGAATGAGGAGATACCTGTAACAGCGAAGGAACAGGCAAACGCAAGATCTCAGGATAAGCCGAAGATCAAAGCATCAAAGTTCTGGAGCTGGAGAACATCATCGCCGGTTGCGAACCAATCAGATCCAGAGAAAGATGGATTGCCAAACAAGGATCCTCGACCTGTGCGGCTTTTCGCTCCTTTCTATTGTGGGCTAGCGGTCGCACTCTCTACCTGTGAGCGTCAACTAGGCAAATTCACATATCGCTCCACACGGCTTACCATCGTTATTTTCCACCTTGCAGTTTTCATTGGTAGTGGCGTTAGCATACTGCTCGCGGAGTGGGTTTTGGACAACAATTACATGCGGTTCGCCTTGGTCGTCACAACACCATTCCTATTCTGCGTGTCACTGGTGAGTCTCCTGCAGGGATTCTACGCCTTCCTTTCTGATTTGCTCTTTGCCTTAGTTCTTCTGTCTTCAACTCATCGGTAATTTGTCTTTAGTGTGTGTAACTTTCAAACGTATTCCTCTGTTTAGTTTTATTCATGAATCCTTTTACCCAAAAGGCTTGGACCGGTTGCACAGTATAATGAGAATTCCAAGTATTACTCCGCCAAGCGACCACATCCAAACAAAGAAGTGGATGAGGCACTCCCTCATATTACCATCGAGCTGCCAGTGTTCAGGGAAAGCTTGAAAGAAACCATGTATGTGCCTCGAAACGTCTCAGTGAACATGTAATCTAAGATTTACCTGCAAGCGCACCATCCGTCTTCTCCATCAAGAAGGCCATGCAAACCTACGCAAGACAGGGCGGCACATCATCGATCTTTGTGCACGATGACGGTCTGCAACTGATTGATGCCAAGGACAGAGAAGAACGCCTTTCTTTCTATGCTAACCATAATATTGGTTGGGTGGCACGTCCCAAACATGACAGCACGCCTGGGGGGTTCAAACGTGCTGGGAGGTTCAAGAAGGCGTCGAACATGAACTACGGTCTTGCATTGAGTATCAAGCTCGAGAAACACTTCAAGATCCTCGAAGAAGCAGAAGCGCTGGGGCAGTTGGAGGACACGGGAGAGTCCCTAGAGGATCGTGCGTTGGAAATGGCCATCGAAGAAACTTACGAAGAGAGTGGCCGGAACTGGAGACCTTGGGCATCCAATGGCAAATCCCTGAGAATAGGGGAAATTATCTTGCTTGTTGATTCTGATACAATCGTTCCAGAGGTTCGTTGGTTTTTCTGGTTTAAAATGACCCTAATTATTGTTGTGCACGATCAGGATTGTTTCCGAGATGCCGCCAGAGAACTAGTAGAATGTCCAGAGGTCGCCATCATACAGCACGAATCCGGTGGGTAGCCCATCATTATTTCTTCCCCGTATCTTTGAGCATTCCCAGATGTCATGCAAGTCGCACATCATTACTTCGAAAATGCCATTGCTCATTTCACTCGGCGTATCAATAAATGCATTTCCATCGGATGTGCAAATGGTGAAGTCGCTCCTTTTGTGGGACATAATGCATTTCTACGGTGGTCCGCTCTCCAGGACGCAGCATTCGTTGATCCTGATGACGGGAAGAATAAAATTTGGTCCGAATCCAATGTATCCGAAGACTTCGACATGGCCTTACGGCTACAGGTATAACAATCCTAATTCAAGAAGAAACTATGTGTTGATATGTGCCCGTAGTTAAAAGGCTACCTCATCCGCTGGGCTACATATTCCAAAGGTGGTTTCAAGGAAGGCGTATCACTCACTGTGGATGACGAGCTGAACCGGTGGCAAAAGTATTCATACGGCAAGTGATTGTCTTTGGGGGTTATATGCATTCGGTGACACTGGCACCAGGATGCAACGAACTGATATTCAACCCGCTCATTCAATGGTGGAGGAAGGGTCCAATCTCGAAACAGCTTCGCATTTTCGTCTGGTCAGGTGCCCCCGTGCACTATAAGATTAGTATGATGGCATGTTCGTGCCGAGCTATTTGTGGAATCACCGCGTTCTGACATTTCCTGTAGACATGTTCTCATATTGTGTGTTTCATTGCGCAGCCCTATCCTCTGTTCTTCTGAAGCATTTTTAGATGGCATAGCTGCAGCCGCCATACTCACGCTCCTTAACTATCTGATTCTTGGATTCCAGATTCAAATCGACGGGTTTTTCCTTCATAGTTTCGAGATTTGGCTTGCTTGTACTGTGGTTTTTCCTGGTCTTGGAAACCTGGGCTATACGTTACTGGAATACCGCCTTGGCCAACGCAGCTTACTGTCCTCCTTGTTCGAGAACCTCACGTGGATCCCTTTCTTGTAAGTGCTAACCTCGATAAGCCAACTGATCTGGGCTCAACGAGAATTTTCTTCTAGCTTCTTTTTCTTTGGAGGTCTCAGTATTCACTTGACCCAAGCCATTCTCGCTCACTTACTGTCATACAATATGACCTGGCAAGCTACCAAGAAGGAAGTTGAACGTTCGAACTTCTTTGAGGAGGTTCCAAAGATCCTGAAGCGTTTCCGTGTTGCTCTGATCTTGTGCTCAATTACTGCTATCGGAATGGTGATCCTCGCTACATCACTGGTACCTCCCGGATGGAGGATCGAATCGACAAACTGGGCGGTCATGTATCCGTTGATGTAAGTATGACCCTTGTTCTATACAATTTCTTAGGAGTTGACATTGTGGTTTTGACGACATAGTCTTGTCGTAGGCTGCCACATACTCTTCCCAGTCAGTGATTCTTCCTCTGGTATCTCGATCACTGACTTTCAACGTCGTCTAGATCGTACTCAATCCTTGGTTTATGGTATTTTCCTACTGAACGTAGATTCCACTATCCACAGTATACTAATTTAATCTTGGGGATCGGACTACAAAGCCCCTTGCCTATTCAATGGATATCATACAGCATTTCCGTTTCTCTCCTTTGAACTTCTGGACCTTTAGGACTACAAACTGTGTGGTGTTGCGATCGATGGGCCTTGTCACTCAGTGATACTGTTAGGATACACGATGGTACCCTAGTTGACATTCCATTATGGACATCTTGATTTTCTTTTCGGGTCTTTTGGTACATCCTGTAGTCGGTAGAAAGTAATTTAATCTTGTTTCGAGGGTTATGCTTGTGGATTCAAGCTCGCACTGGGCTTCCCTTGCGAAATCTTGACGATTTGTTACTCGCCATGAGAGTCGGCTGAATAGTAACTGAGCCAACAAAACTTACTGTTCGATATAAATCACCCACTGCGAGAGAAATACAAGCTAATGCATAGCACTGAGAAAGCAACCTTGGATCTTGGATCTTGACCGTGCGCTCCTTCAGCATTCTAGAGGAACTACTGTCTTTTTCTTATGAAGAGAGACGAGTCTGGCTCGGGGAGACCAAACAAGTGGAATCCTGTCTGTCCACCAGTAATTCTTGATGCATGATCATGATGGGAAGCGAAACATGCCAGTTGGGTGCATCATTAGTCCATCGGATGACAGCCCTCTTACCGTAGTGCAGCATTTCAGCCAAAAATCGGACTCCGGTGACATGTAGAGACCGCGGCACATACTCTTTTGGAAATGCACAAATAAAACCAAGCAACACGGTCGCGT
>Ga0307516_10006519_pt1 | contig 13665 bp, 14 predicted proteins | sample 19_EM_MG_FD_203310 | JGI IMG/M metagenome (GOLD analysis project Ga0307516, IMG submission 203310) | Populus trichocarpa ectomycorrhiza microbial communities from riparian zone in the Pacific Northwest, United States - 19_EM | ecosystem: Host-associated > Plants > Roots > Unclassified | place... | reverse complement strand
AATAATTTCTTTTATAATTTATATTACAAGAATATAGGAAAGTCACCTTTATCACTGTTCATCGCCTGTAACCCAGAAATCTTGATGTGTTTATGTGAAGAATTCTAATCAAAGATGTGAGAAGTTACCACATTTTCCAGGCACATTGCCTAAAGAAATTTAATAAGCTGGAAAAAAAATCAACAATTCACATATCTCATGTTAATTTTCCTTTCACCATTATACTATAAAAACAACATACAAGTAGTTCACAGTTCAGTGAGGTCGAACATGGGCAGCAGTAAACACCATAGCTGTTTGTTAAACCTGTCATGGTATGGTGTGGTAGGTTGGCCTGAGGTTCGGAGCTTGATCCGGTTTTTAATTAAATTAAATTAGATTAACTTGATTAAGTTTTTAATTATCTAGTTAACCTGCTCAAAGAACAATATTAAGACTCTTTTTTTTTCCAATAATTCAGGAGTTCATCTTTAATAACATAAGCCAGGTCAGGTCATACAATTATGGTTTACACAAGCCACCACACCTCACCTTTATTTGCCCATTGTTTCTACCGGTTTTACCAATCACCACGAATTTACCGTCTCATATATCAATGTAGATTAGAATAGTAATTAAAAAAAAAAATTAATTTGATCCTTAAAATTGTTTTGTACAATTGAGTTCTTATTAGTATCCATCTGCATGTTTTTTTTTAAAGAGATAACTGAATTAAAAAACAAATAACTAAAATAAAAAAATACAGGTAAAATAGATGATGTCTTTTAATTTTGTTTAAAAAATACATTTGAGTCCCTCATTGTTTTTTACCTATTAGGTGACGGGTCTCTCTAATTATAGAAAAATTAATTTCAATATCAAACTTCATTTTCATTATTTTTCGGTCTTTTTAAGTGAGAGGAGAAAAAGAAGATTGCCGGATTCTGGCTTAGAGAAAAAAAAGTTTTCATTGCTACGATTCCAGCCATCAAAATAATAGATTTTGTTCTAAATAGTTCCATTTAATGAGAAGAGTTCAAATTAAAAAAAAATTATCTTGAAAATACCTAATAAAACAGATTTGCGATCGGGAAGATTTTGGATTTCGGGTTGATTTTGGGTTTTGAAGTGGTTTTTTGAGCTTATAAAGGTTATGGATTGGTTTAACAAGGTTATTATGATGTTTTTCTAGGTGTTTTAGGTTGAATATGAGTTTTTAGAAGAAAAAAACCACCTATCCAGATTTTCCAGCCACCAACTAGGGATTATAGACAACACGCTGTCTATTTTTTTCAAATTGTATTAGGATGGACAACATGTTGTCCGTCCATTAACTTACAAAAAAAAAAATAACTAAGGGCCGCGCGACTAAGCCTAACATTGTTGGCCAGTGCGCAGGCCTTTTGTTCATGAGCTAGAAGCTTGGCCTGTCCTTATATATATATATATATATATTGATTTTTTTTAATTTAGAACTTTTTTATATTTTTTAAAATAATTTTTAAGTTTGTAATTTACTTCTCTATGATTTTTTTTTGTTTATTTATCCTTTTTTGAATAACAATTATTTTTTAATTATTTTGGATACGTTTAATTTTTTAAGAGATTAGTATGATTCATTTTTATTTTTTTATGTTTTATATATATTAAATTTATTTATATAAATAAAAAATATTTATTTTTTTATAATATTTTTAATATGTGCAACCTTACATAGCTGTCTTTTCTTTTTATTTAATTTATTCAATAAATCTTATGTGTGTGTTGATTTCTATTTTCAAATTAATTTTACTAAAAAAATTTATTAAACACAATTAGGTAAATGATTCATATTGCAATATTAAATATCATGATCTATATTTATCTCTCAACTTTTTTAATTTTATTTTTATTTAAAAAGAACACTATGAAGCCATACTCGATTTATGACTTTGGTACGATGTCTTTTTTTTTATTATTGAACTTGACTCTCTTTTTTTGTCTATTTTTTTCTCATATAGTAAAAAAAAATAGTTTTATAAAAAAATCTTGTTATTAAACTTTATAAAGTCTATGAACATATTCACAGGTTTAGCTAGTTGACCTTGTTCTCAAATTTGATGAGTTTAACTTCTTTTTTTAATTAATTTTTTAACATCTTAGTATTTGGATGGTATTTAATTTTGTGATTGTCTATTTTTGTTATCATATAGTTAAATAAAAAAAAGTTTCAGAAAAGAAAAAAACAAATTATAATCTCATTGGAATCTATAACCCGGTTCACAGGTGTGGCGTGCTAACCCGGGTTACTCGGTTCATATGTTTGATGAGTTCACCCACTAGTCAGATATGTTTTTTTGTCCTTTAATTCTTTTTATTTTTTTTCTCAATTTTATCCTTCAATATTTGATTGGTTGGGAAATAAACTGCATAATTAATTTTTGTTTGTTTTTTATAGGGTTATCACTGCCTCAAATAAGTGTTTATTTTCATATTGGTACTCAATTTTTTTACCATATATTTTTTATCATGTAATTAAAAAAAGTTTATAAAAAAATTATTAAACTCAATGGAGTCCATGATACAGGTCGTTGGGGGATTGAGATCGATCCAATATGTCACTCTCTCAATATTTTTTTTTAAAAAAGTTGTTATCTTGAAGATTTTGTAAAAAATTAAATCAAGTTTTTACTGGTCATCAAGAATACATTTGGACTCATGAAATTAATCGATTTAATTTAGGCTAGTTTCCTCACGGTTTAATTAGAAACTCGAGTTAGATAAAGAACTAAATTATGAGGTTTCAAAATTAATCTATTTAGCTAGATTTAATAATATAGTTAAAAAATTCCTTACACTCTTAATATTATTTCTTACATTTAAAAAAATTAATCCAACCTATAATAAAAACACGTATAAAGAGACTAGAACGTTCTATGTCATATAAAAGTTTATTCCTTTCTCCTCCAAAAAGCTTCATTGTCAAGACGTGCATGGGTGGCTAAAGTGATTGGAGGGTGTGGATGAGAAGTCGTGTGAGACATAAGTCTTCAAGTCCTCTCTTCAATAATGTGGAAAATGAATCCTTTTCCCAGACCACCACCTAAGCTCACGGACCTGAGTTCCTTGTTCTCATAAAAAGAAGGGAAAAAAAATCTCATCCAACAAAACGCATGTTGTTTTTCAAGATTGTTTAACTCGGTCATGCGGGTTGATCCAGAAAACTCAAAACCAAATACCTCCATGGAGTCATGTTTATATTTAAATCGTATAAGATATTAACATAACAAAACCTAATTCTTAATAATTTGACCTAATCAGCCAAACTCGGTCTTGTCTAATCATGTCAATACTAAAAAATTATAAAAACAAAACAATGTTAATCTAATAAATAGGCTTGCTTTGGGGCATGTTTTGGATCTACATGTTGGTTTTTGTATTATAGAGGTAAATTAATATTTTGCATTAATTAAAATTTATTATAATTAAAAAAATTTCAGGCGCATGCAAGTGATGCGAAAGAGTATGTAAGGGTTCCATCATGCTTAGACGATGTGTGCGGTGTCTTGCGGCGGTGAAAAATTATCTTCCTTCGTGTCATTAAGTTCTTCACGGCATCCCCTTTCTCTAACGGCAATGCGTGTTTGGTTTTTCTGAACGAATTGTCGTTGGGTCGTTTTTTTTTTCTTGCTCTCTTTTTTCTCTTCGCATTCAAAATTCACGCTTGACAATTAAACTTTCAAGGTAGTCCCCTTAGCTATAGATATTTTAATATCAATCTATCATTCTTTTTATTTGTTATTTTTGTCATTTGCTCTTTTGTAATTTTTTGTTTTATTTCACAATCTTATCCTTCAAACTAGATTACTTTTGTAATTTTTTGTTTTATTTCACAATCTTATCCTTCAAACTAGATTATAAAGAAATAAAATTAATTTGATCCTCAAATTTGTTTTCACAATTGAGTTCTTTTTAGCATCTAATTGCATGTTTTTTATGAGATAATTGAATTAAAACAGAGAACTAAAATGAAAAACACGAGTAAAATAGGTGATGCCCTTCAATTTTGTTTAAAAAGTACATTTGAGTCCCTCATCTTTTTTACCTATTAGGTAACCGGTCTCTTTAATTATAGAAAAATTAATTTCAATATCAAACTTCATTTTCATTACCTTTCAGTCTTTTTTAAGTTAGAGAAGAGAGAGGAGATTGCCGGATTCTAGCTTAGAGAGAAAAACTACGATTCCAGCACCAAAACGGTAGATTTTGTTCTAAATGGCTTCATATAATGAGAAGAGTTCAAATTAAATTATTTTTTTATCTTGAAAATACCTAATAAAACATATTTGAGATCGGAAAGATTTTGGATTTCGAGTTGATTTTGAGTTTTAAAGTGGTTTTTTGAGCTTTTAGAGATTATGAATTGATTTAACAAGATTATTAGGATGTTTTATAAATATTTTGGGTTGAATATGGCCCTGTTTGGTCTATTACTACATCATATAAAAGTTTATTCCTTTCTCCTCCAAAAAGCTTCATTGTCAAGACGTGCATGGGTGGCAAAAGTGATTGGAGGGTGTGGATAAGAAGTCGTGTGAGACGTAAGTCTTCAAGTCCTCTCTTCAATAATGTGGAAAATGAATCCTTTTCCCAGCCCACCAGCTAAGATCACGGACCTGAGTTCCTTGTTCTAAAAAGAAAGGAAAAAAAAAAATTTCATCCAACAAAAACATGTTGTTTTTCAAGATTGTTTAACTCGATACGACGGGTTGATCTAAAAAACTTAAAATCAAATATATAAGATGTGTATTTGATATTAAGGGAATGTTTGGGAACGCGGCTGCAGCGGCGTTCTCAAAAAATTTAATTTTTTTTTTTACTAAAATTTAATATGATTTATACGTTTTGGATCGTTTTGATGTGCTGATGTCAAAAATGATTTTTAAAAAATAAAAAAATATCATTGGCATGCATTTTGACACGAAAAGTTATTTGAAAAGCACCCACAACCACATTACCAAACACGCTCTAATAGGTTAATAGAGGTTGGGATCGTGATTTTTTGCTTTTTTTTATATCATTCAACTTAATATTGTTTTTTTTAATATTATAGTAATAATTGTTTTTTAACATGTTTTTTATATGTATTAAAATAATATTTTTTATTTTTTTAAATTTATTTTGAATAGAAATATATCAAAATAATTTTTATATATAAAATAAATTTTAAATAATAAAAAAATTAAATTTTTAACAAACTATATTTACCGAACACTACTTGAGCAACCTAAGAACCCGTGAACTTTCAGCGCATGAGCTGAGCTGCTTTATGAGAGCGGTCTGTCTTTATCACTGCTCTCCTCCCTTCCCATCGGTGTCCATCTCTCTCTATCTCTCAGTCCCTCAAGTCCTCTCAAGCAAAGTGACTTAACTTTAATCCTTTCAGTTCTTTGCAAAATTGCAAAGAAAGCAAAACCAACAGATGGGTTTACTCTCATTTCTCACATTTCCACTATTTCTCTCACTTTTATGGAGATTAATAATTGTTAATGGTAATTTTTCAACGACCCTTGAGGGACCATTCAAGCCAGTAACGGTTCCTTTTGATAACAAGACTTACCATGGCAATGCCATTGACTTGCCAGACACTGACCCTCAAGTTCAAAGGACTGTTCAGGGATTTGAACCTGAACAAGTCTCTGTCTCCCTGTCTTCTGACTATGACTCTGTTTGGATCTCTTGGATTACAGGTCTCTCTTTCTTTGCCATTCATTTTGCTTTTTTGTTCCCTAGTGATTTGAGAGCAATAAGATAATGTTGCAAAGAGGCACACACAGTTATAGTTTTGGCCTAACTATATAGGAAAGCTAGCTTGACCTTGAGTTTTGGCATTGTATCAAATTAAGGGGTAATTTGTAAGAGCAAAAGAAAGAGTCTTGCTTCTCAAATTGCTGGATTTTTTGTGCTATTAGAAGGATAACCTCTGTTTTTAAAAAGTAAGGTGGGGAGATTAGATGTTTATAGAATGTTTTCAGTTTAATTCTAGCTGGAAACCAAGGTCTTGAATATCATAGCAGAAAGGTATTATGATACTAAATCTGAAAGGGGAATGTATTAGTGCAGATTCAAAATAGAAAAAAAATGATTCTTCTAGTTGAATTCTATTAAGAGGAAGAAACTTGAATGGAACTGACAATGTAATGACACATGCACTTCCAGCTTTAGTATTATTCTACTCTTTTGTTAACTTTTTAATGATATTGTATAATTTGAGCTGCAGGGGATTCCCAAATTGGTGGTGACATAACACCTTTGGATCCTGAATCAGTTTATAGCGTTGTACAATATGGAATTGAAGGGTCCCAGATGAGTTATGAGGAAGTTGGATATTCATTTGTTTACAATCAACTTTATCCTTTTGAAGGGCTTCAAAACTACACTTCTGGCATCATACACCACGTTCGTCTGACAGGTATTATTGCCATCTGCCCAAAAACTTCACTTGTCATGTTCAAGTTTTCTATGCATTTGGAAGCCTAACCATCCATAGTCTGATGCAAGATTAAAAAATGAACTTAGAAGCCATATCTGTCCCTTTTATGTTCAACGTAGGGAAAGGGTGTGTATGTGTCTGCTTAGGGTCGGTGAATCATGAAAACTTTTAATTGAGGTGCATTTTCTACCGTGTCTTTCACAGGGTTGGAACCAAGCACATTATATCAATATCAATGTGGAGATCCCTATATATCAGCAATGAGTGATGTCTTTTATTTTAGGACTATGCCCCCCTCCAGTCCTACAAATTACCCTCGTCGAGTAGCAGTGGTAGGAGACCTAGGTCTTACATACAATACAAGCACAACATTCAGTCATTTACTCAGCAACCATCCAGATCTTCTTGTTTTGGTTGGAGGTATAAGTTATGCTGACATGTATCTCACTAATGGAACTGGATCCGATTGTTACCCTTGCTCATTTGATGAATCTCCCATCCATGAAACATACCAGCCTCGATGGGATTATTGGGGAAGGTCAAAACTCGAATCTTTTATATGCTCAAACTTGTCTACCAGTTTGCAAACCTATCTAATGCTCAAACATAACTTTTGAGAGCATACTTAATTTAATGTTTACTTTCCATTTTTTTACCTCCCCACTAGTTTGGATTCAGTTGATTTGAGAAACTTAAATGCTTCACTGGTTGGAAATTAGGTAACCAAACTACCTTATGGGTGCAGTGGTATCATCTTTCCCCTGTATGCTATGTTAACTATTTTTGCATGTAAAGGTTAGCTCACTGAACTATGCATTTCTGAAAGCAGGTTTATGCAACCTCTAGTAGCTAATGTTCCAACTATGTTGGTTGGAGGGAAGCATGAGATAGAACCACAGGCTGAAGATCAGATTTTCGTTTCTTACAGCTCTCGATTTGTGTTCCCATCTGAAGAAAGCGGATCATCATCCTCGGTGTACTATTCTTTCAATGCAGGAGGGATACACTTTGTGATACTAAATCCCTACACTTACTATGACAAATCATGTAAAGCCAGCAATTTATTAATTTTCTTTTTACTTTTGATTCTTATTCCCCTGGGTTTTGCATTAGCATTTGCTCTATTCAATAAAAAAATCATGCAATCTAACATGAAAGTCATCACCAACACAAATGACATGATATTCCTGTTATGAGTTCATTTGATCACTTCTGTGTACATAATACATTTCCTTGTTAACATGTACGGGAATTGTTTTTCTTCTTATTATTATTTTTATCTGCCACATAGTACAATTCTCTAGATTTTCTTTCACAGCGGATCAATACAAGTGGTTGGAAGGAGATCTGTATAATGTTAACAGGAATGTGACTCCATGGTTGGTGGCTGTTTGGTATCCTCCTTGGTACAGCACATTCAAGGCACAATACAGAGAAGCAGAATGTATGAGAGTAGAAATGGAGGACTTGCTCTATGAGCATGGTGTGGACATAGTATTCAATGGACATGTAAGTGTTCTATATCATAGCAGTTGTGCAGCATTTAAATGATTTTCTTATTATTTTTTGATACTTGGTGATTGCACTTTTGCAAGTGTTTCTCTCTCTTTGTCGGTGTGTGCAAGACCTAATCAACTCTAGTTGAACATAAAAATATTGACTTCACCCATAACAAAGGCCATGATTTGGAAACAAAATGCCTTGTTCATCTTTACACATTTCCTTGTTGGTAATATGAAGTTGCAAGTTACTAGTTGGATGCACAAGGATAGATAGCATTCGTCATATTCCATCTTTCAGCAAGTTGCTATAAAATATTGTAACTGCAATGAACTTCTGTTATAAATATTTCACAATCTGTGGTAGGAAAATCAAATGTTGGAGCAGGGAAATTGTTTCTTCTGTAGAATGCAAGTTCCATTTCTAGCAAGAAGAGATCTAATGTACTATATTATGAACATTGATGGTTGACATATGTGGTCCATGACCAGTCTTACAATCAGTTAATTGAAGTGACGTCTGTTTTTTGATCTCATAAAAACATGCAGGTTCATGCATACGAGAGGTCAAACCGAGTTTATAACTACTCTTTGGATCCATGTGGTCCAGTTTATATCACAATTGGTGATGGTGGAAGTCGAGAAGACATAGCAGTTACCCATGCTGACGACCCTGATGAGTGTCCAGAGCCATCCACCACAGCTGACTTAGATATAGGTGGTGGCTTCTGTGGATTCAATTTCACATCAGGCCCTGCTGCAGGTAGCTTTTGCTGGAACAGGCAGCCTGAGTATAGTGCCTACAGAGAAAGCAGCTTTGGTCATGGGATATTAGAGGTCTTATATCCCTCCCTCTCCCAGCACCTCTATAGATAATTATTTTCTATAGTTACTGCCTGAAATAATGAACTGAACATTAGACCTTCGTTTTCAACTGCCTATGATACGTATAGGTTCTTTCAAACTGAGATCAACTGGTTAGAATATTATTTAGGAAAAAAGGGAAAGAAAGCTGGAAATCTCTTCAAATCAGGACAGTTCTAATTAGTTGTTCTCAACGTAATTCCTTCAATCCACCAAAAATTGTAAATATGTTAATATTCTAACAATGTTTTAAGTAGTTTGCGAGGCCAATCAATTTTTTTGTTTCCATCTCCATTTCTTTGGTTTCTGTGTATAAAAGTAGCCTTTAACTCACAAGTTCGTAGGCTTTAGCCAAAGATTCCCAAGAATCCACTGAATATCTTAAATCTGTATTTCTATATTCATGGAGCTTCATTTACTGTATATTGTTTGATGTTGTTCTACTAAAATTGTTTAATTTAGAGCACAAACTAATGGGCTGTAGCTTTCAGGTGAAAAATGTGACTCATGCTTTGTGGAGTTGGCATCGCAATCGAGACTACTATGAAACTGCTGGGGATATCCTTTACATAGTTAGAGAACCTGATAGGTGCCTGGCTAACCAAGGTAATTAAGCATGTTCTTTAACATTTCTGGGTCTTCAGGTTCTTGAATGTAATTGAGAAAACCAACCAATGCCCCTTCATACACAGCTAATGTTCCCTTGTGTAGGCAGTACATTTGACATCAACCACTATAACCTCTAAATTTTAGAATGTGTGGAATTGTAACTTCATATGGCTAACTCGATCAGCTTTTGAAATCCAAGCTAAGCAACAGAGCTTACTTTTTTTTATTATTATTAACGTGGGTGTCCGGGCCAGTTTGCGTGCACCTCAACTAATCTCACGGACTCTGAAATTAACGAGAGCTTACTTTTTTTTTTATAACCTTGTGCTGCCAAGCAATGATTGAATATATTGTGGCACTTATCACCAAGCGGTATGGGATCTGGAAGTATGGTGATATAACTAAACAAAATAGAATGGAGCTAAGGCATCCTTCCTCTAGTGCATCAGATACTGTAAAATGGTCATCTTCAGAAATCAAAGACAGTGCAGTCTATTGTATGAAATGTCACCTTAGCTAGGTGTGTCTGAGTTAACTTTAGCGTTTGGCTGTTCGCTGGGTGCTTTGGTTTTGATATGGATAGAAATTGGAAAGCTAATATCAGATTAGTTACAAAACTTCCTTCTGGAATTTTTATGAAGCCAGAAACTAAGTGCAACCAGTTATTCCTTAGCCATTTTTATAAATTTTGGTTCTTTCAAAAACTTGGCATTTGCAGCACCCTACACGTTTGAGCATCAGAAGCAGCCCATCACCCCTCCAACAACTTTTTTTGAACAATAACTGTAGTAGTGCTTGTTACCCTGCATTCCTGCCTTAGCCCACCCAATTATACGCCTCCCTACAAGGCCACAACTTCAGGGGAAAGGGAGGCAGGCATTTGAATTGCATTCATGATTCATATTGGAAGAATATTAGACCTGTTTCCCTGACTGTAGCAAAGTTCTTGAATTTCATCTTTAAATTTCATTGCATTTGGTGCTATGAAGAGTCTTGAGAGTGCAGATTTTCAGAAACATATAATAAACTGCTCCCGCAAATCCTTGTCCACCAACAACATTATAAACTTACAAATCAAGATTGAACAATTGAATCGATTTTGTAGTCCTGCAAAGGTTGGACTTCAATAGCCATAAGGGTTTTTGTAGCTAGCTACCCAGATCTCCTTGCAACTAAATGAGTACAAAACATGTATACCAGCCAATTAAAAGCTTACTAACAACCCCTCCACATTAAAAACAGCATGAATAGATGATTAGTGCTAAAGCTACTTGGTGGCAAGGATGAGCGCTCAAGCATCTAACAAAACTGTGCACGCAATTTCTTTCACACCAGAGCAATGTTGCAGCTCTGGCTTAAAAGACTACATGGGGCGAAACGTAAATGAGAGAACAAGCAAGAGGCACAGAGGCAGTAAGGTTCTTGTGGCCACAAACCCTAGAGAAGATTCAGAATTGTCCAGCAGTGGAGGCGTTCCGGGGTTTAGTCCAGGGTTCAGTCCGGTGGAACCATCGCCAAATGTCGGTGATTGTATGTTGGGGTTAGTATTTGGTGTGGTGCTTGAAGTGGTGCCAGCCCCTCCGGCAGTGCTGGAAATTCAAATGATTTTATGCAGTTAGTCAGTTAACAATGCACGAACGACTTTCTTGAAATAAAAAAGAAACACATCAAAGCAAATCAAGTCACCAAGATGATTATAATACGTATTTCTCTGAATTGGTTTAATTTTATTAGCCAAATATCTAGATTAAGCATATGATAATCTGTCAGAGGATCTAAAAACAAGAGAATAATGTCTGCCAAGCGTCGAGTTTGTTCACTTGAAAAAGATTAACCTGAGTTGTCAGAATTGTATATATTCATAATGCACAAAGCACAATTCAGAGAAATCAGTCAGCACAGAGCTGTCCGGCAGGGCACAAAGCACAAAGCCATAAAACATGGCTCCAAAAGTGGATTCTTTGGAGTACTCATAAACAGCCTGCAAGCATCTTTGAATATTTTCTCCATAATCACCCCCCTTTCCTTCCTCGGTCCAAGTCATCAAAGAATGGTAGTATACTCTCTCTCTCTCTCTCTCTCTCTCTCTCAATCAAAAAACCCTAACCAAGTGTGAACATTCAGTAGATATGGTAAGATTTTGTTTCTAATTATATCAACCTAAGATGGATGCATACCCCTGCCTGCTCACAGCAGCTACTGCTTTCTATTCTGGCTAGCCACATTAGCCATACTTCTTACACGCTTCATCTTTTTGCATGGAAAGGGGTGGGTTGTGGAGGAGGACCACTTACGTGCAATTAATTTCCCAGGACCAGGCTTCCTATTCTCCCACAACCTAGACTTGCTGGGGCCAGCACCGCACCCACACAGCTCACCTTTTTCCCCATTAGTGCTAGCATCATGTCTCTTCACAAAGCTTACAAGCAATGTAGGTTTCAGGTTTTTGCATGATCATTATAGGAAGAAAGCGTTGTGTTATAGACGATCTGGCTGCTTTTCAAACACTACAGCTACTTTGAACAGCAAGTACATTTACTTTTGGCCCTAGTTTCGAATTAATCTTAGAAAAGCCACCATTGGATAGAATCATGCATCCTGGGGCAGATTCACGAGGATATAACTTTTTGCACGATTACAGCTAACAGCTAACTCACTGTATTCCTATGTGTCTGACTCACCCGCTCATATCTCTAGGGTTCTGTCCATTATATACAGTTGGTCTAAAGATCTGATCCAGCGGTTCACAACTAGTGAAGGGTATTGTCTTGTAAAAAAAAAAAATACAGAGCCTGGGGGCGGTATCCCCGCAGGAGTAGGAGCAAAATGAGGGTTATTTTTTCTTATTAGTATTTAAAAAAATAAAATAACGAAATGACTGTTTTATAAACACGACATTTAAGCTTGTCACTACTGTTTAGAATGAAATTAGCTGCAAAAATTATAATGAAATTATTATGACAAGAGATAAATAAAAAATAAAAAAAGAGATTACCGTACACATCAAAGCTCTAATTATTATATAATTAATATCATAAAAAAATTTTAATAAAACAAATCTAACGACTTCTAGAATATCATCAATAATAACTCGGGTGGACTATACTTGCCGTTAAAAAATGAGTCACTTGTCATAACTATGACACACTCTAATCAATATTGGTGAATTTTTTGTTTGTTTGGATATGTGATTACAGTTACTTTTTAAAGTATTTTTCATGTTGAGATATATTAAAATGATGTTTTTTTATTTTCTAAAAATTATTTTTAATATCGACGCATCAAAACAATCAAAAACATATAAAAACAATTTATTTTTAGCAAAACAAATAAAAAAATTAAATTTTTAAAAAACACGGGTTGACCTGCATTTCCAAACAGGATCTTAATATTATAAGAAAAATCTCATCAAGATTTTTTTATGGAATCAATGATGTTATAATCAAAATTTTAATGTGTCTCCAAAATTTTTTTTTATTTTTTATTTCCACTTTAATATCTACTAGTCGTAATTTTTGCAGCTTATTTTACGATATTTTTTTTAAATATAGCAATAAAATTAAATATTATATTTTTCAATCATTATATATTATATTGTTTCACTTATTCTTTTTCAAACTATGCCAATTTTCTTTTCTTTTAAAAAAAGGTGACAATTTTAAAAAGAAACTCCAAAATGAGTAACCCAAGAAATTCAAAAGAGCGTTTCCCAGTTTTTATAAAGACACAAAAGCACACAATGTGACAAGACAAACCAATGAAGAAACTGTACAAGTTTTTGAGCCGTTGGATCTTTAGATTGTTGATCAAATCTTGACCACATGCAAAATGACACGTGTAATTCATTCATCAGCCTTTACAAACGAGAGACCACACTAAACTGCAAGAGGACATGGAGAGGTGCTTCAAGAAAACGAAAAAGAAGCACACAAGACTACAATAAACTATTTTGGGCATAATCTTTATGTTCTAACTAAATAAATATATAAACAGAAAGAACCCTTGACGTGAAGACGAAGCTGTGGTTAATTATCATGTTAATTCATGTCTTAACCATGTTTTTAGTGGGCTTAAGCAGTGTATTAGTCTTTGCCTGGTCACTCCCCCACTGTGGAATACTTAAAGAAGCACCAGTGCCTGATGAACTTAAAATACAAACAATTTACCCTATTTTAAATAGCTTAAGAACCATCTTAAACACCTAAAAAACGTCATAAAACTCAAAGGAAATCCTTTTTTTTC
>Ga0307516_10006518_pt1 | contig 13666 bp, 18 predicted proteins | sample 19_EM_MG_FD_203310 | JGI IMG/M metagenome (GOLD analysis project Ga0307516, IMG submission 203310) | Populus trichocarpa ectomycorrhiza microbial communities from riparian zone in the Pacific Northwest, United States - 19_EM | ecosystem: Host-associated > Plants > Roots > Unclassified | place... | reverse complement strand
AAGCTTGTTTTCACTCTCCATTTTCGTAGGTTTTTGCTGACCCTCCGATTGTAGGCAGACTACGCCGCTTCTGTGTGGGCTGTGATGGATCGTTTTGGCTATAAGAATATTTCTTACGAACTCAATGGCAAAGGAATCCACGACCTCGATAATGTCATGACCTTAGAAGCCAACGCGCACGAGTTTTTTTGATCAGTTGAAGCTTTGGTTCGAATTCACGGTGCGTGCCTCCTCACACGTTTCGCTGCTGTTCGACTGAAGACCCGGAACTTATAGGGAACCCCAAATATCTACCACATTAAATATGCCAAACCTTGGTACCGGGACCCCCAGTGGCAAGATACGGTCGCATTCACAACGCCGGATCCTGAAAAGTTTCCCGTTCCTAATCCAGTCTATCTCAACCTTCATGCCGCGTGTGCGAGAGTGGCCAATTTGTCAGGCGCTGGCGAATACATTGACAAGATCTTGAGGATGTTCGGGTACTGGCGCAGGATGGTGGATCAGCGAAGGCGCTCGAATATGCTCTGCAGCCTTTCGTGGGTTAACAGGCAAGTCTTTGTCCAAAGAATTGGCAATGAGTACGTCTCGTATAGTGCCTTTATCCTCTAATCTTATTCCACAGTTCTGACCATTTCGGGATGCCGTTTGGGAAGCAGGCAGGATCAACCTGCACGACGATTGGTTCGCGAAAATTCGACCATCGTACGCCTACCGTGACCTTGTCTCTCCACGAAAGCACTACCCACAACTCAGGGAGTGATTCGGATATTGGTGAAATAGAGGTTTTTTCCGAAAAAGGTGCCTTTCTCCTTTCGCCTCAGCATCAAGTTTATTCCAGGCCTACTAATGCCTAAACACTGCTGTATTTGCGTTAAGGTGTCAGTCGTCGAAGCTGCGCACAGCGGTTGACACAGGAAACCCTTTTAAATTTCGCCAGTCATAGCGGCAGCGTTGAATCGGGAATTATCAGCCGACATGACCGCATAGCCTCATCCACCCGCGATTTGCAGTCGCTTTGGCTTCGCATCGTTGACCCGTTTGCCTCGTGTTGTTATCCCCAGTATGTATGTATCTGGCACAGCTCCGACGCAGGTGTATATACACACTATGAAGTCATACTTACACCTTGCAACCTTTTACAAGTCACAATCTAATCTACTTGCACGTTCCAATCTGCCTCGAGGCAGATCTTGATTTCGCCATCTCCTTTGTCGTTAGGCGTTGTTCACTATTTTTGGCTGTCTTCTTGTTTTTTTGTCACAAACCTAGGCCTGCTGTTGTACACGACGTGATAATAAAGGAGGGTTGCTTCAGCGGAGTTAAAAAAAGCTGTTTCTTGGTCAAAGCGCGTTGTAATGACAGAAAGGGCGGAGGACATATAAAACAGAACTGTCGGTCAAGAACGGCGTACCCACCCGCAACCTAACATATCCCCCCATTTCTTCGATGTACTCCCATTACCTCCACAACCGCGACATTCTTGCTGGCTACTCCACCACCTCAAACGAGGGACCGGGCTTTGAAGATCTACTGGCCAACATCGCGGCAGAGCATTTCCCTCTGTACGACGAGAAGGCCCCCACCGAGGAGACGTTGCCTATCTCGGCCCTCAGCCCTATCACCGTGTCTTCTGGCACCTCATCAACTACGCCATCCCCCTACACACATAGTCGCGAGATAGACAGCGACGAGGACCCTGATTCGGATGTAGAAGAACTGGTCCTCCAAGATCCAGATCCTTCGGGCGACAGCGCGCGGCTGTCTTCGCTGTAAGTGAACTTTCTCTTTCACGACTTGTCATATCGGTTGAACCCTTAGATACAGTTCTTGTAATATCTTTGAGGTGGATGGGCCAGTGAACCCAAGTCGGAAACTCAAACGTCAACAGAAAGCAACATTGGAAATTGCTGCTTACCCTCCTCCCGTTGTCGCCGTCACTTCCTCGCGCGTGCTCACTTCCAATCTGTCACGCTCCTCTCTTTTCTCGGCGGATGCTGAACACGAACCTGACGACGAATTCGATGGCGACGCGACGGATGAGGAGTATATGCCCTCTCCGGCTCTTCCCCCTCGCAAGCGTCAAAGAACTTCACCCACTTCTCACAAGTACAAACCAAATGCTCCAGCTGGACGGCGCACGTCCCCGAACGACCTTGCAAAAAGACCAAAGAAGAAGCGCCGTGCCGCACCATCCTCTCGTAACAGGCAAACAACTTCACCGGCGACAATCGAATTAGCAGCAGGTCAGACTGACGCTGACTTGGTTTGCCCCGAGTGCGGCTGGGAGCAGACCAATCAACGGTTACCCGATTTCAAGCGCCATCTCCGGACACATACCCGGCCCAGTGAACAGGATCAATCGACAGGTTGGTGGTGTAAAGGAGTCCCCTTGGATGAAGCAGCGAAATACGACGTTCCCCATACGGCGGAAGCTTATCTGTTTTTGGACGTATGGAGAGTGGGAGGATGCCAAAGGACTTTTGCACGGCGGGATGCATTGAAACGCCACCTCGATAACGCCAATGTCGCCTGCCTGGGGAAACCCAGCGTAGCAACTGAAAATTAGCCCAATCGCTAACACACGACTCTTGTGAGTGGGAAGCTCGTCATCGTAAGAAGAGAAACTGACGTTCATCCAGACGATCTCGGCTTCGACTTCTTTATGAAATTTAATAGCCCTGTATTCCTAATGCGATGAGGACACCACGCCTGATTATAATGTATTTAGTAGCCATAACACAGTGATAGTGCAGTTCTTGAGCTTGGTTCCGGAGTACCTACGACCTTGAGGTTCGCATAAGGCCGTACGCGGTTGATTCAGACCCGCTGGCGACAAGAAACGATGACATTCATGATAGGTATCCTCCAGATAGCTAGCTATGTGTTCTTAAGTCTTCGGGATCGTATGCGTTTTCCATTTTGTACTTTCGGTCCCCAACTAAAAGAATGTCATTCAGTGGGAGTTCGTAACATAGACTGGAAACGGCGTCACCCTCGGGTCGTTTTCTCCGGTCTAGATTCATGGGCGAAAGCTTGCAGTGGCATTCCACTGCGATATCTCTCCATACACCATAATATGTACCTGAAAGAGTAAACATCAAGGGGTGGAAGGGAATTCAGATTCCATGTACATGCCTTCGGTCACGGACGGCAAGCCCCAGCTTCTTCAGGTCTTGCCCAGACGTCCTCCAGAAATCTTCCCATTTTTCTATGGTAACCTTCGTTTCCGATGAACGACCGATGGCTCTCAAAAATTCGTGTGGAGTAGAGATAGTTTCTGTTCCAGGCAGGGAGGGCGTAAGTCGGTGGGGGACACCAGGTCGAAGTAGGTCGATACCCTGCGTTTGGGGAACAGGCCGAGAAGCGGCTCGGTTTACCAGAGAGCGCGAAAGACGGGGTAGAATGGACGACAGCATTTGCGAGGGAGAACCAAAACCGGTGAAGAATGTGGTCATTTTCAATGAATTGAGTGTGACGTCGATACAGTATGTGACTTTGCGGGAGCATGCATGTAGTATAGCTATCCACTTCAAAATACAGGTGCATCTCGCAAAAATAATTTGCTTTCTTCCTTTTTCACCCACCGCGCCACAGCATTTGCAGCGCCGATGACGGCCGACTTGGGTAGTCGCGCGGATAGTGCAATGTACAACTCGAAAGGTTGAGTAATCTAGAAAAGATCGACGGGAATCCAGATGAATCCAACAGGCAGACTTACCCAGCCCATGACGCTCTCCTTCTCGGTCCTTATATATTGAAGCTTCAACGTCCCCTCCTGACCCGATTTGGCGTGTATGCCATCATGGAGCGTTTGATACAACGTCATCAATCTGTATCTGTAAAGTCTAGCGTTACTTGCTGACGCGCTGCAAACTCACCTCCTACGATCATCAAGGACGTCGTACGGATCCTCGAATATCGGGAGCGTGATCTGGACATGCGAGCGGGATTTGTAAACGAAATGTCGAAGACCAGGGATACCAAGATCAGAGACAGAATACACCGTCTGGCTAGAGACACAAGCATCCGTCAAGGCCTTCAAGAACCCCTCCTTCTCCAAACGCTACACCGCCTGTGTTAAATTTTGCCAAGATTTCGAGGGCTGAACGCACCAAAATGACGGAGTCGCACCAACCTCTAATGATATCAAAATCGTTCCCAGCACTTATGCAAACCAACACAATGTTCGGTCTTCCAGGAAATGTATTGGGCGTCGATTTTGAGCTTGTACCGTCCCGGGCATCTGCGATCTCGGACCTAACTTCACGATTATTTTCAGGTTCCCCTTCTTCGCCGCCATCCCTTTGCAGGAAGGAGACATAGGTATTGGCGAAACCCGCAGGATTGTACTTCGGAAGACAGACAGGGATCCACGATGACGAGGCTGGGACGTTTTGTACCGAAGGTGAGAGTATCGTACTCAGGAGGATGTGGACGTCTAACACGGCGAATTAATAATCGTCTGTTAAAAGTTGTTCGGGTCACCTGCAGGGTGTATCGAGTGCTTCTTTGGTCGAATGAGAGTCACAACTTTGCCTTGTGCTACGAGGAGGGTATATAGAATGTCCTTTGAAAGATCTTGAGGGTTTGAGTAAACCATGGTGGGCCGTCAAGACCCACCTTCATCTTGGAGGTTGGTAAGAGAACCTCGGCGATTTTCTTTCGAATGCCTGGATCTAATTTCAAACATTGCAGGGATGAGGTACTCATCGCGAGATCAAACTCAAGCCGCCCCAGGAGTGAATTCAAAAAGCCCTCAGCTCCTGCATACAGTCAGTGGAGCTCTGAGCTCCGAGGTCCCATCGGATACGGTTGTTATACTTGCCGTTGAGCAGCCTTCCCAAATCGAAATTCGTTCTTCTCTCAAATATCCGTCGCAGCTGTGTAGCTGTGACGATGCTCAGGATTTGAAGATGGAGAAAATCCAGATGGGAACGCGTCTTCCTTGGTATAGATCATTCAGAACTCCCGCCTCCCGCGGAAAGACATCTATGATGTGAAGAATGCTCAGGCTCACCACTGATTCAGGCTCTCCCCAAGACGATGCGCAAGCATAATAGAGGGGGGAACGAATAAGAAACGATATCCTAGTTCGCCCGGCATTTATACACCTCAACTTGTCATTGTCGTCGAGAAAAACAGATATCAAGGCTTGTATGATGCCGATGGTGTTTGTCGCATTGCTTGCATCCTCGGCCTCTGGGGTACTTCACCAGAAATCGTCAATTCGCAGATCTCAATCTATCTTTGACGATTGCACTTGCCTGATGAAGACAGGCTTACCAGCATCCGTTAGAACAAAGTATTGTCGTGGAGTGTATCTTGATACTTGAATACTTGTAAAATCATCACGAGATATGGTCTGGCTGCACTACCTTCGTCAAACGGGATATCATCTATCTCCCGTTGTTTTCCTTTCAAACGAGAAGGAGGTCTTGAGGTCTCTTAAGGCAGAACTATGAGTTTGAATCGAACAGAACTTGATGTACTCCACCTGTACCCGATAGTTTCCTGCTCAGAGTCTTCCTCAACTGATCCCGCAAAGATTTTTTGGAAGCCTCGTCTATCTTGGCCATGTCGGAATTGAGAGGCATTACTGATATGTCTTCTGCATCCTCTGTCTCGGCCTCGACATCTTGAAGTAAAATGCCATCATTCAGATCCATATTGATGAAGGATGATGCGGTACTATCCAGTGCGACGTTGTGCGACGAATCCAGGGGTAACGAAGCGGGACCAGGACCTTCCAAAGTTTGACTAGGACTTTGAATGCGTAGAGTGGAAAACGATCGAGATGGCCGAATGCTGGACGGTATGGCGAGCCGAGCAGATGCTAATCTGGGGGTGCCGGGTGCACCGCTAGACGGGGTCCGGGACATTCGTTGTGAGAGCCAGGAGTGCTAGTGACGGCCGAGTTTGGTATGTATATTCCTAATCATATGACATTCTATATCGAAGTGTGAACTTTTCATTCCATGCCCAAAATCTATTGATACTTGGTGTTTATGTATCCTGTAGAAAGGGGCATCCACGGAGAGGGACTGAAAAACTACCCTGCAATTGCTCAAGCGCTCAGAGTCAGTGAGACCATTTCTTTTCGGATGTCCACCAATCTCCTTGACTTTGCGGGGTGTAGACCTCAACGGAAAAGAGGTCCCCGAACGCTGCTTAGAGTTCGATAGACTCCTTATGTTTGAACTTCCGGCCAGCGCGTTCAGCAGCCCGGAAACGGAATTGATTCCCATGAAGCTTGAATTCGATATGAGGTATTTGCAAAACCGTTGTATTCGAGATCGTCCCCTGAGGTATTTGGGGTGGTTGATCTGGGGTATGCGAAGGAGGAAGAGTAGAAAATAAGGGGACGGCGAAGGCGAATATTGAATGCTCTTTAGGAACGACTATTTCCAGAGATAAAAAGAAACATATGATGGATCTGAACAGGCAAGACTCACCTTTCACTTTGTCTTTGTCGGTAACAACTTTGAATGCGTTCTCTGTCTCGTGGATGACGATCCCAGAGAGACCTACAAGACATGGATTCTTACTTTGACGTACTGAGTCGAAATCAACGAATCATTAACGGGGTTACATGAGGTAACATACCAGTCATTATTGATCCATGAAAATCAGCTTTGACTAACTTCGGGTGCATTCCCGACGATGACGGCATAAGATGAGCTGATGGGGGGCCGGAAGACGACTGAAGAGGCAGTCCAAGGAGCTCAGACATATAGCCCATCCAGAGTTGGTGCAAGGGCATAAAAAGTTCAAACCTATAGCTAGTTCAGTAACTAACGGAGGCGGTAAATGAAAGACAAACTTGGCTTGGCTTGGGTCAAATCGCCACAAGCCCTTCGCTTTCGCCTCACGCTTCCCAATCAGTCCTCGTTTCTTTTTCTCCTTATCCTGTTTCTGCCTCGCTCGTCTTTCAATCCGTTCCTTCTTAGCTCTGCTTTCGCGTGCTGGATTTTCAAGGAGCATTTGTTTTCCCTGGACTCTACTTGCATACATTCCCGCCGGGTCCGACGATTGAGTCAAGTGAGAAACGACATATGTAGGGGTAAACGGAGCGTTGCCGGTCAGTTTGATGCGTGCATTCTGTCATGGAGTTCAACGAACCATCGAGTCCAATCTTGGGAGATTAATCACCTTCGTAAATGGAAGTTCCTTGTACACATCTATCGGGTCTGAAACACGCCCACCAGGACGACCGTCGCGTGCAGACATGGACCCGGACTTGGAGGACGAGACCATTTGTTTGTCAATGTTAGGAGTTCATCGAACTCAAGCGCATTTGTGCTCAAATCCCCCATGTCCTCCGACTTACGTCGCTTTGTTAGTGACAATGCGCTGAACGTAAGTGTTGTATTTTATTCTTGAGGTACTCTAACTGAAACTGCACTTCAGTTTTTTACCGTCGCTGATCGAAATATAATTGACTTCATTGCAGCATCAGGTTCGTTACATTCTGTCCTACCTAACTCTTTATTTATCGTGTATCATATATGCAGCCACAGCCGCCAAGTCCCCAGACAGTTTGTTCACAACCTTACACGCTGCTGGTCTCCCGGAGACAACAGCCGCGCACAGTTTCATCACAGAGCTCTTAAGCAAGGTACCCCGAAAACACAAACACTCATCTTCAAGAAAACAAGCAGAAAAGGAGGCAATAGCTCTGCGCTCTCAAAAGTTCGGTTTCCTGCTCGACGATGATGCTAACGCTGGAGATATTACCCCCTTGAAGCGAGACAAGAGGAAGGAGGACGATAAAGGGAAGGGCAAAGAGAAACAGGATAGGCATATACGGAAACGGGAGTATGACTCAAAAGAGTGGGAAAGCGATGAAGAGGAGAAGGCACACAAGCGGCGGAGAGCCAGTGAGCCCGAGGGAGAAACCAGAGAAGAAGATATGGAGGGCATGACGTTTGAGGGTGAAAATGAACGGCGCGAGAGGGAACGATTAGAGGACCTGAAGGACCGGGATGCATTCGCGGAGCGCGTAAAGGATCGCGACCGGGAAAGGACCAAAAAAGTTGTTGAGGATCGTTCATCCAAAGCCACCGGTGCTGCAGCCGAGGCAGCACAACGACGACAGCTCGCTGATGATGCAGAAGCTCGACAAGTTGCTCTTCCATCTTTACGACAGCATTCACGTCAAGAGTATTTAACAAAGCGCGAAGTCCAACAAATTGAGCTACTGCGCCAGGAGATTGCCGACGACGAAGCTCTGTTCCGTGGTATGAAGATCTCGAAACGAGAGAAAAGAGAGATCGAGCGCAAGAAGGAGCTGCTGAAGCTCGTCGAGGAGCGTCTGAAAATCAACGAAAAGTGGGAGGGTTACCAACTGCCCGAAGACTACATCACCGAGCAGGGGAAAATCGACAAGAAAAAGAAGGAGGATGCTCTTTACAAGCGCTACGAGGAAGCGAAACCCAAAGATGACCAGTTTGTTACTGATGTCGATCAATGGGAGGCCAGTCAGACGCAACACAGCACTTTTCGTTCCGGCGCGATGGATAAGAAGGAACTGCAGGATGACTACGAATATGTTTTCGACGAAAGTCAAACTATCCAGTTCGTCATGGATGCCCGGCCATCCGACATTACTCCCATAAGTGCGGCCGAGAAGTTGCTTCAGGCTCAGATCGAAGCCGCCGAGAAGAGAGGTACGTTTTTCCTCTTTGATATTCTCCATACAAACTCTTATTTCTCCGACCTAGCCCAAACAATCGAGGAGACACGAAAAAATCTTCCGATATACGCGTTTAAAGAAGGGCTCATCGAAGCGATAAGGGAGCACCAAGTCCTTATTGTTGTCGCCGAAACCGGTTCAGGGAAGACGACTCAACTTCCTCAGTACCTTCATGAAGCCGGGTTTACGGCGAATGGCATGAAAGTTGGCTGTACACAGCCCCGTCGCGTGGCTGCAATGTCCGTGGCCGCTCGTGTGGCTGAAGAAATGGGTACCAAAGTTGGCTACGAAGTCGGATATTCCATTCGGTTCGAAGACTGTACAAGTGATAAGACCGTCCTGAAGTACATGACTGACGGCATGTTATTGCGAGAATTCCTGACGGAACCTGACTTGGCTGGGTACTCTGCGTTGATTATTGATGAGGCACACGAGAGGACGCTGAGTACGGACATTCTCTTCGCTCTCATCAAGGTTCGTCGTCACGTCTCTGACGGATTCTCCAGGCAATTGATTTGTTAATGTAGGACATCGCGCGTTTCCGACCCGAACTTCGAATATTGATATCCAGTGCAACATTGAATGCAGATGAGTTTAGTACTTACTTTGATGGAGCGCCTGCATTCTACGGTACGTGCAGTCCTAATCACACCGAGTCTTGTTTGACGACCTTTTTTTTATGTTAGTTCCCGGACGTCAATTCCCTGTCGACATCCATTATACACCCCAACCAGAGGCAAACTATCTCCACGCCGCCATTACAACGATCTTCCAAATCCATACAACACAACCGAAGGGCGATATTCTTGTGTTCTTGACTGTGCGTGATATCTCTTTCTTCCATCTGACCATGTCTAAGCTTCTAATTTTCTCAGGGCCAAGAGGAGATTGAGGCATGTCACGAGAATCTGCAGGAAACTGCCCGTGCGCTTGGAAACAAGATTGCCGAGCTCATCATTTGTCCCATTTACGCAAACTTGCCAAGTGACATGCAGGCGAAGATCTTCGAACCCACACCAGAAGGTGCTCGAAAAGTGGTGTTGGCCACTAACATTGCGGAAACTTCGATCACCATCGATGGTGTTGTGTTTGTCATTGATCCCGGGTTCGTTAAGCAGAATTCATACAACCCCAGGACCGGGATGTCCTCGCTCGTCGTCGTTCCTGTAAGGGTTTTCCTAACGGCATTATTTATCATACTGATATATGGTTTACTTTTCAGTGCTCTCGGGCTTCCGCCAATCAAAGAGCGGGTCGCGCCGGTCGCGTAGGGCCAGGAAAAGCCTTCCGATTGTATACCAAGTGGGCTTTCGCGAACGAGTTGGAAGCGAACACCGTACCGGAGATTCAGCGGACCAACCTGGGGATGGTCGTGCTGCTGCTGAAGTCTCTCGGAATCAACGATCTCATCGGTTTCGAATTCATTTCTCCACCGCCTGGAGAGACCCTGATGCGAGCGTTGGAACTTCTTTATGCGCTTGGAGCGCTTAATGATAGGGGAGAGCTCACGAAGCTCGGTCGGAGAATGGCGGAGTTCCCAGTTGACCCTATGTTATCGAAGGCTATTATCTCGAGCGAAAAGTATTCATGTACAGACGAGGTAAGCGTCATGTTTGCATTCGTGGCCCTCATCTCATGCTTCTGCTGTGCCGTAGGTGTTGACGATAATCAGCATGCTTTCCGAGTCGGGCTCGTTGTTTTACCGGCCTAAAGACAAGAAATTGCATGCGGATCAGGCGCGGCAGAATTTCGTTCGTGCAGGAGGGGATCACTTCACGCTCTTGAACGTTTGGGAGCAGTGGGCTGAGACGAACTATTCGCAACAGTTCTGCTACGAGCAGTTTTTGCAATTCAAGAGTTTAAGCAGAGCGCGCGACATTCGGGATCAACTGGCAGGGTTGTGCGAACGGGTGGAAGTCGTGATACAGTCTAATCCCAATTCAAATGACATCACGCCAGTGCAGAAGGCAATCACGTCCGGTTACTTTTACAACACTGTGAGTGTTATCTTGCGTTCTAAAACGCAGTTGGATTTTGACTCCTTTTTCGCTTCCAGGCGCAACTACAGAAGAGTGGGGACTCGTATCGGACGTTGAAAACACGTCATACAGTTTATATCCACCCATCCTCTAGTTTGTTCCAGGCCCAACCACCAGTGAAGAGTGTGCTGTATTATGAGCTGGTCATGACGTCCAAATCTTATATGAGGTAAAGAAAACAGAGTCGCTCAAGGCTTCGAGTTTACTGAATACTTTGCAGACAAGTGATGGAGATTAAACCTGCTTGGCTGCTCGAAGGTATTTGACCCATCATTTTCATAGAAGAAATATGTCTCATTGATCTTTCGTGACAGTTGCGCCGCACTACTTCAAAGCAGCAGATCTTGAACAGCTTGCAACAGGTGATAAGAAATTGCCCAACGCAAAAGCCATTGGAGCATCGTCGGCCTCGAGCCAGCGATAGGATATCATTACTCTGTACATTCTTCACGTTGTGTTGTCACTTGTATACACTTTAACTCAGCAATTGCTATAGCATCGCTGTCTGATTGTCTCTTTTGCAAATATCATGCAAGGTTCTCTTCTACCCTCTGCCGATGTATGGCATCCCGGTTGCTCTGCAGAAGACAATGTGAAAAGACGATTCGAGATGGGAAGAAGACGTCGACCGACAATATCTGGTATTCTAGGACAGTGACGTCGTTTGGGAGATCCGCGATGTGAACAATGGCATTTGCAACATGCTGGACATCGAAAGTCGGTTCTGAGACGATGCGTCCATCGGGCTGAAGAGTGCCACCTGTATGTCCTTGCGTCATATCGGTATGCGCATTCCCTAGTTGACAGTGAGGTGACTGACAGTGAGGGTATAGATCGTGCTTACCGATATCGATCTGGGTGCAAGTGATGTTATATGCGCGGCCGTCGAGAGCTGTGGATTTTGTGAGCCCCAGCAAGGCATGTTTTGAACAAGTATAGTGCGAAGCATGAAGACGAGGTACATGAGCAGAGATCGACCCGTTGTTGATAATACGGCCTATTGATGGATCAGGATTGATCAGAAAAGATGGTGGTACTCACCGCCCATAGGTAACTGTGCCTTGAAAATCCTGAACGCTTCTCGGGTGCAGAGAAAGGGACCTATGAGATTGACGTTGATAACCTGCTGGAAGACATGCAAGGGAATCTCGTCGATCGGGGCTGGCGGGGCAGAAATTCCGGCGTTCTGTCGGGTATGAGTTCAGAAACCGAGGAGGACGAATGGCGGGTTTTCCGACTTTCATTGAACAGCAGATCCAAACGACCTGACGGGCTTCTGGGCTTCAAGAATGGAAGGGGGCATCGGAACGCACCAAACTTAGCAATGGTACTGGAGAAAAGCTCGCGAACAAAGTCCTCATTCGTGATGTCGCCCGCGATCGTCAAGTAGGCGGGGGGATGAGCGATCATGTCAGCTGTTTCGTTGATAGCACTTTGGCGCCTGCCTGTGAGGACGACGTTCCAGCCCGCGGCTGCCAACGCAACGGCAGTGCTTTTCCCTATGCCTGTGTGGGATGAGTTTTGGGATTTTCGAGTTGGAATTTTGGACTGACCGGATGAGGCACCAGTGACGATGGCTGTACGTTTGGTGCTGGACATGTTGGTCAAGACGATCGATCAACTTTGCGATGACATCATACATGCCTTCGTTTCTGGACACACTCATCCTCTTGCTCAACACCCCTCTCGTCGACCCGGAACCTCACCCGGTGACCCAGACTGCACTTGCTCTCAAGACTCTGGCCAAGACTCCAGTTGCTGAGGCCGGTGACCCCGTCAGTCTCTTCCTCCTAATCATTCCAAATCTTGAATAACCTTGCGTAACGTAGTCAAAGAAGTCTCTTGATACACTATCAACTGACTCCCAATTATCCGCCCGACGGTGAGGCCTGAGGGAAAGAGATGGCTTGTTTGTGGTCCATATCAGTTGTTTGACTCTGCCTAGTGAGAATATCTTGTGTCTCCCTAGTTTTATAATACTCTGCTAGTCCTCGATTTTAATGTTCTACGATTACTTGCAATTGCAATACAGCAGAGAATGTGCACTCATGATCACTGGCATCATCGAATTTTTGATCCGTCCGTCCGAATCTTGCCACTCAAACCCATGCTCCGTTCCCTCCGATTGTGCAGAATATGCGTAGCACGTCGTCCAACCCCTTCCCCAATCTCATTGTCGCAACCTCGAAGGTATCAAACGCATACCGCTGACTCGCCTTCAAAGAACGGAATTCCACCACCCTTACAAGGCATCCGAATACTTGACCTTACCCGCGTTCTTGCCGGCCCTACTGCCACTATGCTATTGGCAGACCTCGGTGCCGATGTCATCAAAGTGGAAGAAGTCACCAGAGGTGACGATACACGTATGTGCCCAATAACTTACATTCGGTAACATCGAACGGTAATAAACCCAGGAACCTCATGCTGCAGGGTCATGGCTCCCGCCCTCCTCACCCACAATCGCGACAGCTCCTGCAGAATCCGATCACCTCCCACCAGAGTCCGCCTACTTCCTTGCCGTGAATCGTAACAAGCGGTCAATGACTGTCAATTTCAAGTCTCCGGAAGGTCTCCAAATAATGCATCGCCTCATCAAGCAATCCGATGTTCTAGTCGAGAACTTTGTATCAGGGAAACTAGCAACTCTGAATCTGGGATGGGAGGACTGTAAGAAGATTAATCCCCGACTTATATACACGTCCATCACTGGTGCGTGCACCAGCGCCGATGCCCGAGTCCATTTGGCTCATAATCGCTGGGTGAGTAGGGTACGGACAAACAGGACCCTACCGAAAAGCCGCGGGGTACGATGTGGTTATAGAGGCTGAAGCCGGTTTGATGCATATGTGCGTATCTTGTCTCGAACTACAGTATCCCGATACCATTCATTCTACAGCACGGGAGAACCGGGCAGACCTCCCTCGAAAGT
>Ga0307516_10006516_pt1 | contig 13669 bp, 12 predicted proteins | sample 19_EM_MG_FD_203310 | JGI IMG/M metagenome (GOLD analysis project Ga0307516, IMG submission 203310) | Populus trichocarpa ectomycorrhiza microbial communities from riparian zone in the Pacific Northwest, United States - 19_EM | ecosystem: Host-associated > Plants > Roots > Unclassified | place... | reverse complement strand
AGTAGTGTGTGCTCAAATATGCAACTCAAACGTGTATCGTCAAGTGTTTCACTCTCCGATATATTAGGAATACTGGTCTGTTTGGTACTGTTATGACCAGAAACACATAAGGCGTGATACAAGGTGTTCACTATATCGCGTTTCTGCATATTTAGTGTATATACAAGTATATAAGTATGTACAATCATTGGGAATGTGTATTTATATGTAAAAACATGTTTTTCAATGTTTAGCATGTATGTAACAGTGATATAAATCATTCCAAAAGTGTTTTATCACTATTACAATCCAACAGACAGCAGTTCCCTCATCATCTACTTCTTCATCTTCTTCGTCGGAGCCCGAGTCCACGCCAGCTGATTCGACTTGGTCCATTTCGTTTGCATAATGAGCTGCCTCCTTCCATGCCTCCTCCGATTCTCCCTCGAACTGCTAGTCGTAATCAAGTCTGCAGTCGGTTTCCCGTAGCTCCTGTTGAGCTATAAATGGAATGATCAAAAGACTCGAACCAGAGCGGGAGAGTGAGGGTAGGCACCTTCCTGAGGGAGAAAGGTATAACTGGGGGATTCTGGCTACGGACGAGCCTTGAACAAAGGAGAGGGGAAAAGGAAGGGAACATGCTGACTGCAACTGGCCAGGATATGGCAGGAACGACATTCGTCTCGGAGCTGCGGTGCTTCAGCCTTTCTCGGTTCCTGTGAACGGTAAAATGGGTAGCGGACTTGAGGGTACTCAGTTGTTGGATCTCGGCGGATATGGCGTGGTCGAAATGGTTGAGTGATATGGGGCGTGTGGAACACTCTTGAGCAGACCGGCGAATGGCGCGTGAAACCATTTGCTGGGGCAGGGTCGGACGAGATTTGTGGTGCGGGGACGAGTGTGGCGGGATCTGGGATGATTCTGATGACAGGAGGACGATGGTGGATGGTTTGAGTGGTGGGGAGACTATTGGATGGGAGACTATTGGATGGGAGACTATTGTGGGGAGCGAGGTGGAGAGGGGCTGCCGGGGTAGGCGGGTCGCGTCTGAAAATGCGGTTAAAGATAGACCTCTGGGGATACTGGCACTACCATTCATCGTGCAGTCAAGAATCGTGGTTGTCTGCGATGATTCTAGAAAGAAAGTTGCCAAAAGAAGACTTGAAAAACAGGGAAGCTTCACATATTGACTTGTTGGGGCAACCGACGAAGCTACTCCATAGTGATCTGGAACTCCTTCAGCGTACTCACACTAGTCTCCTAGCACTCCCCTACACCTTCGTATCAATCGCAACCCAGATTTTTCAAGACAGTAACTAGCTTCTTCAAGAAAGTAACTAACTTCAAACGTCGTGAAGAGGTATACCTGGCTCATGTCGATGGAGGAAGTATAACTTACTGGCCTCACTAGCATCATACTACTCCAGACGGAAACGCTAGCAAGCCTCCGACCTTGTTCCCTTCCATCGTCTTGACATCTCCAGATGGACCCCCGTCAGACATCAGAACCAGTGCGCCTAAAGCTGACACGTTGCAACCCAAGGTCCTCTAGAGTTTTCCGTCCGATCAATACCTGAGTATTCATGAATAAACCAGGAAACAGCAACCGATCAACTCGATACCTCAGACGTCACGACAGTCGATGTAGCTCGAGAACTCGAAGCCGCAAAGACCGCACTCACAGATAACCCGATTGCTGTTGTCGATTGGATTTCCTCGTTCCTTGAGGTATTGGAGAAGTTCATTAGCATAGTGGACAAGATCGCCGCGGTAAGTATCACCCTAGAATAAAACGGAGCCTTGCGAGCCCATCGATGATCATTCGATTGTCTAGATTCATCCTTACGCGCAAGCAGCGTGGACTATCCTCTCTTCTGTTTCCAAGGTCTGGCCGCTGCGCTTTCACCGGTCACGCAATCTAATCTAAGTACGGGTGATAGATAATTATTGAACAGGTACTTCTCGACGTCTCCATTCACGCACTTGTTTCGAAGATGAATGAAGTCTACACGTTCCTCACGACTGCAGGACTGAATGACATTACGTCCATGAAGACCATCGTCGAGGGCATCACCCATCAGACAGTGGAGTGCTCATATTTCATTCAAGCATATTGCGCGAACCAGAAAGTCCGTAAGCTGTCTTGATTATGATGCTGATGTTCACGAATGTATCGGTTTCTTTCAAGGGACGAGGCTGCTCAACAACTTGTTCTCCTCCCAAGCAACGACGCCAGTGCAGGACTATAGTGATGTCTTCGACAAGCTTTTGCAGGAGTTCCGCGACAGGGCTGCAGGCGATACTTTGGTGGTCGTGCATCGCATTTGGGAAGATCTCGTGCCGAAAGTCGATGATTTGCGTGAGTCCTTTTCGAAGTATCCGCTGTCACACCTACCTGATGCCCGAAATCCAGGTGATACAGTCGAATTGAACAGCATGTCGTATGCTGGGGGTTCAAGTCTCGACATGGAAAAGCTTTGTTTGGAGGACACTAGGGAAGAGCTCGTCAAGGAGATCTCTGATTGGATCAACGACGTCGAGAAGGACACACCTCGCATATCCTGGCTTTATGGTCCCGCTGGCACCGGGAAATCATCCATCGCTCACACCATTGCCTATCAGTTCGAGGAGCTTGAACGCCTCGGCTCCTGTTTCTGCTTTGATCGCAGCCAGATTGCCGAACGACGCCACCAGAAAGTTTTCAGCACAATTGCACGCGATCTCGCCAATCGTGACACGGCGCTCCGCAGACAGTTGTCAGCTGTCGTTCATAGTAACGCGGCGCTCAAGAACACAACCGATATTCTGCAGCAGTGGGAAGGATTGATCACGAAGCCCGCCATGGCGCTGTCGGAGGCTATCATTGGGCCGATTGTGATTGTTATTGATGCATTGGATGAGAGCGGGGATACAGATTCGCGCCGAGTTCTCCTTCGTATCCTGGGTAATGACACTACCGACAGCCGCGTTACCGACCTTCCTCCCAGCCTCCACATCCTCCTCACGTCCCGACCTCTACCAGACATCCACAAAGCATTCAGCGATAAGACGCATGTCCGGCAGAAGTCCATGGATAGCATTCCATCTGAGTCGACTGAACATGACATTCTCCGCTATGTATCCAAGGAGTTGTCCACAGTAAACTTTGAGACCCCGTGCCAGGAAGTCTTCGCTTCCCTTGCTGTCTCATCTGGCCAAATATTCGAGTGGGCACGATTGGCCTGTGCATATATCAGGGGAGATACTAATGCTGGGGCGGTTGGAACCACAGGAGCGTTTCGCGGCCATCATAACTCGCAGAGACAGCGCGATCGTATTCTTAAAAGATTCGAGTCTGTGATGGCGCAGATACTCGGGACGATGGAACCACTTTCTGTTGGTTCGTTGGCATCCATGAGGTGGCATTTCCAGGACCTTGCAGGAATCACCATTCATAGGATCATAGGACCCATGGCTGCTTTGTTGAGTGGGACTACAGATCCCTCTGTCCCTATCCGCCCCCTTCATGCATCATTTGCTGATTTTCTGACGGATCGTGATCGGAGTCACGAATTTTTCATCGACGTGGATTCTATCCACAATGACCTAGCCTTTGCTTCCCTTGGTGTCATGATGGAGAAACTTCAGTTTAACATATGTGATCTGCCAAGTTCCTACCTCCCGAACTCTGAAGTCTCGGATCTGGTTGACCGCGTCAGGATATGTATCCCAGCTGGATTGGGATATTCTTGCCGATTCTGGACGGACCACGTCCGCCAGGCACCGTTCAACTTGGTTCTTGCAGAAGAGGTCCAAGCGTTTTTCAATCACAAGGTATTGTTATTCTGGTTCGAAGCACTTAGCCTCCTCAAGGTCATGAACACTTGTGCCGGCTCATTGTCGTCGGTCATTCAATGGGTTATGGTGTGTAGAATGACCTTTTGTATCAAAATTACATTCTCACCAGTATGGCTGTACCAGCCTCACACCGATTACAAGGACATCTCAGATGATGCAACGGATGCCCAAAAGTTTATTCGCACATTTGGTGGTGCAATTTCTACGAGCACCCCCCACCTGTACCTGTCTGCCCTACCATTCTCACCGAAGAAAGCACGTATCTCTACGAAGTTGGCTGATGTGTGTTCCATGGATTGCCGAAGGTTGTGGCTCGGCACAGAGTGACATGGCCGGAGATCCAGGGTGAGATTCAGGGGCATTCTGAGGCTATCTTTTCAGTCGCGTTCTCGCCAGACGGCAAGCACATTGTGTCGGGATCAGAGGACAAGACCATCCGGCTGTGGGATGCTGAAACGGGGGACCTGCTGCGACCGCCTCTCGAGGGACATCAGGGGTCGGTCTCATCTGTTGCGTTCTCGTCAGACGGCAAGCGCATTGTGTCGGCATCGGGTGACAAGACCATCCGGCTGTGGGATGCTGAAAAGGGGGACCTGCTGCGACCACCTCTCGAGGGACATGAGGGGCTAGTCTCATCTGTTGCGTTCTCGCCAGATGGCGAGCGCATTGTGTCTGCATCAGGTGACAAGACCATCCGGCTGTGGGATGCTGAGACGGGGGACCTGCTGCGACTGCCTCTCGGGGGACATGAGGGGTGGGTCTCATCTGTTTCATTCTCGCCAGATGGCAAGTGCATTGTGTGTGCATCACGTGACAAGACCATCCGGCTGTGGGATGTTGAGACGGGGGACCTGCTTCGACCACCTCTCGAGGGACACGAGCAGTCGGTCTTATCTGTTGCGTTCTCACCAGACGGCAGGGGTCAAACAACTGAGGGGAGATGATGGAAAATGTCTGTTTATAAGTAAAGAAAGGAATGTTGATTACTCGAAGTAGTCGGCAACGAGGATCTAATATAAATGGCTGAGGAATATCAAAGTACTCAATTGTAATTAGTACGAAAAGAGAGGAACATAAAGGAAGGGGCAAAATCAGTAGGTACGCGGGAATATTGATGTGACGACGGCATGGCATGGCAGGCATCGAGGAATCTTGCCCGATTCCAACACTCCCCTTCAGGATGCCGAGAGTCCGAGTTGGGACGCGAAATGCTTCGCCTTTGTCGAGGGCAGGGCTTTCGTGAATGTGTCAGCAGTGTTGTCATCGGTAGGACAAAATATGAGTCGAATGGAGCCTTCTTCGACGATATAACAGATGAAGTGAAAGCGGATGTCGATGTGCTTCGTTCGTGCATGGTACTGGTGATCTTTAGTGAGCTCGATGGCGGATTTGTTGTCCGAAAAAAGGGTGGTAGGGTCGAGGGTTATGTCGAAGACTTGTAAAATAAAGGAACGAAGCCAAATGGCTTCTTTGGCGGCATGTGTTATCGCGATGTATTCGGCCTCGGTTGTTGATAGGACGACGATTTCCTGTCGTTTAGCGCTCCACAAAACGGCACCGCCGTGAATCATGAAAGCGTACCCAGATATGGCATGCCTATCCTCGGCCATGCTACCATCGGCATCCATGTATCCTGTCAAATCCATCCTACTACTTCCATAGGTAAGCCACCAGTCCATCGTTCCCTTCAAATAACAAAATACGCGTTTGACGGCGTCCCAGTGGATGGGTCCGGGGTTCTTTGTGAAACGGGAAATGGTCTGGACGGCGAATGTAGTGATTAAAGGTTTGACTCGGTTCGACTTTCCACCCCATTTCGGGGAAGTCGAACCAAAGTCGGTCATCAATTTCCTGACATATGAGAAAACCCGACCGGAACCGATGTCAACCGGTTCAATGGTCAGAGTTGCAGTCACTGACCAACTCTGACCAGTTATGGTCGGGACCAACTACTAACCTGAAAAGGTCGACACAAGTCAACCTTTTCAAATATTTACATACAGTTGGATATAGGTAAACTGTAGGTATAAGCAGTAACATGGTGTGGTAGCTAGTGCCGGTCCATTGGGATAAGGAATGTGAGTGGTACACCGGTATGTGGTGCCACCATGGTAGTAAGGAATCGAGTGTGTCTGAGGCTGGGATAAGATAGGGTCATTGTTAGTAGATTCAGATTAGGCGAGACTCTCACCGCAAGGGGGTACTCACTGCAGTCGGTAGTACAGGGACCCTGGAGTTCACGAGTGATGTGATCATGTCGCTCCCCAGTGTTGTCGACACAGGCAGCACACTGCCAGCATTGCCGTTAGCAGGGAATTGGATATTGACATGAGGGCGGGGTGCTTACCGTAAGGATGTGAAGCAGTCAACATGGTGGGTGGGGTAGTCATCCACTGTGGCAGCATAGCAGTGAGTCCCCAGTGGCATAGCAAGCGTCGCACTGCCAGCATTGTGCCGTCGACATGGGAGGGTGAGGACATCAATCCACGGTGGCAGCGGCGTAGGAGGATGTCCTCAGTGGTGTCACACTGCCAGCAATGTGGTTCATCGTCTACTGCAGCAGGGTAACACGTCCAATGCGGGGGCATAATGGGGCTGATGTGGTAAGTAGGTGTGTTATCGCTAAAGGCATCGCGCTGCTTGCATTACCATGAGCAGGGAATTGGGCAGTAAGATTGGCATGAAGCACTTACCGTGAGGTTGGAGCGGTATGGTGACGTGGCACCCCAGGCAGCACACTGTCAACGTGGTGGGATGGGGTCGTCGTCCACCATATGGGCATTGCGGGGCATCCTCAAAGGTTGCTCACATCACATCGGGAGAGGTACAATGGGTGGGTGAGGGAAGAGAACGGTAATTGGCGGGGAGGAAGGTGGTGAAGGGAAGGAAAAGGGTGGGAAAATAAATGTTGAAACGTCGCCACTCTATGTGGCAGAGCTCTACAAAATGATGTGATCGGTTCCGACTCTGACCGGTCACAACCAGTTTTGATCGGTTCCAAATTTCCAGGCTTTGATGGTAACCGGAGTTGATGTCTTCAAGATTTTGATGAAACCGGAGTCGGAAGTTCGGTTCCAATCGGTTATTTCTGGTTGAAGTTCGGTTCGACTCTGACTTTGGAGTCGGACTTTTGAACACTAGGCGAATGCGATGTCTGGGCGCGTTCCGAGCGCTGCATACATGAGCGAGCCAACAGCTTTGTGGTAGGGGATGTCATGCATCTTGGCAAAATCGGCAGTGGTTGATGGGGACTGGGCAGTGGAGAGGTGGATGTTGGTGTCCATCGGGATGGAAACAGGTTTGAGGTCTTCAAGCCCATAGCGACAGAGGATAGAGTCGATGTACGAACATTGGGAAAGGTGGAGGGTTCATCGCTCACGATCGTGTTTGATCTCGATGCCGAGGAGCCAGTGGAGTTCGCTGAGATTGATAATCTTCACATGCCTGGCGATCTGAACCTTAAAGTCAGTGATCAACACAATCGATGTGGCTGCAATTGTGCAGTCATCGACATGAACGAGCACAATGATGATGGCTTGGCCTTGACGATGGAAGAAGACTGCCTGGTCGACGTTGCATTGTTGGAACCCTAGGTGAGTAAGCATGATATCAACCAACTTTTGATACCAGCGACGGCCTGACTGCTTTAGGCCATAAAGAGTTTTTCGAAGTTGGCAAACGAGGTGAGGGGAGTCGGGTTCGTGGTATCCAGGGGGCTGCTGCATGTAAATGATCTCTTGATCGGTGAGTTCTCCGTTGAGGTACACGCCCTTGATGTTGATCTGATGGAGTTCTAGATCTTCGGTGGCGGCCATGGCAAGACAGAGTGGATCACAGCAAGCTTTGCGACGGGCGCAAACGTGTTGAAGTAGTTGACACCTGGGACCTGCAAAAAACCCTGGGCGATGAGACGAGCTTTGTACCATATAACGTTGCCAGCAGCATCTTTCTTTGCACGGAAAACCCATTTCAAGCTGACAATGTTCGACCCAACTGGTGCCTCAGCCAACTCCCATGTTCCAGCTAGGCAAAGGGTTTCCAATTCTTCTTCAATCGCTCTTTTCCATAAAGGCCAATCGGGGCAGCATTTTGCCTCGGCCAAGGTACATGGTTCCAAAGCTTCTGTCTCACTGATTTCGGCCACTAACGCATACTCTGTAGCGAAATCGGCGGCCATCATCCAGTCAGCTTGTCCCTCCCCTTCAAGCTCAACATTCGGCGCTTCAGTTGGAGTTTGAATACCGTGGGTTACAACGGGATCTGATGGGCGGTTGGAGGTGTGTCCACGGCCTTCAAGAAGGTCGACAACACGCTGACTAGGCTTGCAGGTGCGCTTTTCAGCAGGAGGCTCTTCGGGGGCAAATTCCAAAGCTGGGGGAGGTGAAGGAATGCGAGGAGGTGTGCTAGAAGCCGGCATTTCGACGCATGGAGGGGATATGGATTCGTTTAGCTGATTTGAAGCTTTCAGGGAGTCATTAGCCTTCGTTTCGATAATCCCTTCAATCTCCCCTTCAAGATGAGAGGCTGACGCGTCCATCTTCCTATAATGGACATTCCGTTCGACAGATACTGTCTTGTCCAGCCAATAAATTCGGACACCTTTGCTTTGTTCGTCGACACCCATCCAACATCCTTCATGTACGCGGCCGCCCAATTTATCACCACCCTCAATCCACACCCAAACCTTCTCACCCCATTCTCGTACATTCCGTAAGTCCAGTTTCCTTCCGAAAACGGCTTCATACGGCATCATGCCATCAACAGCTTTAGTTGTTGTCCGATTCATCAACCAGACGACATGTCGAGCGGCTTCTCCCCATAGAAATTTCGGGAGGTTACTGGCATGTAGGAGGGCGCGGATCCACTCGACAATCATGCGGTTCCATCGCTCAGCGACACCATTATGGGCAGGGGTGTCGTGTACAGTGAGCTTCTGTTCCATCCCTTTCTGCTTGAGGTGCAGAGTAAATGCTTTGTCCAGGTACTCCCCTCCATGATCGGAGTGAAGAACCTTGATTGGCGTGCCTAGCTGCTGGTCACACCATGCCTTGTACTCCTTATATGAGTCAAAAGCATCAGATTTCACATGAAGGAGGTAAAGATGAGTTAGATGGGTGCAATCATCTGTGTAGGTGATATAGTAGTGTTTTCCTCCTTTGCTTTCAACAGGAGCAGGTCCCCAGAGATCAGAATGGACCTCTTCATCAAATATCTTGGTGCGCTTGCCTTCATGGGCCTTTGGGACCGATTTCTGAGTAGCCTTGGCATACATGCAGGACTCGCAAAACACAGGGTCACCAGACGGCATCGGCTCCAAGCGAACACCAGTTACAAACCCTTTTTCAACAAGGTGGTGGGCTACCCCAGGTGAGATGTGCCCCATTCAGCGATGAAACTGATCCAAGGTGAGAACTTCCTTGGCCAAATTTGCAGCTATAGGCTCTTCATGAGCCACGCGATATAGACCCTGTCTTGCCTTGGGAATAGCACCTATGTGCTCCCCCATCGGTCCGTGGATCATGCATCTTCTGCCCAAAAAGGTAAGCTTGAAGCCTTTGTCATCGAGCTTTCTGACTGAGACCAAGGTGTAGCCCATGTCTGGAGAGTACAAAACCTCCATGAGCCTCAGTTTTGACACATCAGTACCATTAGGTATGTCAATGGTCATCTCACCCATGCCAACAGCACTCATCTTTTGCTTGTTGGTGGCACAGAATGACTTTGGTGGAATGTCAACGAAATTTTTGAGAACATCTTGGTATGGTGTGAGATGTTTAGAGCAGCCGAAATCATAGATTTCGGCACGAGGTGCATTGGCATTCCCTGCACTAACCTGTGCAGTGATCTCATCGGGCTCAACAGTATCCGAGTCCAGGTATACATCGACGAGTGAGCCGCACTCACTCCAATCGATTCTGGATAGCTCCTCAGTATCCCAACTGCTGTCAGCCACGTCCTCGCCGGCCTCCAAAAACCAATCCTCACTGTCACCTTTATGTTCCCCTACAGGCTCATCATCAAAATCAGAGTCCTCATCGCTCTCAGGCTCCATGAAGAAAGCCCCTTCCCCTTCTGAATCAGAAGCAATGGCAGCGTTGGCAGTGCCACTATTCTTTGGTGAGTTGCTGTCTTTCTTTGCGGGCTTCAGACACTTATCCTTGAAATGTCCTTTCTCCCCACAGTTCCAGCAAACACCACGCGGAAACCTGCGTGGTCCACCCTTTCCTCTTGATGATTGCCCCTGAGTGACAGACAGGGCTTCATCCTTGTCATCATTCTTCACCTTCCCAGAACCATTGCCCCTGTGTGCGCGCTGAGAGTGCTGATGTTCGGATTCCTCGGCAATCAAGGAGATAAGAGCATCAGGGTCAATAGTTTTGGTAGGGGCATACAGCCTTGCGACGGAAAGCTGATTCAAGGTGAAGTTGGACAGATGGATGGGTAGGGAGGAAATGATAGTAGAACGGTAGTCCTTCTCATCGATTTCCACACCCATGGTCACTAATTCTTCCCGTTTGACATGTAGATCATCAAGGTACTGTCGGACGTCACCATTATCGGGGCATTTCATCTCGAGGAAGCAGTTCCGGAGTTCTGTTTGTGCAAACGTGCCCTTCTCTGTGTACTCCCTGACGATCGTATCCCAGCGCTCTAGGACGGACTTCTTGTTCCAGAGCTTCATAAGCACAGAGTCTGGAATTTTCTGGATGAGTAATGATTTGGCCGATCGTTCGTCCTTATCCCACTGAGCGACAGCAGCTAGTTCCTCAGCACTAGAGGCCACAGACTGAGTAGCCGTCGTTTCGGTGGTCTTGGCTGCAGTAGGGGCATCCTCGGGCTTGGCGACAATAGGTCGTGGTGTCGTGCCATCAAAATGGCCCCAATATCCTTTTGCCTCGACAGCATCTTGGAAATGGAGGGAAAAAATCATCCAGTTCAGGCCAGATGCCTCGAGTTTCGGCACAGATGAGGGAAGGATATCGGCGAGGGCAGTTGCAGTAATGGCAGACATAGTGGACGACAGGAGAGGTCACAGATGGGGTTCTTCGCAGAGAAAGCAGAGGCCCAATAACCTGTAAGAATCCTAGATACAAAGAGCTCAGTGTTTGCACGTATGAGCGGGGTCAAATGACTGTATTCACCTAGATATGAAGAGCTAGGTAATTGGTATAATTAGTCCATGATAAATGAGTGTAATCAGTAAGTTATCTCACCTCAGTGTTTGCATGCACGAGCGGGGTCAAACGACTGAGGGGAGACGATGGAAAATGTCTGTTTATAAGTAAAGAAAGGAATGTTGATTACTCAAAGTAGTCGGCAATGAGGATCTAATATAAATGGCTGAGGAATATCAAAGTACTCAATTGTAATTAGTACGAAAAGAGAGGAACATAAAGGAAGGGGCAAAATCAGTAGGTATGTGGGAATATTGATGTGACGACGGCGTGGCATGGCGGGCATCAAGGAATCTTGCCCGATTCCAACAAAGACTATCTGGCTGTGAGATGCTGAGATGGGAGACCTCCTGTGACTGCCTCTCAAGGGGCATGAGGGGTGGGTCTCATGTATTGCATTCTTGCCAGATGGCAAGCGCATTGTGTCAGCATCAGATGACACAACCATCCAGATGTGGGATGCTAAAACAGGGGACCTACTGTGACCACCTTTCGAGGGATATGAACAGTCGGTCTCATCTGTTGCATTCTTGCCAGACGGCAAGTGCATTGTGTTCACATCAGGTGACAAGAACATCCGGCTGTGGAATGCTGATGCAGAGGTAGGTTTTCCAACACACTCTCTGTAGGCTTCAAATTTTCAAAACTACTTCAATTGATAGTTGCATGAACAGGGTCCAGTACATTCTGCAACATTTTCCTCTTGCATGTGCAGAAATCATTCAGAAATCTATCATGGAGCTAGAATGAACTCTCAAGGGTGGTTTATCGGGCCAAATGGTGAATATTTATTCTGGATACCACCCTATCTTCGACCATTCAGCCTTATCACTGATGTGTTTGTGATCACATGGACATGGATCAATGTCAGCCATTTCGTTCATGGTCAGGAATGGCAGAAGATATATGGTGGAAATTTCTCTATATCATGACAATTCATGTAGATTCTCGAAACATTGAGGAGATTGTATTTACATTTGTTGCACAGTGATTTTGGGAGGCATACATCGTAGTGACTCTAGAGTATGTAGTGAGGATTGAACTGTACCTGTCCGCTTACTTCGATGGAGTTCAGTTGGTGAAACTCAGTACTCGAGTGAATGATAGTATACTGTCACATACTAGTAACTACCAGTGGTATGGCAGTGGTGGAAACCACTCAAAAGTCAGAAAACGAATGGACCACTGCAGGTCTATATGCCTCCTCTAACTCCTTCTCTTCATTCAACCGACCGCCCTTCTTGGACTTGTGCAGCTGCAGAGTCCGCACTTCTGTTACAGGTGCAGGTGCAGGTCCACTGCTCTGCGTGGTTTTTTCCTAGACAGAGATTGTGGCAGTAGCGTGATGAGCATGGTAACGACACAAGGTCAAGACTTTCGCGAGAGAACAGTTGTAAGTCCTCTGTATTCAAAAGACTCCCTAATGCTCTAGTATAGCAGGGCTTTTATACTACTCAGGATGGATAAGAATAGTAACAAGGTAAATAACAAGTCAATAGCAATGAGGGTAAGAAAATACTAAGGTGTCCATGTGGACGAGATCTGATAAGAGATAGGGTATCTCTAGGAAAAGAGTAACTGGATGTTGCGTTGCTACATTTGCCCTCCAGGGTTCATGAATAGAGAGTGAGGGAAACCTCAGTGGGATAAAGAATGACATTGTTGCTTGAAACGGGATTTGAACAGCAAAAGAGTGTTGAAGATAGGACAGAAAGGAATGGATGTTTAGGTGCTGGAGCCAGCAGCTGCCATGACATGGTCACCGTCTGGAATATCATAGAACCCGTCGGGGCCAGGAATGGGGCCTCCAGTAGATGGTCCTGCAACTGGTGTCTTGAATGACAAAGAAGGGTTACTCAGAGATCTTTGAAATATTGAGAGACATAATGTCAAGGTAAGGAATTTAGACTAAAATTCGGGGGAGAGAAAGTGTGAGATGACTCAGAGTGTCTCGATAAATCATTGCCAGAATTTGAGAATCCCCAAGTAGGGTATTCCACACTTTCACAAAAACAAAAGACCTTTGAATGATGACTCCATCATTTCTTTGGGGGTGCCAAAGTGAGCCATAACATAATGCAAATGAAAAGAGAAGATGAGGAAGAAAAACTCAACAGAGATGAACAATATCTTGCATCTCATAACATTGCCGGAAGTGTTATGGAGTAAGGATGAGTGGAGGCGTCAAGAGATCTAAGAGGGTTATGAAACATGTCAGCATAGGATAGGATAGGATAGGTTAACCTGTGGCGGTCCCAACTAGGAACAGAGTGGGGGCCCGCATTACATACTTGTAGATACAAAATATTCTACAGGACCAAATCCCAGAACCAAAATGACAGAGACCTGTTTTGTGGAGAGGTTCTTCCCTACATGCTAATCTTGAGCAATGACTCCATGATGAGAGCATTTTTGTTTGGTGTCATGAGTGCCACCAAGGCTCAAATGTGAAGTTGACCTATAAACTTGTGGGAGTCAGCATCAATAATGTGTTAAAACCAATCAAGCTAATGCACTACTAGTGACACACTAGTCAAATACACTCTCAAGTGAGGTTTGCAGTTCACCAATATCACACTGTTTGTTAATAGTAGTGTGTGCTCAAATATGCAACTCAAACATGTATCGTCAAGTGTTTCACTCTCTGATATATTAGGAATACTGGTCTGTTTGGTACT
>Ga0307516_10006514_pt1 | contig 13670 bp, 20 predicted proteins | sample 19_EM_MG_FD_203310 | JGI IMG/M metagenome (GOLD analysis project Ga0307516, IMG submission 203310) | Populus trichocarpa ectomycorrhiza microbial communities from riparian zone in the Pacific Northwest, United States - 19_EM | ecosystem: Host-associated > Plants > Roots > Unclassified | place... | reverse complement strand
TATATTCCCCATCAGAAGCCCTTCCCTTCCCTCCTGCACCTTGCCTGAAGGCTTGCAGCACATCCCCCTGTGGAGATCATATACCAGAACCGCAGAGGAAGACCACCACTCACTTATTGTTGTCATTTGGTGTTGGTTGTTGGTTGTTCTGACCTCTTCCCTCACTTAGGCACACAGCGGTGTTGCATATGGTTTGGGGCTTCGTAAGTTTCCTGGCATCAACTGTGTTTACCTATCTTACTTTAAGTTTCATATTAGAAGCCGAGCATATACAGGCAATGGATGGATTAGACGACGAGCCCAACAACCCAGCTGGCTACAATGCAATTGATGCTCCTCCATTGATGGTGGCCCAGTTTTCTTCAGACGAAGAGGATGACAAAGCTGAGGAGGAAGACGTGGACAGTAGTCTTTGATTACTGCACGTTGCACACTTGTATATACCATACTGTGTGAGGGTCATGGCCAATGCCAACCCTCACACTCTTTCAACAGACTCTTTCATACTTAAAGTGCAACCTTTCATTGTCATATCATGGGCACTCGTACTAGTATACATTTGTCTTTCCTACGTGCAGGCTAGATACTACAGACTCAATACTCAAGTAGTAGAACTGTATAGTTCTTACATAACCGTCCTTGTATGTCGTCCTGGCCTTGTACTCAACCCTCTGTTGTATCAACGCCAGTCGCTGGCACATCTTTGCTTACTCTCTCTCTCTCTCTCTCTCTCTCTTCAACTCCCTTCAGAAATCGGTTACGTTCGACACTCCCCCTTGCCCGTGACAGTCTGGCAGCATACCAGCAATGTTTACCAAGGTTAGAAATACACATGTGCCGTGCATGCCCCCTTGTGTACAATGCCCCATCCACTCATCAGGTCCAGAGCTTGAGATCACACATCGCTGCCCAGCACCTCCTAACCCAAAATCGGACCGCCAATTTGAACATGTTACTAAGGTCCGTCCAGGCCCATCAGTCACCTGAGCATGTAGTAGTAACTATCTCCTATAGGATATACTAGGTGGACTGTGTCTGGCCCACTTCCTGAACCATTCTGTGGGATTGAGTATAAAAGCATGCCAGCCCAAGGCGAGGGACATTTACCGCAAGCCCAATGGCTTCCACCAAGCATTACTGGGCCATTATTGGCCCCACTAACAGTAATGCACATGTGTATGGTTCGGATGATTGGTAAGTAGCTCACCCTTGAGCAAACCTTTGACTGATACTTGCAGTAGTCCAAAGATCACATGTGGCTGTGGAGTGCCAACATTGCCGCTTGTGATCCAATGTAATTCAGAGGATGAAGCAAGGCACGTAGTGGGGAGGCTTCAAGAAATCGTGAATTCACTCCCACATGGTGCAGACCATACTCAAATACTCGCTGCGCTCGATGTACCGGATGTACAAACATTGCTTGAGGATGAAGCCAGCTTCTATGCGATTGTCATTGGTTCGCCCCCTGGGATTCATCACACAGCGTAAGTCAGTAGTTCTAATTATGTGTTTCAAAGCTGAGCATTGTTCAGTGAGAGTGCCAAGCATGCAGAAGGGACATTCAAGTACCCTATAGTACACAGGCACACATCTTCATTCTGGCAAGCCTTAGCTTTTATGATCGTTAAAGGTGTTCCCCAACACATGCCACCTTTAGAGATCATAGGAAATGTCCCTGAGAACCTTGTCAACGATTTGGGCGAGCACCTCCACTGATCACTACGAATTTCACTGCGTTTTTCTGAAACAACGTCAGTGTATACGTCGCGTGCCTCCTCTTCTCTTTCTCAGCTTTTGCCTCTTCCTCCTGCAACTTCTAGCACTTCCACTAAGCTAGAAACACCTGTGAATGAGGCGGAACCTTCTCTGATCATATATGCTCATGTTTGCAATCTATGTGGCATATTGTCTAGCAATCATTTACCAACTTCGACTACTCTTATACGGAATTTAGCTCGTCCACACCTTGGTAGTCTTGCTTCCCATTACCTTGCATCTCACGGCTACAGAGCTGAGGATGTCAATTTCATTGTCGACACCTACAGACATACACATACCAGTGAACAGTTTATCACATCGCTGTCAAGCTGGGGCATGGCTGTTGGCAATGAAGTGAAGTTTTTACTGACTCTCATAGACCTACAAGACTGGCAGAATACATCGACGACCGGTGGCAGGACATACTAGGCTTTCATAGTTTACTAGTACATCCTCACGTTTGGCACTTGTACTTTGTATATTTGAGATTTTGATTTGCAACTTGGCAACTTTGACAACTTGACTTGCAAGTTTGATAATACAAAGTACAAGATTAGTACTTCGAGATTGACAAAATGACAAATGATAATACGAGGTACAAGATTAGTATTTCGCGATTGACAAATGATAATAAAAAGTAAGGGATTAGTATTTCGAGATTGGAAAATAATAATACGAAGTACGAGATTGGTATTTCAAGATTGGGAAATGGGTGTCTGGAGTCTCATGTTCGGCATTTGCGGGTAGGAAATGAAGCGTGACTGTCTCGCATTCCATAATGATTCGCGAATCGTGAGCTTATTTAAATGTAACTTTTGAACTTGAAATGCCGCCTGCGTTGGCAGAACCCTTGCTTGCTGCACCCTTGGCACCACTTTTTGGATGTTCCCACGGTCTCGAGACCTAGTTTCTTTGCACGAATGAATAGGTCTCAGAGACCCTTCCAGATTTTGAGGGTTCCTGCCAATTCCAAAGATGGATGGCACTTCTTCGTGAGCATTTTGACCGATACTCTGCCATCTATTGGGAGGATCCTCATGACCTCGCGTGACCTCTTTATGAGCCTCATACAAACCTAACCTCGTCCTGAGGCTGTCATATTTATCCATCGCGTGACGGTTTCCAAACCATGTCCCAACGATGGATGGATGCTCTGATATTATGTTTCTTCTTTAATTAGCTGTACTTTCCATACTTTTAGGTTATATGTTTTCTGGAACAGTTTTCCACGCTCTCATTCTCATCGCACTGCGCTAAATATATGTTCAGCAACCTTCCATTGATTGCACTGTGACCCTCTACATAACATATGTGCTATTTTGGAAGCATCAATTTGAGTACAATGTAGGAGATGTGAGAGCCGCAACACCATAGGGTAAAAGGAAAACAGAAATTCTGGGCGCGCCAAAGAAATGGACAACTACAGTGTTATATCAGGCATTTGATTGGGTATCCTTGAGATGCACTTCCTTGTCACCTCCGGGATCGTTAGGAGGATGGCGTGCACCGGCCAAGAGGGTTGCGTGACCATCCGGATGTAGGGCGAGACCAGTACGTGGTTGAGGGGGTGGAGGAGGATAGAACGGATAGTGCACATGGCCTGGATAAGGAGTGTACAGGTCATTCCCACCATTATAATATGTATCATGGTATCGCAATGCGTTGGGGTCGCCATGTACTGCATGCTCCGGCTGGGGATGGAATGGAGGGCCATGAGGGTTGCCTGGAGGGTATGCATGACGATAGTGAGGCGGCATATATGGCATTGGTGGGTAGGGTCCATGCTGTGGAGCGTACCAGCCAGTGTTGTACTTCGTGAGGTTGTCCCCTTGGCTTACATCCGGCTGTGGCAGGTAAAGCGAACGGACACCTGGGCCAGGGTGGGGCTCCGGAAGGCGCTCGGGTGGTGGCGGAGGACGTGCGAAAGGGTTGGCAGCATCGTACAACGTACCAGTAGGATCGGGAAGGCGTGTCTCTTGATGGCCAGAAGCATCTACTGACAGTGGTGGGTCAATACAACCTCCCTGTATTAAATCTTGAGCCTGACCGATAAGACCTTCCTCTGCAGCCATAAGTCGTGCAGATGTGGTGGCCATGGTCGTCGTTTCCTCGACAGCAGAGGAACCGGTTGGACGGATTCTTGAATGTAGATTGAATGCGTCGTCGGTATCGGATTGGCCACCTGATGCATTGTGCACTATTCTGGGCTTCGGACGTTGATTCTGGGCACCCAAGTTGTTAGAATGAACTTCGGGTGGGTGGGCAACTTGCCCCGGCACTGAAATGACTGTTACTGATGCTCCAGTGATGGTCGAATAGTAACTCACGCGTCTGAACATCCTTTGGTTGGTGAGCGGCTGCTTCGGCTCCTTTCTGCTCGACTTCGCCGGGCGCTGCAGTGATTTCATTTTCAGAGGTAGAAGGCTTTCTAGGATGAGCATCGGGGCTAGGTGCTGGAATAGAGCATGGCTGGGACAGAGGTACTGAATAAGATATGGGTCTTGTGAGATCCACCGACGTTGCTAAAATGAGTTTAGTTGTATGGAACACCCAAGTGAAAGGAGACATATGTACCACGAGTCTGGGACGGTACAGGGCGTGAGATGGCAGTATAAAATGGTGGGTCCTCAGCTGAAGAGGGTTCGACACAAGGCACTGCAGGCGGTTGTGTACGGCGCTCTGAAGTCCGATCGCCAGCATCCGCACCTGTCGGCGGGGCATTCTGCTTGTGGGGTAGTGCAGACTCCTCGTCCAAGGATGGAGGGGAGGTTGGGAAACGATAAACACTTCGCTTCTGGCCAGCCGCCAGAGCAGGCTGCTTTCCTTTCGATGACTTGACCGGTGGTAGATCTTCGCCGAGATCTTCAGCAGCGACTCTCTTGGCCTTTCGAGCAGGGGGCGTAACCTTGGGCTTACGTTTGCGTGAAGTGGATGCTTGCTCATATTCCGTCCCCACAGAACTAGCCTCTGAATCCAGAATTCCTTGGCCGCCACCTTCCATTTTGATGTCATCCTTCCGGTAGCTGGATGTAGGCGAAGATGTAGAATCGCTCGAAAGTGAGATAACCGAGGGTTGTTTCTTCTTGGACGGATTGGATGAGAATACTCGAATATGCTCGGGAGGGTGCATAGCACAGCTCTTTGTGGGATGCAAAACCCTCTTAGCATCTTCTGGGGCATCTGGCACCTCATCTGAGTCATCAATTATAAGTTCCTCGGGGCTCTTTGCAATGGCCTTCTTTTTCTTCACCCAAGTTGCTGCCTTGCTTTGGAGGTGCATGGGACCCAGCCGGTCGGTCTTGTGATTGCAAAACATCTGTTTGCCGTGAATATGGTGGGAATCGTGCCCAGGCACAGCACCTATTATCACAGGTTCTTCGGAACTGAGCAGCTCCGCTGTATAAATGTCAGCTCAATCGTAGTATATAATACAGAATACATTACACACTTTTATGTAAAACACGTCGGATGTGCAGGCCGTTCTTGCTTGGATCATTCAAGGCTGCCGTGAGCTTGGAACACTCCAAACGGCTAAGGTCAGAGATTCCTTTGGGCATGCTATGGGAGGTAGGTTCCTCGCCCGGGAACATCACACCCTCTGGCCAGTTAACTAAAACCAGTCCAGATGATGCCAAACGGGGAAGCATTTGTTTCCAGGGGAAAAGCTTGCCCGATCCCCACGATTGGCCGTGCCCCTCTGTTATAATGTCAGTGGGATGGTGTTGACAGAGTAGCATGACATACCAAACAAGCCGCACAAGAGGTTCTTGACCTGATCGTGATCATCCTTGTCCTCGGAGCCAGGCTGGATGGACCTGTCCCTCGGATTGGCTATCTCCTCCACTTCATCAGCGATGTCATTCTTCACAGAGTTCACATCATCGAAGGACACCTCTATGGCCTCCAATGATACGTGATTGCTATATTTATGGGTTAGCAAACAGAGTAGCGGACCACATTGTGATGGACTTACTAGATGTGGGCCTTGAAATGAGCAAGGATCTCATCGTCATTTGCGCGGCAACGTTTGGTGAAAAACTTGAACACACTTGAACATCCTGACGATTCGGTGATTTAAAGGACTTACCTTCTCTGCGCTGGGTGTTGCGCAAACATGACCGAGTCCACCGTCTTGGTTGATGATTCATCCAGCGAGGAGATAGACACCTTCAAAGCCATGCGCTTTGCTCGCGGCGGTGAACTAGAAAGCATATTCAAGTAGAATTCAAATGGTAAATAAATAGTGACTTACAGTATGATCGAGATTCTTTATTGTCTTGTCAAAGAGTCGCTGGCGTCGAGCGACTGTGCCTCCGACCATGTTCTCCAACTCATGGGCTTCCCTCCATGTCTCGAGAATGACGGAGTAATCATCTTTATACTCAGCCTTGAAGAGCTCGTAGCAACGCTTTTGGAGTAGAACATCAGGCGAGCTTGAGATAGACAATGCAACTTTATTTTCGTCACTGGGCAGACGAGAGAGCTCCTGCTCCTGATTCTCGGTGAAATACCTCGCGTATATATTCCAGACATTGCCTCCAGGGGCGTGTGTGTGTGTGCGATGGTAACGGTCAACCACTTGGTGGAAGGGCATGTTCACGCGCGCAGCAAGTTTGCTTAAACTGATATCAACCTCGTCGAAACCTTCCGTAAGGATCGCAATGACTGAATCGGGAACCCGTCCCATTACAAATCCCTGATCGCCCTTGTCGGAGACGGTCGCGCTGCTGGTCTTGGTGGAGTCGGGAGCGGTCAAAGTGTGAGAAGGTCCCGGGCTTGCGGCAGGGGAAGGCGAGAAAAAGTGAGGAGCGGCTGGAGTTGGAGGGATAATTTTTGTCATCAGAACGGCCTTCGTTGCTTGCTGCTGCTGTAGAACTAGTGAGACAAGGAGAAAGAAGGAACAAGCATCTGTACATACCGTATTCACTGTATGACTTGCCAGCTCAAAGCCCGACTTGTCAAGACTAGTGGATGGTGCGCGACCAGAGAACAATGGAGATGGTGGCAGAGAAGGGTAGATACGGCTTGCTGGCTCAATGTCTAACTTGTCAACACTAGCAATGGATGGTGCACGACTAGGATTAGTGGCCAGGCGGAATGGAGGCGGAGAGGGGCGGGTGCTCGGTTCTCGTGCAAGACCAGGTTTCGTTGCAAGGCAGAATGGAGGCGGAGAAGGGTACCTGCTCGGTTCTCTGGAACAGTATCGCTGACGCTCTCCTCTAGACTCTTCCTTCGCTACTGGCGCAAGGCCACCAGGTTGAGTGCCTTGGCACAATGGTGGCCAAGATGGGTTGGTGCTCGATGCTCGGGAGTGGGATCCCCGACGCTCTACCGCAGGCCCTTGCGTTGGCGCTCCTGGTACGTTCTCATTTTGCCGGGGAGTGTTGTCGCTGTCATCATTAGGTGATGTGTTGTCCGCAGGCGTAGCATCGCGAACGAGACAACCTATATTCCAGGAGATTGTAAGTTTGGGGTGAGCACGAGAAATTACACATACCTTGCTGATGATCATTATTTTTTGTGCTCCCAGACAGCGGAAGTGAAGGCGACGGCTGTCGAGCACCTCCACTAGGCTGCACAATAGGTTCTGAGAGAAAAGGGTTGTCATCTAAGTTCGCCTCTCCACTGCTGTGTGGCAGAGGGACTGGTGTGGGCAACTGGCGTCTGCGGACAGCTGCATCTCGAACCAGACCAGCGTCTTTCGACGTAGCTTTTATCCTTGGGCGTAGAGTTCGTGTTGGCATAACAACGACAGGGGATGACGGTGCCCGACGGCCACCCCCAACCTGAGGCTGTACTACATGAACGTAGTCGTCGGTAGTAGACATGGACGTATCATATGCCCCAGTCGACATGTCCACATCCATGGAACTGTCGAGGGTAGCACTGCGTCTGTTTTCAGAGGCCATCTGTAAAATGAGATGGTAGTATCAAGGACGTGTGAGTGAGTGAAATGTGGTGGGAGAAAGAAGGAGACCAACCGCGAGTAGAGTTCGGTGTTGATATGGGATCACCGTTTGATGAGAAGGATCACCGTTTGATGAGAAAGATCAACGATCTACATGCTAACAATATAAGTAAGAAGTCGAGTGTTTTGTTGCCAATAACGATACCTGATGGTTGTTAGCAATATAGCATACAAGGTTCTTGGAGACGAGAGCGTTTGATGGGACATATCGGGTTATACCAACGATCTGGCTGCATGCTAACAAAATGAGTGAGAAGGCAAATGTTTTATTGGCAATGACATACAGAGTGGAGGCGAGCAGTGCCAGAGCGCTATGAATTCGCCGTTTGATTGGAACTTGGCTTGGACCAACGACCTGGCTGCATGCTAATTAGTTACAAAACGAGTGAGAGGTCAAACATGTCAGGACGATACCTGATGGTTGTTGGCAATATAACGTATATGAACGAAGATTCAAATGAAATGAATACAATACTGATTGGGAGGAAGCGCTGGGAGGGTGTGGACGGAGGGTTGGGCGAGGGTCTGCAGAACGCCTGCTGAGATTTTAGCTGCATAGTTAAGGTACAGTGCGAGAAAGACATACAGCATGATGACGCCAAGTTCTCGTCCTTGAAAAGACACGAGAAGTGGAACAACTTTGCCCGACCGTACTCGTACAGCTCCGTTGCACCATCGTAGTACCCTGTGCGATGTGGTCGGGGGGAGTAAAGATGGAAGAGGAACGACAGACCGTTGACAACGGAGTTGGTGTAACTTTCCATCCGGTTCTTGTGGTCGACTTCACCCTCGTGTTAACGGCAAGGGACTGATGCTGCAGATGGGAGGAAGGGGATTGCAGAGGATGGCGAAGTCAACTTCTTTGTCTACGGGAGAATGTAAGTCAGATAGGCCAACGTCAGTGAAGTTTTTGCATACCATTTCTTTGGTGAAGGGTGGCGCAGATGAGGCAGGCAACGGGGTATCTGGTGGCGACGCATATGAAAGAGGCGATGGCACGTGGAGGACTTTGGACAGATGGACAGAGGCATATAACGCTGGTCGTTCGATGGTGAGGGACCAATGCCGCAGGAGGGGGTAAGGGGATTGCAGAGGGTGACAAAGTTGACTTCTTCGTCGACGGGAGAATGTAACACAAGGGCCAACGCCCACAAAGTCTTTGCGTACCGTTTCTTCGAACTCCTTCAGTCCTATGTCGTTGCAGATCACCTTGCTGGCCAGTGTGAACGTGGGGATGGAGAGGCTATGGCTCGACGAGCCCCATGCGGGCGTCTTGAGCCATTGGAGGGCGAGAACCACAAGGTGCAGCTTGATGCGGTGAAGGGCGTAGGCAATGAAATACGAAGCTTGACGATGGATCCGGACGACATTGGGGGGAGGTCGGGGCAGGCGAAGATGTGGGTGACGAAACTGGCATACAGGCGGGTATGGGCATCGTCATCGGCAGTGGTGATCGTTGTCGTCGTCGCTGGCAGAGTGAGCGCAGAACAAGACTTAGACAAAAATTGAAGTGTTGTGATTTGTAATACCATGCAGTGCAATCCCCAGCCAATGGGGATGCAAATAACCATCATACTGACTTTAAAACATATCTGACACTTGATAAAGCCTGACTTCAGAGGATTGGGCCATCGTAGGATGGTCGTATGAGCTCCCCCCGTCAACTGGTTGCAAAAAAATACAATGTCAAGCCCGAGATCTATACAGAACGAGCACCAAGGCCTGTCGATGGGTCTATTGTAATCACTCATTTTGTTCCAGTTTCGCACAAACGACCGAAAGGAAATCGAGTCCATCCCCTGCTGAAAAACACTAGTTAACCGTTACTGGTATACCTTCATTCATGGGTCGCTGAGCTCAACATTCTAGCCTTGCAGAAAGGTGACTTGCAGAGCGTGCACAGCAAGCTCGCTATGCAGATTCTCCTCGGTGCTGTGCATATCTGCTATAATATTGGTCCAACGTCGCTCATGTGGTTCATAGGGGTAGATCAAAGCGACCGAGCCAGAATGCTAAGGCATATCGAAAGAAATACGGCCGTCATAGGAAATGCAAGTCGTCGCCACTATCCGACCCACTCAAGCACCTCTCTCCTCTGCCATCGTCTCTATTGTCTTTCGCAACGAAGCCATTACCCAGATCTCGTCTATTTCACGAAGCATCACGCAGCGCGGATGCATTGGATGAATCTGAACTCCACCTCTGGGAACAAGACCCTCCATACAACTATTTAGAGCCGGCCACCACATCGCTTGAGGAGCGTTTCACTAAGAATATGGTAGATGTTCTACTTGGTCGGCGCTGGAGGTTGGCTAAAGCGGTGAGGGATGAACGCGCACTGCGCTTCGCAAACGGAGAAGTACAGGGCATCCTACATGAGATAGCTGATGTTCTTGTGGGGCATATAGACAGGTGGACCAAGGTAGAATCACACATCACAGGCATGGAGGACAGCGGCAGAAATAGGGCGATGACAGAATGCTGGCTGTATTGGCAGGCACGGGACATACTTGCGGACACCAAGGAAGTGAAAGCGCTCAAAAATGGGGACAATCCTTACTGTATCTAACTAGCAACCAGGAACAGGGATACCAGCTATCAGGTCATGTAAATAATACCGAAACGTAGACATATCATTTTCGCGCAAACCAGTGACATGAAACCCTCTTAGAACAGCTGCCATCTGTGCTAGAACCCAAAACCCACAGTCATAATCATTACTCTGGATGGTTTCGGTCTTTGTATGTCAGCACAAGGGTACTAGACGAATGTGGAAGACTTACAACAACCGGCTGCGTGAACCACACATTGAGATCTCTTGTAGGGGCCATAGCCCTCTGCGAGGCGATGTGTGACAAATGACAGATAAGCTGTGCGATATCCTAATGATATTTCAGCATCTTACCAACGAAATAGATTACAACTATACCTTGATGTCCTTCTTCCAGGGTATCCGGTCGGCGAGGCTGTCAAAAAGGAATAGCCGTTTGAAAGAAAAATCAATAGTGCATACCACCCAATGGCCGATGCACGATGGCCGGTGGATTGGGAGAATCCATACATCCTTCTCCCAATATCGGGTCCACGAGGTATTTCGCCAGAGAACATCATCAGTTGCATTATATCGAACACGTGGCAAGTCGTGGGTTGAGAGTATGGCGCAACGCTGGGCATCAGCAGAAAGGAAAGCAGAATATAGAAGCGCTCCACAACCGCTAATACATGTATCATTCAGGCACGCATTTGCCGTGGAAAAGAGGCGAATATCGTCAGGTTCAAATATGTGTCGGGGAAACCCGTCACAAGGAGGGCGAACGCATCGGGTGATAACACACGGATAGAAAGTCGTGGTGGTTGAGACATCAATGTTCAAATCAAGGCGGAGCGGCTAGGGAAGTATGGTTAGTGAGTCTCAGGTAAATATTGTATGCTCACCATTGGGATTTGCCAGTCCAGCGAAATTATCATGGGCTCCATCTCCTCATCATCCTTGTTGACCAGTGAACTATCTATATCGTTAGTTTCATTCTCGAGAAGGTGATCCGTCAGCATGATCTGGCCTAGGTCTTCCGGTTCAACGTCCACTATCGTGTCTGGGTCACCAGCCTCTGACACGTGCTCGTCAGAGGGTAACTCGCATATGATAGGGCTAAGCCACTGCAGTGCATGTGGGATTGGAGTTCCGGAAAGGGATGCTGCGAGCTCAGATGCGGCACGAGCCTCACCAGCATAGCGGACGGCGGAGGCAAGAGGGTTCGGCCATCGTTCTTGTAAAGTCGACATGTATTCATGCCGTTGCTTCAAAATGAGGTAATAGATAGAATCTAAAAAGAAGTTCGAAGTTACCAACAGAAGTAACGAAGCACCTAACTTATGTTGTGGTTGCTGCAATGCGAATTTGACCGCACAAAGTTCGCGTCCAAACCACCGGCACATATTATCAGCTTCCATCCCAAGCTGACGTCGTTCTTCATGGCAACGGTCCAACTTGAGAAGGCCTCGAATCCCTGATCTAACATCACGATCCCCAAGCCATAATGGGGTTTCACCCTCAGGTGACCGTGTGATCCAAACGTCTTCAAGAAGCGTCTGGTCATTACGGAGTTCAGCCAGCTTGGTCGGGAGGGGTGTCGGTAACGGTATGGCATATGTAGGATTGTACAGTTCTTCGAGGTGAGCACAGTAATTGTTGAATTTACCTATAGCGGACATCAATGCTGGCTGTCGTTTGGCAATAGCCTTGCATGTCTGCTGGTGGAGTTTCGTGCCTGGGATCCATTGTCAAGAAGGCCAACCTAACTTCAAAAGAACCTACCTAACGCCTTCTGTTTCCCACTGACGGCGCGATCGAGTTTGTCCCACTCGAAGAAACTTCCTATTGCCCGTTTACGGATGTTGATTTTCAGATCGCGGGCAAGGAGAAGGGTTTGTACGAACTCGAAGCCGACACCATCTAAGTCAGGAAACCTCGCCGGAATGTCCAGCGAGGAATAAAGGGCATCAACTTTGCACAACAGTCGCTCATGACTGCGTTCGAGGCTTGCCAGAGCATCATGGGCACCTTGGGATGCTGGACCCCTGTCAAGCATGACACGGATTTTCTGTAACACTTTGTCAGAACTATCGAGCTCAGCTTGTAGAACAAGAACAGCATCAAGTTCTTTCTTCAGTCGAATAGGTGCATCTGTAGCAGAGTTTTAGTTCATGAATCCGCTGCTGTAAGCTCATGGTGACGTACGCGTTCTGATAGATAGCTGAGCAGAACGTTGATCCGACCATTGCTTATGAAGTTCCACTGCGCCAAGCTCGCATTGGTCTAGAACCTCCCGTGCAGCAGAACCTTGCTCCTCAATACCTTTTTTGAGCCGGCGCCGGAGCCAATCTCCAAGGTCAGCGACCATCTCTTTGGCAACAGCACCAGCATGACGATCGATGAGCCAAATGCGGCGTTGGCGCTGGAAATAATAATGTGAGACAATCATAACCCTTCAATTATACTGACCTACCGAAGATGCACGCTGGATACCGATAAGCTGGATGAAACGCGACCACAACCTCTCCGTGCCTTCACCATCTGACAAGCCCAAACCTTGGATAAGTTGAGGATTGTAGACGAGCTGACATGCCCACTCGTGCCCATAAGCATGCATTGCAGTTGTAGCAAAGCGAATGCGGGAGGTGATAAACAGACTCAGAATACTATACTGGGAATTGTTAATAAAACCCAACTGAATGAGGGATGCGCTGTAGAGACGCACGCATCTCTAGGTGCGCATATACTGATCAGTGTTCACCCGAGCTCGTTCGCGCTACTCAGCACAGCCACCTGCACCCAACCCGCACGAGAGCTCTCCGATGCACAGCTTGGTACACCCGATAGGGTCCTGCGAAGGTCCCGCATGAGTAGCTATTCCCTACCTCTTCCTGCGAGCATCGCGATCACTCGGAATAGCTTCGGGTCTGTTTGGACTAGTTCGCGCTACTCAGCACAGCCACCCGCACCCAACCCGCACGAGAGCTCTCCAATGCACAGCTTGGTACACCCGATAGGGTCCTGCGAAGGTCCCGCATGAGTAGCTATTCCCTACCTCTTCCTGCGAGCATCGCGATCACTTGGAATAGCTTCGGGTCTGTTTGGACTAGTTCGCGCTACTCAGCACAGCCACCCGCACCCAACCCGCACGAGAGCTCTCCAATGCACAGCTTGGTACACCCGATAGGGTCCCGCGAAGGTCCTGCATGAGTAGCTATTCCCTACCTCTTCCTGCGAGCGTCGCGATCACTCGGAATAGCTTCGGGTCTGTTTGGACTAGCTCGCGCTACTCAGCACAGCCACCCGCACCCAACCCGCACGAGAGCTCTCCAATGCGCAGCTTGGTACACCCGATAGGGTCCCGCGAAGGTCCTGCATGAGTAGCTATTCCCTACCTCTTCCTGCGAGCGT
>Ga0307516_10006513_pt1 | contig 13671 bp, 14 predicted proteins | sample 19_EM_MG_FD_203310 | JGI IMG/M metagenome (GOLD analysis project Ga0307516, IMG submission 203310) | Populus trichocarpa ectomycorrhiza microbial communities from riparian zone in the Pacific Northwest, United States - 19_EM | ecosystem: Host-associated > Plants > Roots > Unclassified | place... | reverse complement strand
TTGCTGCCACTCGTAGCTGGGGGAGGTTTCACAGAGACGGCTTCGCGCTCCCGCTCCTTGTCCGCCGTCCTCCTTTTTCTCTTCTGGGGCAAACTTGAACCACTGCCGGAAGCAATTACGCTATCGAGTTTTCGCTTTCCTTTACTCTCGCCTAAGGGCGTGCCCGTTCTACGGTCCGTAGAGCCCAGGTGTAGAGGATCATCCATATTTGGCTGGCCTCGCTCTGGCATGAAGATGCGAAAGTCTGAGCGCAGGTCGGGGGCATCTTTGAAAAGCATGGCAATCTGTCGGGATACCTCTTCCTTTAAACAAGAAAGGGAGAGCTTTAATTACCGTTGCGTGAGGCGGTAGAAGGTGATGGGATTACCTCATCGATCGAATCGGGCTGCGAGTGATATTGTGACAGGATGTCAAGGAATTGCCGGTACGTTTCTGGATCACAACGCTGCTTGATTTTCTGCACATATTGTACGGCGGGCTCAATAGCTTGCCCATCGATTGGTATTGACCTTGGGTCAGGCGAAGGCACAGACGAGTGGCCTACGGTGTCTGTAGCAGATCGTGTCCCAATTAGAACTCATTACTGTTATGTTTCAAAGGAAGAGACGTCACCAGGGCGGGAATGAGGTTCCGGAAGGCGTCTTGTAGGGTCTTGACTTTTGGACCACGAGAAACTTCGACCTCCATCATTCGTGGTTTGCATGGTAGTGCCAGTAGGTGTCGTCACCCTGATAACGTGGGCATCCGTCGAGCATTCTATCCGATAACCGGCCGGCAAAAATGTATTGAACCCTTGGACGAGAGCGGCATGGCCATTGAAAAGGTAGGAAACACGCTCGATGACGCCAGGAGTATCGATGCTAAAAGTATAATACAAGGTCAGCCTCAAATTGGAGGGATCGACCAGATGACATCAACAAGACTGAAAGGCTGCACCGGCCAGCTCAAGGTATAAGAATTGAAATGCTCACACTTCATTTTTGAACTCCTTCATGATGTCCAGGAAGCGATTGTAAACGTCCGGTTGGTCCTGAAATTGTACTTTGACGGCATCGAGATAACTCAATGCATCTGTAACATTCAGAGGGCGGTCAAGCGATGCATATGCCTGAGGATCAACAGGATTTGATCCTTCTTGAACTGGCGGAGGTTCGTGGGACATGGGAACATCATCGACAGCCGTCGAAGGAGTCTCTAGCTCTCTCATTACTGGGGGAATCGGCTCAGAAGTAGATAGAGGATCCTGTGCCGACATAGGCGCTGTTTGTTCGTCCGGTATCCGTGCTTCGTCAAGACTTTCCTCTTTGGCAAGCGCTCTAGGAATCTCCCTAGCCTTGGGAAGCTGTGGTGTGACGACAGATGCCGGAGGGTGGGGAATTTCTACGGTGCCAGGAGGAGGTGGGACGTTTTCTGGGGTAATCTCTGGTAACAAAGATGCTTGTTCCAGTGGGTCACCGGGTATCTTGTCCACAGTGGTCATTTGGGCGTCGTCCATGATGTCGAGGGGAATATGTCGCTCGATCAACGTTTTGTCGGGTCATGTGTGTGCATGAGGCATGATCGATCACATGATGGCAATCAGCACTGAGCAGTTGCCTTAAAAGGAATCCATTGTTGCTCGTTCCTGGACAGCTATTTGTATTCGCTCTAGCTGGTTGATATCGATGTACTATCAAACTTTTTCAATGCTAGGGGCAGAGTTGCACCAACTGCAGGTCATAGATAGAGTAAAATTCATGTTTCCAGACGACTACATTATCGCTTCAACCTCACGAAGAGTTTGGAGAACAAGAGATATATTTCGGTAGGAGGACCACATTCCTTGCATGTAACGACTGATAATAGTGTCAACTGCAAACAAAAGATGAGCCAGCCATATCGGAGGAAGAACAAGAGTAAGAAATTCAGAAAAGCCCATGTTTTCATCCGCCACGCCCCTGCGTGAACAACTGGACCAGTCGACCAGTCCCAGAACGGAACAGGCCGACATGACCTTCACCGAGATGAAAGGGACCATGAAAATCCAAACAAGAGGCGAGGCGGTCAACGAATGGATGAACTTGGTTTCATCTTGCAGAAGGCTTGGAGAGGTTGAAATATTTGACATACCAGGGGGGGTCAAATGGTATCATGGGATTGACCCTCGTCAGTCTGTAAACTGGGCAAGTTAGTTTTACGTGGAGGAGAGCAAGATGTTTAGAGAATAGAATCAGAAGGATTTTTGGTATAGACGTTGTCCACAAGAGGTTGATTGCTCTCGTTCGGAAGCAGAACTGAAAGTTCACATCACATTATAGGGCTCCTGAAGAGCTCTATAGAGTCGAAAGGCCGCAAGACGACATACCTTTGTCCGATCAAAGTAAAAAGGCGACTTGGGATGGTCATGGGAAAAAAAAACACCATGGAGAAATGTCAAATGGCAAAACTATACAGTTGTTGTAATTGAAGCGGAGCTTGAAGGTTGAAATGAATCATACCTTCGTGCTTGCTCCTGTGAGTCTCTCAAGCACTCATCATGGACATCCGAACTGCCAGTACCTAGCCATCTGTTGCTAATATGGTGGGTACAGAACTTCTTTCCTTTCATTATGATGATTCTTCTCCATATTCCGAGTCGGTGACGTTTCTTCTCGATGATCCTCACTCGCAACATGCATCACCAACTGAACCCCCTGGATTGCATCCCTTATTTTCGAAACATCTAACCATTTTTTCTGTAGGCAATTTGTGCGCGTACAATGTCTCACTTCCGTTGCTGAGAAGACTTTTCTTTTTTCCTCGACGAGCTATGCATCAGATACTCCCACAGACCTAGCGTCTTGTGGTGCCTCGGAGCTTTTCGGCAAACGTGAGGCGTGTGAGGTGAGAATCTTATCTTTTAAACACCTTTCGTTTGTTCTCGTCCCAAGGATGATTAAAAAAAAGAAACAAGCATATGTCCGACACGCATGAAGGACAAACTATTCTGTCTGAGAGTCTTTTCTTACATTCAAATATTTGCGTTCGCTCCCTGGTCTTACAATCCCTTGCCCAACAGGTGGATAATTCGACAGGGATGGCATGATTCAAGCTGGTCGGATTAGCCAGATCTTACTTTACAGTCCTCTTGTCCATAGGTAAAAGATCGTACAATATTCATTCTGGAGACTCCACAAAGCCTTGAGGTACATACTTTCACGTGACCCCATATCTTCACCTCGACCATGATGACCTCCGACGACGGATCGACCAGTAACGGAGGATGGCATGCAATACGGCCATGGTCGCCCCCTCTATCCCTCAACACGCGCGAAGTTACCTCCGTCTCCGTCACGTTCATCCTTTCCTCACACTTGACTGATGTAAACGACGATGCTCTCGGCCTCATTCTGGCGGAAGAGGCCGGGAATGACGAAGACCGAGCAGATGAGAGTCACGACGCAGAAGGATTAGAAACAAAGAAGAAATCAATAATTTCCGATGCTCTCGCCAAAGGTCTTTCTGTCAACGTGAATGGATCATCATGGCAGAGAGTCTTCATCAGGGTAGATGACGCGGCAGATGAGGCTATTATCATCATCTACGGCCTCATGCCTGGGAGGCAATACGACATCGACCTGGGCCTCGTGAAAGGTGATTCAAACAACAAGATCCGGCGGCAGGTCGTCACCGAAGGTACGCAAGCTCTCGAGATCGCCCGCATCCTCGAAGATCTTACATGTTTCCTTGACCCATTCGATAGATGCAGATACAAAGCTCGAGCCCCAGGAAGAACTAACCGACCCCGATTCTCCCTCGTTCAGTCACTCCACATCGTCCGATCCCCCGCCATCTACACCGTCGACCTCTCCCACCCGCACCCGTCCAAATACGCCACCGCCATCCAACATACCCCTCACCCCCGAGGATCATCTTTCACAGCTTGAACGCACGCTCTCTGCCCTCAACGCAGAGCGTGAAACTCTCGCCGCATCACTCAAGTCTTCCCGACGCGATGCCCAAAAGGCCGACGCATCCCTCCGTTCCGATATCGACAGCCTAAAGCGGGCCTCGGAGAAGCACGTTGCGGCCGACCAGCGAGCGAAACAGAAATTTTTATCCCTGCAAGAGGCGCTCAAGCGTGCACAGACCACGACGCGCGAGACCGAGGAGCAGGTACGGGAGGTCGAGAAGGCGGTGCCCGGACTGAAGAAGCAGCGAGAAGAAAAGGAAATGGAGTATGCCAAGGCTAAAGACGAAGCTGATAGAGTTCGGAAGGAAAAAGAAAGGCTGTCCGACACAGAGAAGAAGAGGATCGAGGCGATGAAGATGGAGCTCGCCGGACTCACCAGCAAGGCGGACAAGCTCAACACGAAAAAGGAAAAGCTCGAAACGGGAATAATATTTGAACTTGAAGAGCAATTGAAAGAAGTGGAACAGCAGATTGAAAAAGTCCAAAAAGAGTCTGGGATCACCCCCGCGTCCGTCTTTTCAGATCGAGGAGAATTCGCTCTGGACGACTTCGTACTGACAGAGCCTGATCCACGGTCCCCGGCATATCCGTACCTCCCTACCCAACGGCTGCGACAACCCCACTCTCCCGGGACAATCGGCAACCGACCTGCCCCCATCCAACGCCCCCAACCTACCGACCAACTGTCCTTTCCGAACCAGTCCCATTGGACCCTAATTGCCCCTCCACACCAACAACAGTCACAAACCAGCCACTCTCCTTCCCAATCTTACTCTTATTCCCAACCTCAACAGCCCCGCTCTCATCACAACCCCCGTTCATCCTCTCTCCAATTCCAGCACACACCCATTTTACTGACAAACCCCAATCGGCATCCATCTGCGAACTTTACCGGAACCCTAGAAATATTTCCGACGTCGACTTCCTCTGTGGCGATCAACCCCTCCCCAACATCGACATCCCCATCCACGACCTTCCCACCATCCACATCTACCCTCTCCAGTCGTGCACCTGCCTTTGAGCCCGGTCGCCCGCCGAAACACTCTCGATCTGTTTGGTCCTCCGCGGGCCAACGATCAACGTCGGGTCCTCGTGTGGTCAATTCTCGTGGGACAGGTGGAAAATCAAGCAATACGAATGCTAAAACTAGCACAAATCCGAACCCGAACGCTACCAAGGCCCGGCTGCATTCGTCATGGACGCCAGGCCAATACAAAACCGAACTCATATGACGGCGTAGGATGGACGCAGGCAGGCGCGTGCAATGTATATATATATTCCGCCTCCATCGGGGTGCTTTTGACCTCTGTATGAGTGAGCAACATCTTACTGATATAGCGCACGTTCAGTTTTACAAGCGATCGTTTCTACCCACAGGTTCGTTTCCTGTGGTACTGTTATCCTCGTTGGTAGACAGCGAGTGTCCAGAAGTACTTGTACAGTTAATTATTAGAGATTGTTCGGCATGGGCAGGTGTGCAGCATTTCAAATCCAAACGAACCATTTTCCAGAATTACTCTGGACAGATCTCATAAGGCCTCAAAGCCTGCAAGAGCGAGCCCCATCGACCTCCATGCCACGATTTGAGAGCCTCCCACTCGACGCTATCCTCCCCATATATCCTCTTCATCCACAGAACAGGCGTGGCGATGCGGAAGTCAAGAAACGACAGCTCCTTCCCCGTAAGAAACGGCCCCTGACGGTCTGCAACGCTCTTCAACGACGCATCCAACGAGCCAAACTCGGCCTTGAGCTTATCCAGCGCCGCCGTATGGGCATCGCCAGCCAGACAAACGGTGGAGATGACGTCGAACCTGTTGCGACGATAGTATTCGGCGCTCGCCTTGTTGAGGTGCTCCAGGGTCTTGGGGAGCACAAAGGTGTAGAGGGTGGGAAGGGCGAGACCTCGAGCGGAGAGCGCGGATTCGAGTGGTTTGGGGACGGAAGCTAGGTTGGGGGTGTCTGGGTACTGCTTGTCGAGGTAAGTGGCGATGAGTGGGGAGTCGGAGACGGTGATGCCGGTGTTGGGGTCGTGGATGACGGGAAGGGTGTAAAGGGGGGAACCGTCGTCACGGGTGGTGGTGGGGAGAGCACCGATTTGCTTGCAGGTTGGCTCGATGTCGGGGCACCCGACCCATTTGGTGGTGTATGGGATGCCCTTGTAGGTGAGGTGGTATCTTGGGTAGGGGGTGGGTGTGGACAGTTGAATAAGATACTTGCCTTGTCTTCCAGGTGTTGGGGGACCAAGCCAGGCCGGGGAGAGTGGAAGGGATGTCGTAGAAGACGATAGGGGTGGCCATGGGATGTGCAATCGATGAAAGGGTTTATATGTGATCCGAGCATGATGGAGAGGAGAAGGAGGCGGAGACGGTTGTGATGAACGGTTGCGACAGCACGGCTCTAGCAGAGCACAGAAGGGAGGTACCGGGACCTTCAGCTTGACATCGAGATGCGAATGTCCTACTGTCTCAGCAAGGCTCCCCTTTCTCTTAGGAACGACACTAGAGGCAGCCGTGTTGCATGAAAGGTGTGCTCATGATCGGGATTACTTTACAATTTCCCCTCCACTTCCTCTGCTATAGTATTCTATGTTAACAGTCATAGATCACTCATCATCTTGACAGGATCAACGCCCAAGCCATCGACAACCTTCTCATTGACTCTCCCCACCGCCCTCTGCGCCTTTCCTAACCCAAACCCCAAACTAATCCCCGCAAGGTCCGACCGCCTCCCCGACCGACCAACACCGCTCTGATGTTCCTTTACCGTCTTGTATATGCCTTCCAGCGTCGTCCATGCCCCCTTGTACCCCAACCCACCCTTCTCAGGCGGTAACCTCGCCTTCGAATCATCAAAGATCAGATGCACCGACGTCAACGCAAATAGTGATGGCTGCAAGTTCACCACATCGGTATTGACTGGAGGAAGCAGCCTCTCCCCCAGCACCTTCATACACCCCCACCGCGACCTGACCATAAAATGCCGCGCGAGGTAATACGCCTCAACCATGTACGCCACAATAAGCATCAACGTCGGCGGCAACTGCGGAAACGTGCACTCTCCACCCGTCATCGTCTCCAGCGCCGTGTACACATCGCCATACGTCTGGACCGGGCCCGGGTCCGCAACGAGAAACGCCTGTCCACCGATATCCGGGTTCTTCGCCTTCTTCCCTTCCAGATCGATCAGCCGCTGCTCGTAGCACAAGTGCGCCAGCGCACAGTTCTCGACGTAGCAGAAAGACTGCATGATATTCGCGACCCACGTCGGGTTCGTCCCACGAACGAGGTATGCGCCACAGAACATGTCTCCCCTAGGCCCAAACACCCCGTTGCCAGGCCGGATGCAGCCCGTCCTCAACACCCCGCCGCTCATCCCAGACGGAGACCTGTCGGCTGAGCGCACAAGCCTGTCCGCACGCATCTTCGTCACGGCATAGTTGGAGAAAAACTCGTCGTGCCGCTTTGGCAGCGCATTCTCGTCGTCATTGATGACCTGCACGAAATGCTTTGGTTCCTTCTGCCACGGCCACAAGAAGAAATGGGACCGTCGGACGGCAACGGAGCCAGAGGATGTGTAGATGAGAATACTGGCCCCGATGATCCTCGCAGCGTTGATGACATTTTCGGTACCCGTGACATTGACGCGTTCAGAGGAGGATAAAAGTGACTCGTGCCGTTCATAGAAGCGGATATTGGCTGCGGTGTGGAAGACGGTGATTTCCGGGTTTGGGCTGGTCGGACAAGTGGGCCAGGGCGCGCTAAACGCGGCGTTTAGGGCGGTAGCGTCGGACACGTCTACTTGTATGAAATCTATACCCTCAATAGTGAGATCTTCGCGCACTGGAGGTCGCAAGTCGAGGATGCGAATGCATTTCGGGTCCTCCCCACGTTCGAGTAATGAAGAGACAATCCATCCTCCGAGAAAACCCCCCTTTGACAGAATGTAAGCCATTTAGGGACGCACAACAGAGGTGTGAAACGCACCCCGCCAACGACGATATACCTGCGTCCTGTCTTGGGCGGAAGTTGCTCTTGGATAGATATAGAGGGAGACTGAGAAAGTTGGGCAGACAGCGAAAGCACGGATTCCGGGGTGCACCGTTCAGGGGAAAACGCGAGCACCTCCTTTGGAATGCTACTCAGGCGATTGTTGTTGACATGGATGTATAGGAGGACAATGACAGGGAATAGAACGCAGACGAGGGCTTCGGTGGCCCAGAACGCCATCGCTCGGCGGAGAGGGTGGCGGGCGAAGCGAAGATGCAGGGCTACCAGCCCTGTACGGCAACTCCAGGATCAAACCCATTGCCAACCAAAGCCGATCGGGATTATTGAACGCCGGGTTGACCGAATTCAATGGGATGGCAACGGGATTGATTCCGGAGATCCCGTGTCACAATGGTACTAGGACTACAACAACCACTTATGGAACGACCAAAGGCACTGAGCAGATCACCACTATCAGGCTCACTGCTAGAGAATTCAATACGCCAAGCAACAGCATCCTCCGTTTATCGCACATATTACAGCGACGCGGGCGCGAAGGAGCCACGCGAGATATTCAACCTCCTACACCACGACGTTTACCTGAACGAGAGTTTACTTATTCAACGACGCCCTCGAATAACCGTGAATATTCAATTACTTCTGCATGGTTGAGTCACCAGAAATCAAGTTTCCGTTAAATGTCGGTCGCCTCATCCGCGTTAAGGATAAGAGTCGTAAAGAAGCGAATGTTCTCCAAGAAAGCATCAATCGCAATGTCTGCGAACCCCATCAACGGAGGGCCCAAGGCATTAACGAATCAAACAAACATACGTTCATTGACAGTATGAACCCCCCCACCCGACCGGTTCTTGCTCGTCCCAGAGTTGGAATGATTATATCGGAAGATATGTCTCGTGAGGCTCCAATAGTAACGAGTATCTGATTTTCTCTTTTTTAAAAAGATGACGAAAAACAAACCGCCTGAGCTTACCCGAGTTTCCAGACGACATCGAAGGGCTGATAAAAATATTATCATTCCCCAGCAACGACCGATGGGAATTGTAAGTCGCTTTGATAGTCCCAGAAAGCAACCTATACGGAGCCGCGTCTGGCCCAGTAGGCGTGACAGGCGCAGGGTCGATCGCACTGCCAAACGCATCACTCAAAGTCAGCGTCCCGCTCGACGGGGCACCCGCTTCCGAAATCTTCTCCCCAAATGCACTGAATGTCAAATTGAACCGGTTCGCGAGGTGCTTGACAACTTTCGTATCGCGAGCTTTGGTCTCGGCGACGGAGCTGTCGAATCAAGGTTGAACATCCAAAAAGCCACGACTACGAAGGAACTTTGGTACGAACCTGATGACTGCAATGCGGTGATTGATAAGAGCTGTGGCTTTCTCGGGCAACGCGTTGGCATTCACCCCGCCCTGGATGATATCTATAGCTTGCGTCGTCCCAACAAGGCTCTCATAAACGCGTTCCTTGAACAGTATTCTCCCCAAAGCGTAAAGTGCAGAATCAGAATGTGCAGCGCGCTTGATCAATTTCCGGTATTGCGAAGTCAGATCCTTGCCATGTTCAGCGAAGCACTGAGTCGTGCTATACAACGGATCTGTTCTCGTCTGTGATGGATCCATTCAATGTTGGAAGTAAGATCCAGGTGTGGTTATGGGACATACGAGATGCGCTCTGACTGGATGTGCCTCATACTGGACGAGAAGTGCTGCAAGAATCCCAATGCTCTAGCCCTTCGGTAAGTAATTGGGCTATTCTCGAGCATCCACCGAAAAACTTACGGTATGTTTGGGAGGAATACTCGAGTGTCCCCCAGGAGCGGCGACCTCGACGTTAACGTCAACATATCCCTTCTCTGCAATACCAGGCATGGCAAAAACGGAACCATATTGTTCTGAAAAGCCCCCTGGAAACAAAGGTTCAGAAACGAGATCGAAGCGGATACATGGAAGTCCAACCTACCACCCTCGTCTACCAGGAAAGCCATGCCATTTTCGCCATAAATGTTGAGTAGGGCTTTCGAGAGCTCCCCCGCACCCTGAACGCAGAATTACCATGATGAGACTTGATGAGAAGAGGAAGATCATGCCTCGCGCCCGGTAACTTCTTCATCGAAGCCAAAGGCAACGATAACTGTCCTTGTAGGCTGGAACCCACTTTCAAGAAGAGATTCGACACTCGATCTGATATTGCCTTCAGGAAGAAAGGACAACAATCAGAGAGATGAAGACGAACAGGACTCCGATCAGTCCACTTTTATTATCAGAACTTCCTCTACCCCAGACGTTCTCACCTATGGTCGGTAAGTTTGCAAATTCGGTGGAATCAGGAACGTTCCTACCATCAAAGTGGCCGGAGTAGGGCGGATGAGTCCATTGAGATACGGTTGAAGGCTCAACAGGAACCACATCTGAAATGTAGGAATTGTATATGGATGCAATGATTTTGGTTCAAGTTGTAGACGTCCCTTGATGAGCGGTCAGAAGAATGGGTTTGAGGGACTCGTTCGACCCAGGCCACACATAAAGTAAACCATACGTGTTCACTTTGGTAAGCTGGAGCACCGTGTGACTGTGTAGCGGTACGATATAAGTTTAACAGAGTTGAACGATCCGCAAGCTGCTCACACTCGAGGGAATGCATTCAGGAGATAGGTGTGAAATGGTCCGAATACCTCCCATCGAGGGTCTTCGCCCACGGGGCCTAGGTCGTCGAAAGACTCTGTCCTGGAACGGGGCTTCAGGCCTGTTCTGTTGAAATGATGAACAAGCCACTCACGGAACTCTGACTGCGCCTCCTAACCAGTCGACGGCTCTCGTCTTGAAATCATCGGATGCATAGACTGCACCGAGAGAATTCCACAAGGCACTGTTCGCCTGCGGAACCAAGATGTCCGCCTGGGGGCAGGAATCCCCATCGTCGTGGTACCACTGAGTGGCAGCATGAATGGCGACATTCCCCGTAAAGATATTGCAAAAGTAGGAGCCCAATCCCAGTGCAGCAACGAGGAGCACTGCACGTTTCAAAATGGGGGACCTGGAGTTCGTATTGGTACGCGAGATGGTCGGCTGAGGGAGGACATTGTCTTTTTCCTTATAGTTCATGATAGTCTTTGAATGAGAACATCAATGCATCAACCCTAACCCTAGATTAGCACTTTACCCTGAAACGACAACGGTAAGTACGCATATCGTGAGGAGTAGCTACTGTAGCACTAGTGCGCCAGTTCGACGAGTCTATTGGGAGAACTACAGCCTTTCTCATGTCTCCACTCTTGGGATGTCCCTTCCACCGATGCATCATAAATATCAAGGACAATCCGTGGCATCGCCTGTCTCGACCGCTGCGTATACGTATCTGATGAACGTATCAGCATGGGATGATGAATATGAAGCACACCCGGCGGCGATGTTATCCCGAAGTGAGCCTCACGATGAAGGTTCGGTTCCGTGCGCTTGGCCCACGACGTTCTTTTACCTTTCTAGTGGCCAAGTCTTCTTCAAGCGTCCAACATGCAGCCCTTCCAGTGGTTCATGACCTCAGGTCGTGTGCATCCTTCTTGATGTGGAGATCGAGGTTGATGTCCTTAACCCGAGATTAGTGGATGTGATTCGAGGAGTCCTGAAATAATGGCTGGGCGACGGCAATGGTATCGGATTTTGCTCATTCGGAGCCTTCGACTTGAAACTCTACCACCACTCATAATATTACATTGCTTCATTGACGCCGACTTCCGTACGGGTACCTCTGTACAATTTGAATGAAAAGCGCAAATCGAATGGCAAGGGTCCCCTAAAGAAGAGGGATGAGTGGCCCCGGGTTCAGGAAGAGAAGCGCGGAGAGTTACTTACATAATTCTGGTCATCAAGCTCACGACACGAGGCCGAATTTACGCCGTCAGGGTCGGATCAGATCAATGGCCAACTCGCAACACCCCAATTCTCTGGCATGGTCTGCGTCCGAGGGACTCTCAGGTAGGTTCCCGGGTCATTAAAACATGAGTCTACATTTTACAAGTGATCAACTGTAGCTAGCTGGACACTGAATTAGAATATAAGAGCCAACAGCACATCAGCACCCGTGGGGGGGAGCGCTTCCGGACCCTGCACATCAGCAAAAAGAGAGACTTACATTGCCTGTTATGGGTGCGTATGCGACCTCTGCCATGTATGGGTCAAAATGTGACCATATATCCCCCCAAAACAGCACACTCGCACACAAATATATCCATACATGGTAGATTCCGGCAATGTAAGTGGTCGACCTTTTTGTTGATGGCCAGGGCATCCATCAGCACCTGCATGGCTTCCCTCGGCATCTGCTGCCTGCCGCTGGCGACGTTGCGAATGCCAGCGCGCTTCCCCCCCCCCCCTGGCCCTTGATCTCGGGACGCCGGTTTTACAGGGTTTACAGGGAGGGGTGACGAGAAGAGTGGGAATGAGATGGTGGAGGAACCACCAATCCCATTATAACAGGTAGATGTAATGGGATCATTGGGATGTACCGCATTTCCTTACTGGGATTGACATTCCGTATAATCTTTTAGTGCCAATCATTGAGAAGTGAGATTGTTATCCCACTAAAGAACAACCAGCGTGCCGGTGGCAGCAAGCGTCATCGAAACTCAGACTCCGGCGAAGCACGGAATGGCAGAAAGGGGCGGCCTGATGATATGGCCGTTGAGATGGTGCACCGGGCCTGGGGGTGCCCCCGTTTTGGTGTTTGCAATGACGGTCGGTGTTCGTCATTGTTGGCGACGACGTACTCCCGTGGGCACTGGGAACAGTTCCCGTTCACTGCGGTGACCGTCTCCGCGGCCGATTCACTGCCTCAGAAGACGGCGTGTGGCGCACAACCTGCTGTAATCAGCTGGCGCACCGGCGGGCGACCGACTCTCGACCCATTCGGGTGAGAATTCTTTCTTAGACACAACCGCCACCAGCCGACGATTTGATCCCACCAACACAACACTTCATCCCACTATCCATACTCAATCCCACGAGTGGCGTGTTATCCCACTAAGGAATGTAATCCCGTTCACACTAAACTCGTTGGACTTCCGGATGTATGCGAGCGTGCGCGATGCACTGCCCGCACCCCTCCCTTTTTAGGTTCTTCCTTTGTCATGCTTACCTCTTCATTCTAGGTACATTTATATTGTTTGCCGTGCTACAGTATATAAGTAGTCTAGTTACATATTGTACCTTATCTGTTTGCCTCTCGAGCTCACCGAGGCCAAACGATAATCTCACTTTGTTTGTTTCTGTCGTCGTCCGTCGGATTGCGTCATTTATTTCAACACTCGTATATACTCGTTTACAGGCCCGCCTCGTAAAAACTCTCGAATAACCGCGGAGAGTTACTTACTTATACTTGTTCCTCAAAATTTATTGGTGCATGAAATGGCATAATCATTACTTGTACCATACATTGATCGTAGGTGGGAAAGTCCACCCCCCAGAAGAACAGTTCATAACTATTCATTCAATGTCATGATCCAGGCTCCTAGAACCAGCCACTCGAACCGCAAGTTTTCGAAATCTCACTGGCCAGGGATGTAGATTATCTTGTATCTTATCTAAAACCAAATAACTACAACGCCACCTAAGGCTCAAACTCGCGGTTGAGCGGCTGGCAAAACTTGTCGTCAGGGCCATCGGAATCTCAAATAAACCCCACATTAGGTTTCAAATATCAGGTTGCTTAGCCTCCATCAACAAAAAATAGACTGCTGCA
>Ga0307516_10006511_pt1 | contig 13674 bp, 17 predicted proteins | sample 19_EM_MG_FD_203310 | JGI IMG/M metagenome (GOLD analysis project Ga0307516, IMG submission 203310) | Populus trichocarpa ectomycorrhiza microbial communities from riparian zone in the Pacific Northwest, United States - 19_EM | ecosystem: Host-associated > Plants > Roots > Unclassified | place... | reverse complement strand
CAATGCCGGAGTGCCAGTCAGAGAGAGAGAGAAGGACGAGGCTACCGCCACGTGACTGGCACCGCACTTGCAAAGACTCCGCCCTCCGTTTCCGTTCGTGCCTCGCTGCAACTCAGGCCATCAAGTTACTGGGCTTTCAACCGGATGTCGGTTATCAGTGGACGAACTCATTACGAATCTTGGTAACATGCCTCAACTTGAGAGCATTCACCTCTCTTCAGTAATGGTTCCACCCGGGAATTCTGAGCTGAACGCTTCCTCCTCTCCATCTACCCTTCTACCATTTATCGCACATATCCATCTTGAAGAAAATCTAATGATCTGCCTCGCATTTTTCACCAAGTTCATCTATCCAAACACTGCCATCGTCAGTATCAAGTCTTTCCGCTCAGACTACCACGCCGACAACGTTGGCCCCTCACTTCGCGATTTAATCACCACTATTAACGCCAAAAACATCGTCCCTATCGCTTCTCTCTCTGTCGAGAATCTTTTCTATCTTGCGACTTTTGGGGGACAAGATTCCCAAGGGATCAGGCGAGTCTTTGTCGAGTTCCTGGGTGTCTCGTTTCAGCCTTCCACTATCAGTTGGGATTCTCTCGCCCTACACCATTTGAAATCTTTTCATGTCGTCGGCGTCAGGATTCTACGGTCTGTATGGCTCAGCGTTTTTGGCAAGCTTAAAAAACTCGAAACTATCATCATTCGCCATCATGCAAACGAACTTCTCGATGCATTATCTCGTGGGATCTCACGAGACTCAGCGGGGGCGGACGTGACCGTGACAAGCTCCCCAAGGAAGCTGAAATTCAGCGCCTTGAAGTTCTTGTCACTGAGCGGCACTCCAGGCGGGTACTACAGTGAACGACCTTGGGTGGAGACGTTGGCATTGTGTTTTAGAGAGCGACGGCGGCGAGGGTTGACTCTTCGAAGACTATGCATGGAGGGTTATGGTGATGGTGCTGATGTGGTTTGCCAGCTAGGCTCGTCTATCAGGCGCGTTAAATGGAGGGAGGTTCATGAGGAAATATCGGATGACGAGTCCCGAGACTACGACGATGACGACGATGAAGACGAATATGAGGTGCAGCCGGAAGACCTCATGTCGGATCTCGATTATTGATGGTCTATGAATACTAATACTTACTATGATTGGATGCAATGTCATGTTCCATAGGATAACTTATTACGGATGTCGACGAAAGAAATGATCGCTCGTCACCGGTGCCCATCCCATATTAGGCAATGACTCTCAAGGGTACTGCTCTCCACTCATAACATGCCCGCAGGCTTCTTAGTCGTATTTTCTGAACCTGGCGAACAGGTCCCCCTGCAAGAGTTTCAAGGTTGGCACCCCTCTATACTCATCCCGCAAACGGCTTCACGTCAATTATCAGATTGGTACGATAATGAACATGTTCCTCTCCGCATGAATCATCTTCCTTCCTTCCAAACCGGTGCTAGATTCCTTGCTATCGACTCCCTCCAACCGTCCTGGGCCGCTTTTTACGACATTGACGACACCGCGACGTTTCTCCACGAGAGCTACACCCGTTTGCGAGTGAATCGAAGTCCGCGTGAGGCTGATATCATATGGCGATTGGAATTGCTTGATCGCCGAACTTGCGAGCTTCTGCACGACTCCGGGGAATCGCAATTGACGTCGTCTTTGGCTTCACGGAACCCTACGAAGTTCGTCGTGACCCATGGTGTCTCGTCGAGGGAAGGACAGAATTTTAAGGAGTGGGCAGAGAAGACTTCATGTTCGCTGAAAAACGTGATAGGCTGGGTCAGGACCAGAACGTTCAAGTGTTTGGACAACCTCAAAACTGGGATCGCAGTTGTGGGGAAAGGATCGGAGATGCAACTCGTTCCTATCATTATCGTAATGCATGGTATATCGGCTCAGACCGCTGGTTCCTTCTCTCTTCTATTTTGCAAGACTGAAAGTTCAAATGCAGAATTTCAGGCGGCGTCCGTCGCGAATTCAGAGGAGTTTACGGCCATAATTAAAGCGCCTGGAATCTCGGAAATAAGGAGTTGGGAGCTATATCGCGCGTATCCTGGCGTGGCTCAAGGAAACCTAGAGTGACTGGTGAATTCTTGGTACAGATAATATAAAGCTGGCATATATCGTGAGCTCGGAAGAGGAAGGTTTTGGGAAGGAAGTCAGCGAAGCACGCGGAGTACCCTGCCACTCCCATCATCACCATCAATGCATGACCCTGCACATCCAGAGCCTCTCAGTCACTAGCGCACTTCAATCGCACCCTCTCCGCAGCTCTGTGCGCGGTGTTATGACACCGACCTCAACCGAACACGCAGAACGTTATGTTGCGAACTCTACTCAGCCCGTTGCGTACCCGTTTCGACATGTCTCCGCAGACTCCGACGACGTCCCTACCACCAACCGTTCCAAGTGACGAGGAGCAAGCCCCAGAGGAGTTTGCTCGAGATGTAATAACTGAACTCATGCGCAACTCGATGGAGGACTTGAAGCATGCGGAGGATACGAGAACGAAACACCAGGTCGGTTGACTTTGTTCTTCGTGGTTATCGCGTTCTCTGACCTTTCTGCAACGTAAAAAGGTCCTGGCTGAGGTCCAACGAATCATGTTACAGGACGACCATACGAAGAACATATTTCGAGAGCTAGATGGGTTCCTCATCCTGATGAGTTTGCTCTCCAACATCCAGGACCGACCTCACAAGGGGATAGTGGAGCCGGAGGAACAGGTGTTATTAGACGTCTTTGAAACCATTCGCCTCATTTTCGTCAACTTGGCAGAAGCCATGAATGAGCATTTGGAGAACTCAGAATACTTTCGGGTGTGTTGTCAACACTTCACCCGTTTTCCAGCGACTGAAATGGTGCAGAATATCATAGGCTATGAATCACTCGCTAATTCGCTGCGGGTATTGACGTTGAATCCAAAAGCCTCTGATCAAACCTTCGGCCTCGTCTTGTCTTTTGCGCTAAACAATTTTGATGTGTCAGACATTTTCTTAATCCTCCGGGCCACATCTGAACAGGACGTGGACCTTGCAATTACGGGATTCGAGAGCTGTTTGCGCACTATTCGACGTCCCGGTGCCATCTCGATCTTGTGGGAAGCAATACCACAGGCAACAGTAGGTGATCAAAAGATGCGTTACGCCATGTTCAAGATTTTCGAACTTCTATCCAACGTGAATCATCGAAACCAAGCCATCCTAGGTAGCTTGGGCATCGTGAAGTCCGTCTTCGGTCTTTTCTATGGCACTGAAGACGATCTCATGGTTCCCGAGAAGGAGAGATACGTTCTGCAGAAAATTTTGCGACGCCTCTTAGACATGGGCGCGACCACTTTGGAAGCACGCTCCATATTCGAGAAGGCCCTCAAGAGTGACGGAACCCTGGATACGGAAGTGTTAGACCTCATTAGATTTGGTATGAAATCCCGCTGGCTCGAACATCTTTCCTTGGAGTCCCCTGCTGCATTGTCTCTCAACAAGGAGAGTTTTAGGGGATTGCCGCATAATGGTTTCACATTTATGGTACGAATCGTCTGTCTTTCACTTGATATGATTACCAATAATTCCCAATGTTCGAAGATTTGGTCTTGGATATCTGCGTTGACCACCACATCCCATTCACTTTTTACGGTACATGTGGGCTCAAAGGTCTTCCTCTCATTGAGGATTTGTCCGGACGGAAGTCTTGAGCTTTCCTCATCCGGTAATGAGGATTCAGCTATCTTCAAAGTCAAAATCCGTAAACTTCGTTGGACTCATATTGCCCTTGTATACTACCCTAATCGCTTATCAAATCCTTCCGTCCGTCAGTCGAACACTGTTCTCTTGGATCTTCTGTCACTCACCACCTCTTCAGGCCTTTTTGTTGACGGCGCTCTCAGCGACACTCGGAACTGGAAATATCCGAAGCCGGAATCCACCTCGCAGACAGGTGCATATGTCATAGGCGATGTATCTAAGGAAGCCAAGATGAGCTGGTGCATTGCCTCAGCCTACCTGATAGCCTCTCCTCTGGGTATGTCCCTTTTTCCCCTTAAGTTCTATACACAAACGACAAATTTAATCACAGATGATGATGTTCCCAGGTTAATTCACCAGCTTGGTCCACGATACACCGGGAACTTCCAAGACCCCGCGCTTGTGAAGTTTCTCACATATGAAGCATCGACATCACTCAATATGGCTCTGATGACTATCGCATCTCAGCAACCGAATTCGATTCCACAATCCTCGCTCATGAAGATCGTGCGTGAAGGTTTGAAGGTTCCCGAGGCATCAATTTGTTTTGCCATCTCGCCAGTCAATGCACGCGAGTCTGGGCCCATTGCTTCTATTTCTACACATGGTCTGCGGCGCGAGTTTGCGGTCCAAGGCGACGCATTCGTTGTCAAGGCAGAACCCTTACATATGGCTCTGTGGAAAATTGGAGGCGCCGCTGTCGCTTTGAAGCTTGTTCAAGCTGCCGGCGCAAGTGTTATTGCTTAATTATTCGTTTCAAAAACTCATGGTCATGTTTAGACACAACACGAGCTTTCTCGTGCTCTAGGCGTCTTAAGCGATGGGCTGAAACACAATTGGCAGAATTCCGAGGATATGGAGCGGCTTCGTAGGTCGAATTTTTCTCGTCCATTGCCCTTGTGTATCTGACAGCACGTTTCCTAGGTGGTTACGAAATTCTGGCCGATATTTTGGGAGCCAAAGGTCAAATAATCAATGTCTCAAGCTTCGAGACTTTATTCGAGTTTCTGGGTTTAAACTTTCGCTCGCCCGAGTATGCGTTATTTATATCGTTTCCCTCCATTGATTAATGTACTTTCGGTTCCAAGGCAATCCACGATTTTCAATATCATGGCCTACAGAGCTATTGCGCTTGACTTTGAGCTCTGGTCCCATACTCGCAAAGAAATACAGCAAGTCTATCTGGAACACTTCATAATATTGCTACAAAACAGTCGGTATAAGAAGTTCAATAGTCGGCGACTAGGGCAAATGCGGCTTGTTCGGAAGTTTCTCTTCGTTCTGCAAACAACCTGGTATCCACAAGACACGATCCCCCTTGTCATGGACGCCCTGAAGGCCGCCATAGAAACTCATTTTTCGAAGGAAGAAACTATAAAGCCAGTTGTTTGTTTCATCGCCGCTAATTTGCATGAAGGTTTGTCAGTATCCATTCCTGACTTCCATATCTGACGCCAACCTCAGACATGAAAGGCGCAAGCTCTCCATCCTCCTTGATATCACGCTTTGGTTCTGCGAATCTGCAGGAGAAAGCTGAACTGACCCTCGAAATGCTGGTCTCCATTCTTTCTATACAATCGTACCACGCGAAGTTTTCTGCCGCCCTTCCTCTTAGTCGCATCTGCCTTCTATTACTCTCTGATAAACCAACTCCAACTATCGCCGCACACGTCCTCACTCTCATTGGGATCGGCAACACAATTGGCCCTTCTTTCAGCCGCAAATTCGAACTGATTAATGGTTGGAGCGTCCTGAAAACTGTGATCCCTCGCTGTTGGGATTCCAATGTCAAAAAAGCAGCCTTTGACATTTTGCTGGGAAGATCATCTGTCGCTCAACAGTCGTCTTCGCAAACGCTTGGCGCTATTGCGTGTCCAAACATAGTCCCTACAATCCTTTCCGCCATGTCATATGGGCTTCTCAGTGTAGCGAGCAACTGTGGAGACTCTAGGGGGGATGAAGGTGTGTATTTCAAGCATCCTGGTCGTGATGCATCATCACTTAATTCTGTTTTGGGTCTTGTCTTCTTCATAATCCGCCTTGGGCGACAGAGTCTGATATGGAAGCTCTTGTTGAAGACATTATGAACTTACACGCCAGCAATCCTACCTTCCGTCAAGTTTTCCAATCGCACCAAACTACTCAGCTATTTGTAGACGCATACAAAGCGTTTGTGAGCAAGGCCACTGAAGCTCAAAACGTCAATGACAGGACAAGGCGAATTTTGGATAGAACGAACCATCTCGGGTTGGTTCTCGCCCTAGACTCTACCATTACGGGGTCTCAGAAACGCGAGGTACGTTCCATATCGATTGGCAAAGACTATCATTTGAACACGATTCAGATTCTGGATACCCTTCAATCTGCACATAAGGTGTTGAATCCTAGCGCAGAAAATTTAGGGATAGATCCCAGTATCGTCGTAGATGCACGAAGTGTGCGTCAACGCTTCGCTTCCGCCAGATTTAGTATACAGGTCGGGGAGCGGACGATCACCAAAACGATGATCCGGATGGCGGATTGGCGGAAGAGCATCCAGGACTCCGAGCGCAAACGTCTGCGAAAGACTATTTTGGATTTGTGAGTTATTTTGAATTGTTAGTCTTATCTATTTGTGTGAACTTCATCATCAGGCGAGAAAATCGACGACAAATATCTTGTCTTCATGAATGGAGTCACCTTCTAACATGCGAGCGTGGATTGTGGCCCCAAGCGGAAACACGGACTTGGAGGTTGGACGAGACGGAGGGACCTTATCGGATACGGTGTGTAGCTCAAGTATTCGTGGTTCAAATCCTAACCTAAACTTCATCGTAGGAAAAAACTAGAGCCGATGGATAATAGGACGCCAAGCTTTAGAGTAGATGGAAATGAACAGACTACTCGGGAGATACAGACGCCCGAAGTAGACACGACATCACTCCATCAAGTGGAAGTCCCCCCGTGGGCAGAATCATACGAATTATCTGCAACAGAGTCAGAAGGTATCTTTCTCATTGTTCATCGTGAACAAACCTAATTTCGGGAACTATTTGAACAGACAAGCAATTGGCTGAAGACACCCCGGATGACAAACACCGCAGAGTGCGACACGAGTTGGAACCTGGAGATATCATCGAGGCTGTAGCAACCGTTGCGCGAATTGCGGGAGTAGATTCGTCTCGTGAGTCAACTCTCTCCAACATGGATCCTAATTCACAACATATTCCCATGCTGCGACAGCCGGTTTGCTCATCATCGGTCGGACCCATTTGTACATGCTAGATGGCCTTGTTGAGAACGATGATGGAGAAGTTATTTCGGCTCAGGATGCCCCAAAGCGATTGTTTTTTGTCCCGGGAAGCATTGTTGAGCTCGACGGTCCGCAAAGAGCTCAAAGATGGTACGTTATTGGCATCATGAGTTTCTCAAATCATTCACCCATACTGTCTCAAACTTAGGTCTCACCAGCAGGTTGCTGCTTGCAGCGAGAAGACCTGCTTGTTCCGTGATGTAGCGTGAGCATTAATATTTTTAAGATGCCGACTTCATGCTCCAATTTTTTCCCTTGACTTTCAGCCTCGAGATTTATTTCAAAGACAGCCGTTCGCTGTTAATCGTCTTTTTGGACAAGACGAAGCGCTTGCAGATCGACCAAAGACTTAGTGCAATTATCCACAAACATTCCCCGGATGCCGCTGTTACTACGCCAGGGCTTCTCAAAACACCGGTATTCGGCCGCATGGGGGTCAAAATATTTTCCGGACTACGAGCCGACGAGCTGTCCGTTGCTCAGCGCAAGTGGCAGGCACGGGAAATAAGCAATGTTAGTCACGAAACCTCTCCCCTTTCTTTTTTAACAAATTTTCAAACAGTTCACCTACATCAGTATCCTGAACCAAACATCCGGAAGAACCCCGAGTGACGCGACACAGTATCCCATTTTCCGTACGTCCTTGCGCACACCTGTGGAATGAAAAGTTGATTTCGATTTGTAGCATGGGTATTGAAGGATTACACGTCGCAGACCTTGGATCTTCATTCGCCAGATTCATACAGAGAGTGTGTTGTCTTTTCGTACAATGCCCAGTTCAAGGCACTGACCTTCTCTACCACCAGTCTAACAAAACCTATGGGTGCTCTTACTCCTGCACGTCGAGAGGCTGCAGAGACAAGATATTCAAACCTGCAGAGTGTGGGCGAACAGCCGTTCCACTATGGAACTCACTTCAGTTCATCCATGATTGTTTGCCACTTTTTGATAAGAATGGCACCGTTCACAAACATGTTTAAGACGCTTCAAGGAGGTGATTGGGACTTGCCAGATAGGCTGTTCAGGTAGGCTAGATACCTTTGTAACATGCCATGAATTTGACGACTCTTTCTAGTGATCTTCCAAGAGCATATGTATCGGCCTCTGGAGATGTCAGGGGGGACGTACGAGAATTGATTCCCGAGTTCTTTACGTGCCCAGAGAAAGTGCAGTTTCCTTCAGCAACCTAAACCCGACTGAGTGCCCAACCAATAGATTTCTCGAAAATTATGCAAATCTAGATTTCGGTGTGCAACAAAATAATGGAGAGCGAATCCATGATGTCAAGTTACCTCCATGGGCCCGACAAGATCCACTCTTATTCATCGTGCTGAACCGCAGGGCAAGCGATTCTTTGCTAAACATAACCTTTCTCACAACGGTTCGATAGGCGTTAGAAAGCGCCTACGTGAGCGAACACCTACCTGCTTGGATAGATTTGATTTGGGGTTGCAAGCAACGTGACTCGGAATCTTTGAACGTCTTCCATCCCCTGTCCTATGAAGGCTCCATCGGTTCGTGTTAGGATCTAGTTCCTCGTCCTCGTCCCCTGACTTGCTCTAGACCTCGACACGATCACTGATGAGTTGGAGCGGGAGGCCACTGTTGGAATAATTCACAACTGTTCGTACTCAGTTTTTAAATGATTCAAACCACTCAGGCGATTCGTCTCTCAGTCGGACAGACGCCTCGTAAACTCTTCACCAATCCCCACCCTGACCGCTTCAATCACGGACACCCCAATCTTCCTATTGGATTTTTACACGGAGTAGAGGAAGACGCACATCTGCTCAAGCAAGGCAGCCGATGTTTCAGAGGTTTATATATCTATCCTTCTCACGCCGTTTTAACATCTTTGAACCCAGATCTCGGACCAAATGTGCCCGTACGCGAACTGTGCTTTGATATGATCGGGGAAAAGGTTATACCGTGCCCCGAAGGAGTGTTATGCGTACCTTCATATCCGCATGAGCAGGTTGAATGGCAATCTGGAAGGACGGATCTGCGTCTTACCGTTGACCATAAAGTAAGTTTGCTCGCGGCTAATCCTGTTTGATTTCTCTACCTAGATTCCTTGGCTGACACTAAATATAGGCTGTCCAAGTGATCGAGAATGCCTTCTGCAACTGTGCAGCATTTGCAGACTCGAACAACTTGGTTACGGGCTCGAGCGACTTCACTGTTCGTTTGTGGAGAGTCCTTCGAGGAACCTCAGGCTCCTCCAGCGCTACTCCGCGTATTGTGCTATCCCACATTATGCGGATCCACACGGACGAAATCACCTGTGTCGCGGCTTCGCGACTCTGGTCACTGATAGTCAGCGGATCCAAGGATGGAAGTGCGGCATTGTGGGATTTAAACAAGGGAGTTTATATTCGGTCGATCTGGCATAGCGATGGCGATGAACCGATGGCCGTTAATCTTGTCGCCATCAACGAGAGCACGGTATGCCTTCTGTTCCTTATGTGAACATTCGCCTCACCAGACGCGGTCGGTGTCAGGGATACATTGCAACTTGCTCCAGGTTGCAACTCTGCCTACACACGATCAATGCGCGTCCGATCGCTATTCTCGATCTCACCAACACCCCTTCTTACTCCATACTGGTACCGACGATCACGGCAATGGCATTCCATGAGCGGGAATATTCTCATCTTGGAGTACTTGCCACTGGCGGACCAGACGGGTCGATCATTTTGAGGACCTGGACTGCAGATGGGACACCAGAGGGGGAAATGGCTCAGTGGGAGTTCGTCACCATCCGAACGATGAAAGCGAGGATAGCAGGGCGCGGAGTCGCTCGTCCTCCGAGTGTGACTTGCTTGAAGTTCTTGGGGTAAGTTTGTACTTGTTTTCGTTGTTCAGATGATGTTGACGCATCTGGTCAAGTGAATCGCTGGTACACGGTGAAGAGACGGGCAAATCTTACATGTGGAGTTTGCCTGACTCCTAGATTTGGTTACTTTCTTTATCATTCCCCGCAACATCATTTCTAACAAAGGATATGATTATTCGTGAATCTCCCCTCCTAACCCGAATGTCCTGTTCCCGTCGACAAAAATGAGAAAATGATGCTTTACTCACAATAGGGGAGTTACTTTAGGCCTCAGTTCGTTGTTCCCGCCGCGAACGGCAACGGCCGTGCTACTATACCGTTGTTTTTTGGCAAGGAGTCTACTCCGGCATCGTTAATGGTACCTCCTGTTGAGTTGACCTGTGGTCATATTAATCGCAGGAGAAGGCCATCGACAGTGCTTTCGGCGGCTCGGAACTGCAGACGGGGACTAGAACTACCCACTTGGCAATGGAATGAAGTCAGCCAGACGCTAGGAGACTTCATATGGGTCCTGACTTTAGCGTTCATGACGTCCGTACTGCCTGTGATCGATCCTCGGGCCTACAACTTGACCCGGGCGACTCCTTTTGGGACAAATCAACACGGAAACCGTCGAGGCCGCACTCGAAAAGCTCCAAGATTTTGCAAGAGACAGTATCACGTTCCGCCTTCTGGACGTTCTTCTTACACATGCATCGACAGCGGAAGGCTTGGGCGTCATTGCTGGAGATATTATCGACGCAACTATAGAACCGGATGGCTTTGATCAGCTCGCAGAATTCTACAAAACAGGTCTACTCATACCTATATAGTAAGCTTTCTGATCAATCACTACCCCATCCCGTCCTTATTGTATATCCGGTCGATAGTGAAAGCCGGTGGGTAGACGCCACAGGTTTTGTTTTATCCTTCGCGAGAGCAGGAGATCAAGAATGAAGCCGAAGAAATTGGGTTGATCTCGAAAACGCCAAGAGTGATCAAGCAAAGCTTAGGAGATATGTGAGAGTTGATTCGCCTTGGCTCTGTAGCTAACGGTGCGCTGTAGCTACTGAGGCAACTATCGTTGTGTAGTGACGCATCAAAAGGATTATTCATCCTATAAGGCGGGAAAATGACAACTCTTGCCTGGCGACAACGGCATCGCTCCCACCCAGGCCGCTCATATTATTCTACATTCCCTCATGAGTATGGACACCAAAAAAAAGTACGTAAATTACTTTTTGCGAAGCTGGTGACATGGTCGTTTAACCGTTCAAGAAATACCATCTCGTCGGTCATCAATTCTTTCCCAAACATCGCCTTTGAGGAGTTGAATGGTGACAACATCAATTCGTTAACTAATGTTATTACCCTCGATAACAACCTGCACACGATCTTTGGATCTCTCGGCTCTTGGTTTGAACCCATCCCAGTGCGTTGTCTGCCCTTACGTTGTGTCATAATTGACGCACCAGAAAGAAATGGCCCAACACTTACAAATCAACAAATCAGGAAGGCCAATAAAGATTTTCTTCGTCAAAGTATGTAAGGCGAACCATGTTATTTCGCATCACCTACATAACAATTCCTTGTAGTCGATGGTATGGAAGCGACCTTGACGTCACCCGACCCAGCGCTGTGTCCAAAATTGTCCATATGGCAGGTATGACTGCGCATCTCGACAGGATACTTCAGAATATCCGACGTGCGCTATATCAGATGATGCTGTTACAGAATACCTTGATGGCCTGCTACGCATTGCACAAAAAAGTATTGTCGCATATTAGATAGACTCCGATGTGTTGCACTTTTGTCCCCGCTACGTCTCCAAGCTAGGCGGCGCGACCGAGAAATTATGATGCTGGGACTCAGCAGAATGGGTACAATTCACCAGGGTTAGGATACGACAGGCAGATATGCTCCGTTTTTTACAGATAACTTATCACGGCCCCAGCTAGAGTGACCCGCATGCGAATCGTTACCGTATAGATCCCATTCTACCTAATAATTATCCTCCTGGTATTCAAGTAATGTTTTTTCCGGCACGCCTTCGACGCGGCCTCAAATCCGCCATATCTGAACAGGGTTCAGCCTAAATCTCGGCCTCAAATCCGCAAAAAAAAAGCGGACAAATCCTCCCAGGAGCTTCCTAGGTCTTCCACTTATCTCCAAGATTTTCGTCTTGCGGACACGCCGAACCAGAACCGAACTAGAGCGCCGCATGTCGTTCAATGCGTTCGCATTCGAACGTTGGTTCAAAACTGAACTCTGGCAATCCTAGGCAACGTAGACGTGTTCACCGAATGAAGATGCGGGGACCAAGCGAATGCGTGTTGCCACGATTTTCAATGGCAGAGATGGGAACTCGCAATATGTAGGTAATAAATACTCTAGCAGGTTCGTGTGACTGAGACCTGGTCCTTGGATAAATCATCAAATCTTTAGGCTATTGTAACCCTTCTCCATACCGTCATTCGTTTCCTCCAGGAATCGCAGAAAGTCGGGCTCCTCACAGACCAGCGAGCGTTGGACAAGTTGCCCAAATTGAGTGTCGACCCCTGAAAGAACAGGATACGTGGTCGATTCATAGCCACGGATATTGAGACAGTATCGTGTAGGCTCCTCTTCACCATCTCTAGCATAGCCTTCCCACTTGCCTTCCTGTCCAGTTGGACGTGTGGCTGCGGTGTGTGTCAAATGAACTCGACCTCCATCGGGTACAAAAGCAGAAGACACAGCCGGATCCATGAGTATGACGGGAGCGTCTGGCTTTCGCCGAATAGTCTTGCCGTTACAAGCCTCGACTATGGGAGGAGATGACGATGCGTTGGCGAGCGTCTCGGACGTCGCCTTGCCCCTCGTCTTCGCCTTCCAGGGAACAATGGTGAGGTTGCTGATATCGAATGAAGCAAGCATCAAGGTCTCCGGCATAGCAAACAAAGAATCCATCGACCACCGGCTGGCCGTACGCACGCTGAAAGGCAGTCCCAGAGGACCACGCCTCACGAAGGAAGGACGGCGTGACATCGTTGAGAGGCCCGGTCAACTGGACAAAGTGTGTGAAATTAATCCAGAGGCCTGATACCGTGCTGAGGAACTTCGTGCGCAACTTCTCTTCTCCAGAGATACCAAGGTTTTCTCTGAGAAGGGTTTGTAGGAATACGGACAGTTTCACAGCCCGAACTTTGGGTCCCTCGGGGCTGGGGGAGTCGTCGTCTTGCACGAATGAGCTAGCAGGTTTGTCTCGAGCGAGGGTTAATAAGAGCCGACTACATAGTTCCCTTTTATCCCTCGATCAAGCACAAGACTGCGGAGGACGAGGCGATCAACGAGTGTCACAATTGCAGCCTTGTAAATCTCAGAGGAAACGTTCAAGGATGTCGCGGCGGCGATGGCCAGGATCGGCTCGGAAGGGGACGTCGTTATTACCAGCGAGTCGACAGTGCCTCTCAGAATTTTCATATGGCTACACACAGCGTCTTTAGCCAAGCTGTCGGACGCATCTCCCTCGCGAATCTCCAGACCGACTCGAACGGTGAACGCAGCCAAGACGTGGTCTATATCAGTGGGAATGAACGGCTTCAAGCGGGGAGAGACTGACTGGCAAAACAGCTTATGTGTTGCCGCACGTAGAACATCGACATTGTCGAGGCCAGACCAGTACTGGAAGCAGAGTATCTGAGAGGCGATGTGAGGGTAGAACGAGATATCGCCGCTCACCGGACGCCCATATGCCTTTAGATGGCTTATGCTGAGTGCTTGAGCTGTAGTCCGAATTCCCTCACTGTACATTGCGGGAACCATCTGGTTGAAC
>Ga0307516_10006510_pt1 | contig 13677 bp, 15 predicted proteins | sample 19_EM_MG_FD_203310 | JGI IMG/M metagenome (GOLD analysis project Ga0307516, IMG submission 203310) | Populus trichocarpa ectomycorrhiza microbial communities from riparian zone in the Pacific Northwest, United States - 19_EM | ecosystem: Host-associated > Plants > Roots > Unclassified | place... | reverse complement strand
GTATAGCGTGTACATCTTGATTCTGCCTATGGTAGAAACCTGGTATCTATTATTCAGACGATTTGTCATAATCGATGATCGAACTACAGTGGATCTACCGTTTTTTCTGCACCCCCTTTTTCACAAGGGTACTTTACATTGCGGTCTTGGCACGCTATCCTTTATTGGGAAATACGAGTGATAGATATGATTCTTCTCATTTACGCCAAAATCTGACGGTATTCCCTTCCGTGCGACTTGTACTGCTTTCCCCACAAACCCCCTTTGCTCCTTTGGCAGGCCGTCAGTGCTTACCGTAATCCATCTCTAACCGCGGTCGGTAGACCGTCGTATCGCCTTCAAGGAACCAGTATCCATCGCATCCGTACAGTTTGCTCAAGTTTCCAGGAACCGATTTGTACCGTTATCACGCGATATCGCTTGAGGGGCGGTCCAGTAAGTATTCGGGTTTAAGAATCGTGCGAGCTTTTTTTTTGGGGGGGGGGGAGGTTGTAAATTTTTATTTTTATTTTTTCTGGTTTATTCATTCATTACTCGCTAGATAACGACGAGGTTGGCGCAGTGGGTTGCAGACGCCAATCACGTGTGTAGGCTGGATTTGTGGCGTTAGCATACTTCCGGCTCTTATCGGTGTCTTCAGCGGCTAGGTGCGCACGCACGGTGTTTCTTGGCGGTATCTCATTTCTTCGACCAGCAGTCGGCCTCCACATGCCCTCGCCCTGACCATCCCTCCACCATTCTGCAATAGCCGTAGGTCTTATCTGGCTTTTGCGCCTGTTTGGCAAGGGCTGATGAGGGTGACACCGTTACGGCAGTCTTGGGTGATTGGAGCCGCTCCTGGTGGTGATCAGGTCGCGGAGCTGGACAGTCACGCTCTGGTATGTTGGATCCTCTGTCTGCGAGGCAACTTGCAGACGATAGGAGCAAGGCCTGGGCTTTGGCGCTGTCACGTGCATCGGCCAGGGCAGCGTAGACCCCAGCGGCCGTGGTGAGGTCGGTGAAGCCAGCCTCGACCATCGGGAGTGAAATTCATTGATATACTCATCAATGGCTGCTGTCCGGTCGTCAGATTGAAGTTTCGTAACTTAGGATTGGTCCTGGTCTTCCCCTCATATTGCTCGCGGAGCCGTTCCCATGTTCCCATGCCGTGTGAGCATCTCTCAGCACCTCTCTCCATCATGCCGGTGGACATGGTGATTGGTGAGTAGATTTCTCGGTCGCCTTCGGACTCCGGTATGGATAGGATGGATTTCTCGTCTTCGGGGCCGGTGTGGATTGATTGGATTTCTCGGTCGTCATGGGACGCCGGTATGGGCGGACTGGTGATAAAATCATGGGCTTGTCGGAGTGCCCAGGCTCATAACCCGAACAACGTTGCGAGCACGAGACGATGCTTGAGGTTGCTGAAGATCTATCTACCGGCGGCGGTTACTCTCCAATCCGCACCAAACATTGTTGCCTCACTACCTCACTTGCTACCCCGTAAACTAGCCCACACTACCCACATCCCGACGTTCTCTTCCGTCACATTGGCAAGTGTCAATGCATGTACCGTACAAAGGTGTTACTGTCTATTCTCGCTCCTTACACGATCAAACTACCCTAACTCTATTCGGCTGTGTCGGGGCTACTCGTACACGTGCATCCTTTCTTGTCTGTATATGCTCCCACATCCCTCCATCCACCGAAGCAAGCGATGGCCAGAGGTACAGGCCAGAAAACAACAAGCAACCGACGACGCAGAAGAAAATGCAACCCCATGATCTAACAATATCACTCGAATCCACTCCAAAAATCACTCTTAAGCGTCCTCCTCGCCCAATCCAGATTGGCCTCATCAATCTCGTTATCGTCACCATCGGTCTCGCTATCGCCGTCATCGGCCTCGCTCAGGATAAAATCCTCCGGATCGGTCGGGTTGTAGTTGTTGTCGGCATCGCTTCTAGGTCTTGCAACGCCCTTCCAGACCAGCAGTCCGGCGATGTAGGAAGACATGCTTACTAGGAAAGCGCTGGTAATCGGCTGGCCGGATGGAGGCAAAGCCCACGGGAAAGACCATTTGCCGCGACATCCTCCGATGTAAAACTTCCGTTTACGGTTTCTGTTTGACGCCTCGATAAACATCGTGCACGCGTTGCAAGGTAGCTTACTGACGCCCAGGAAATTTATCGGAGGTATCTCGTCCGAGACCACCGTTGGTTCGTTGAAGTAGTGTACCAGCGCGCACTCGCAGTGGACAGGAGCCCGGATGCAGCAATCCCTGCGAAAGAACTTCCGGTGCGCTGCGCTGGCAATCCGGCGCAGTAGGGCATTGTTGGCGGTTTCCAATTCGTGCGCTCCGAGAGTATCTTCAATCAACTTGCCAAAGTCTGCAGCCGGCGGAACGGTTATGGCTGTTGCCGGGATGCTTCTGACTTCGGACGATTTGTTGTAGAAGTGGCGACGAACGCGGCGTGAGTTCGCGTACCTCATGAGGACGGCGCAGTCTGCGTGGATGGCGACCACCTTCTCAAGATATCGAGCGAGAGGGAAGGCGTCCTCGTTTGGGCCTACAATCCGTCAGATGGGAAAATACTCAATCAACCTGGGTACTTACGCTTCATCGCATCGGGCCACTCGGTGACGGCATCCGAATTCAAGACAACGCGAACTTTCCTGTTCAAAGTATCCAAGACGCTGACCAGATGTTCATACTCGAAATCGGTGGGGAGAACGGATTTGGCGATCGCCACAATCGTGTTATGCACATCCAGTAGGGTCCGCCAGGCATCGTCGTCCTGATCCAATGCGGTGTCCATGTACAGGTCAAGCCTCTCCATGAAGTCCAGGAACGCCTCGTAGCGCTTTTCGATACGGTGGACAAACTTCTCGATACTGTGCCGGTAGATGCAGACTTTCAGGTCTGTGATCAGCGGCGCCGAGCCGATAATTGCTAGCTGGGCAATCGATATTTTGTTGTATTTGAGCGGGTATCTCATACTGCAGTCTTTGCGGAAAGTATGGCAGCGAGCAGTGATCGCTTGAAACTGGCTGACCACGCTTTGCAGGTGCGATATAACCTCCGGCGGCACTCCGGAGTCGCCAGCAATGGTGAGAGTAAGCTTTCCTCCTGCGCCGCCGTTTCTACCCCCGTACAACTGCATCGCAACAGCGTAGACTTCGCCTTTCCCCTTGCGGACGCAGATCGAGGCCAGCGTGTCGAGAAGGAGATTCGATCCGAACGAACCGTCTGGCAGCTCAGCATCACGAGGCTGATCACCTCCATCGATCCGGTCACTGGCGGCTGCAACTGCAACGAGGTGTGCGGAGATGGATGACATTATGGATGTGGATGTGGATGGCGGGTTGCGGGTAGGATGGGTAGGATGGAGAGGTTCGTGAGGAGGTTGTGGGGAGGTTGTGGAGTTTGTTGGGAATGATGGTGGATTTGTGTTGTCGGGCAAGTAGAGTAGAGTCTTGACCGGTCAAGGCTTGGCAAAATCGGTGATTGTCCATATTCGCGGCCCTCCGCGAGTGCTCACCTATGACGTTGCCAAACAATCCCCCCGCCGCCGCCCGAACCCAGCAGATAATTCTTCATGCATACGTCCCCCCTGAAGCGGTGAGCGCCAGGCTTGGCGACCTTAGTACGAATTTTAGAAGCATTGGCGAATTTCTCGGGAGCTTAGCGCTTTGTCAGTAACAAGTATCGGATTCACTAGAAAGGGCAAAAACTAGTGCTCTTCTACTTGTCCCGCAGACCGCACGCAGCCCCAACGGAATCGGTAACCGCCACTCCAGCGCCACCGCCGATACTACGTAGGGAACAGCTGTGCAGCCCGTACTGCCTACGCACTCTTCCCAGTCTCTCGCTTCCCCTATCTAGCTAAACTTGCGTACTGGTCCGGCAGGAAGTTTCCCTTACATGCGTGCGCCGAGCCCGCCAAGACGCGCGCCGAGGTTGCTGAGGTTGAGTGGGTTAGCTGTGAGGGGGGTTGAATAATATTAGTAATTTGGCAGAGCCTAGGGAATAGGGGGATTACATATTACTGGGGTTGCGTCTGGTTCTTTGAGACGCTAGGCCTGGGCGACGCCGCGAAGGTGGATCCGCTTGCTGTGTCGTCGCTCGTCCGTTTCCCACCGTTTGCCCACTGCCCGCAGCCGTGCAGTGTCGCTGCGGCCATCTGCGCGAATATCGGGTATGCTTTTGGCTGTAGCGCTAACATGCGCGCCTGCGTAGCCGCCCGAGCTCGCAGACCACCTTTGCCGTCATCTGCGCCGCCTATGTCGCACATGGCGGACCCCTAGTTTGAATACAGTCGCAAACGCTTGTTTCTCCTGGGTGGCACGCGTCGCCGGAGAAGGAAACTTGCGCGAGAGTTCTGCGGTTGTCTGTCTCTCTCGGCCGGGCGTTGGTTTCCGTTTACGGGGCGACAGAGGTGGACGGACAGCCAGCTCGATGTTATTATTGTCTTTGTCTTTGTCCCAAGCTTTGCCGGTAGGCTCCGGGACTGTGGGTGTGGGAGCGAGGGCTGGCATGGGCTCCGCCGTTCTCCATTATTACCTCCATGGGTCCTGTTTGTCTGATCTTTCTGCAGCGCCTGTACATAAGGGTCTCGCAGTGCTCCCACCAGCTTCAGCCTCCCAAACTCTTGATTCAATGGCGTTCTAGAGCAGATATTGCCGCCGCCACACTAACCCTGAGCGCACTAGCGGGTGTTACACGGCGCGAACCTGCATATTTCCAAGGAACGAACAAAGGAAAGTATGCAAGTACAGGTAATTACTTCTTATGTAAGTGAATTTATTTTTTTGTTTATTCACACTCGCATGCGGCCTATGCAGATCATGGCGGCGTACGTTTCACCCAGGTTTCCCGTAAGCTCCCCTTTTGCCCTCCGCCCAGGCCTGTCCCAGAGAATTTTTGAAGCGCACCAAGGAAATTACAAAAGAAAGACAAAGGGGAGAACAAAGGAAACCGTCCCCACCTCCTGCTCGTCCTCCGGCTCCCGGCGCTCCCACTCTGACACCTCACTTCCGACGTCACCCTCTTCCAGCGGCGGCACCGGCCTTCCCACATCCGTAGAGGAGAGGAAGTCCAGCACTGCCTGCCCACATCTCCCATCGACCAGCAGGTCCCGGACCGTCCACCTGCTCTTCCGCCTCTGGGTCTCCTTTAGCACCTCTGCCCACAGAATCTTCTGCGGCATGGACTGCTCGAGTGGAGTACAAAGGAGTGCAAAGGAAAGCGAGCCCCACCCCCTAGTGCTCCTCGTCTTGCAGGACGGTGTGGACAGGAACAGAGGCAGCTCCCCGGCACCCAACTGCTCCGCCTCCGCCCTCCCCTCCGCTTCCTGCTCGCTGCGCTCCGTGGGCGGAGCTTGACGCGTGCAAAGCGTGGATTGTGTGGATACTCCTAGCTCCTATCGTAGGTATGTACTCGGTTTGCTCGACGACAGCCCTTCGATCCGCAGTGCTGCTATCACCGCACGTAGTCCCCACCCCACTGGTTTTCGGTCGCTCACCACGCAAGCCTCGTGAACAGGCTCAGTTCAAAGCCCGAGATCGCCAGCCAACGCGCTCGAGAACAGTCCGCAGCCACGCACCCAGAACAGCTAGTTGGACTGCCGTGCTCGTAGTCCATGGCGGAGACGGTCGGTCGCTCGCACGGCCGACCGCGCACGGGTTGACGGACACCGGGCGGTTATGACTGAGTCGCGCGTCTGGAGATTTCTGGTGGACCGCCCTCGTCGGCGCAAGGGCGTGTGCGGGGTTCGATAAGTCCCGCGCGCTCCGGCTGTTAGTTACTGATCGGATTGCAGGTGGCGGGGCTGCAATCGCACAACCGCTGTCCACCCACCGCGCCCTCGTCCGTCCACGCCACAAGACCTACAGCGCCAGTGCCTTACGTCTCTTCCAGTCCGCCGCTTGCTACCCCCAGCTCGTCGTTTAGAGGCCTGCGCCACGAACGGGAGCCGACTTGAGTGTTGGAGCGGATGGCAGGAGGGACGTTCGCTAAGTCTGTTATCGTCACCACGCCCCACCCGCCGTGCAGCGACTCACGAGAATTGCAGACCGGGGGAAGTGCTCCGCTGGATCGATTGCCAGCCAAACGGCCTCCGTCGTTTACCCACTGGGTCTGTCCCACACGAACTGCGGGCTAGTACCGACCCGCGCACCCGGCCCACCGCCCAACGGGGAGAACTTCCGGGCTACATATGTATGCAACGGGTGAAGAGGCTCCGGCGGAGGAACCAGTGTAAGGATGGCTGGAAGGGGGAGGCGGGACTTCCATTTTGGCTGAGGCGGGACTTCCGTTTGGCTGGCACTTGCGCCGCCAGTTGTGGGCGCGAGGGTGTGGTGGTTTGATCTCGGTGGGTGCTGGCCGTTTGTGTGGATGGAAACCGGAGGAGGCGGTGGCGTTTCTGCGTGCGTGCATGTGCTTCTGTGACGCCGTTCGGCGGAGGTGAGAGCTAACATGGCACGCGTGCACTACAAATATCTATCTAGAGACGCGACGCGCTGGCACGTGTTGTTTGCCAAGCGACCAGGGTGCGACAAATTCGTTCGACGCCTTTCCTCCCCTCGTGCTTCGTTCTTCTACTCTCCCTCCGCCACGAAAGTTCCGTTTCGCCTCTGCCCGGCATGTTCGCATCCTCCCAACTCGTTTCTCCCTGGCCCCCGGATTGAGATCCGTCCACTCCTTAGCCTACGCCTCTCGCGGAGCTTCAGTCGTCGGCCTCCAAACCTGCGGTGCCTGCAGAAGGCTGCAAGATCGACGGCTGCTACGACAACGGCGATAGCGCTGTCGACCGGGTATGTAGTCTATCTATGTACATACTGCTCTTTGCAAAGAAGCGCGTCTTGTAAGACACCTTGTACATATGTACACCCGTTACGTGGGCTAACTTTATCAAGTCGGTCACGCTCGCCAAGCTTCGTCTCCTCGGTCTCGGCTTTCACTCCCTACATCGACATCGTCTACGCATAATGGTACGAGAGGGGCCGCGATAACCGTATCAATTCTTTATCGGAGAAGGGGCCCTGGTGCGTCTGTCGGTGCTGTCTCGGAGGAGGCGGGCCCCGGTCTCTGTCGGTCCAATCGATTCAAACATCATCGGTGTTGGTAGCGTGTCGCGGTAGACAGCTGAGCCGCAGGGTGCGCGAAAAGATCAAAAAAGGTTCAATTTTCCCACGACCGCGCTCGATGAACGCACAATCTAACGCTAGAACCTTCTGGCCGACGGTATCAAGGCTAATAATGGAACCTTCAGGACGATTGACCCCGCTCGCGAGACGCTCAGTGCTGCGAACCGAACCTAAACACTCCAAAGTTCATCACCGCTGGAGTCGTCCAATAGCAGAAGTCAACCGTTTTTTCCGACGAAAAATCCTGACCAGCGACCCATACGTGTGCTGACAGCACTGAAGCCCATCCTCCCTCGCAAGGGGGAAATGTAGGTTCGCGTACCACGACGTTTGGCTTTGAGCGCGCGAAGGGTTATCCTGGTTGATCTGCTGGTTCGGAGCACGCATTCGTCCATATCGGCCTTCACCTGGGCGATTTTCGCGTCATATGTATTTCGACCAAGGACGTTTGCCGGAAAGCTAAACCTTTTTGTTGCCTGGCCGCACGAATATCTCACTGTCATCACCCCTCCAGATATACTTATAAAAAAACCCCAGTCCGCTGCTCTGCTTTCGTTTCTCATCTCTTCACTCTTCACACTCATAACTCCTTCCACCCTTGGGGTGCCGCCCCGACGGCGTGCGGAGGGGGGCCCCTCTCCTGCTGCCCACTCGCTGGATCACGGTACTTCACTCTAGACCATCAACTACACCCCTTCCCAAGCGTCCAACACTCCCAAACACCTTTCGTGGCCTCCAACTTCCCGAGTTGCACGCTAGCACTCACGGTGTGCTGGCTGTCCTTCGCGGGTTTCCGCTTACCCTGCTGTTGTACCGCGTTTTAAGGTGCGTCCCCCCAGATCCACGGAGAATCATTGTGGAATAGTTTGCTGATACGTTGCGCATAGGCGTGAACCGGTCATGCGCCGAGAATGTACCAAATAAGGACCACCACCACCGTTGGGGCTGCTCTGAAATCACTCATCGTTTTCTCGGCAAACGGGAAGCAGCTGTGCTTCCATGTCTTGCCGGAATAAGGCTCGCATACCGCCACGTCCCCTTGCGGTGTATGCACGGTCAGACCTTCAGGTATATCGGTTTGGGTATGTCAAACTCCTTCTCCACCTATAGGTGGCCTACGCACGATAGTTTGCTGATACCTTCGAACCAGACAAAACTCCTTACGCGCCGCGAATACCGGATCGGCAACAAGCGCCAAGACTGCTGGGGAATTATGCGCTACTTCCCGAAAGGCGGAGAGTAACTGTTGCTTCTCTCTTCGATGGTGATGATGCTTCATTGGTCGCATGCGGCCTTGTCGGGTCATGGCAAGATGTGTTACTTCTCTCTTGGCGGCTACAGTGCCTCGTTTGCCACGACCCGTTGTGGACATGCGCGGCCAAGTCTCTTGAAGGTCGGGAGTGACCTTTTTGGAACACCCACTTCCCCGTTGTTCCTGCCCGGAAATCACGATGTTTCGTGGGTGGTGAGGACTCAGATCTGCCTCGTCCCGGTGCGCAAAAGCAGAAGCCACCACACCTCCGCACCCCAACTCGGCACCAACCGGCGGATGGCGTCGGACGAACCTGGCCCGGGGCAACGGTGCGCCCTCCAGGCGCGGAAACACATTGCCACGCTGCGAAGGGCTAGGCCGGGCATCGCCATTGAAAGCCGGTGGTGCCCAGCTCTCAAGGGTGTCGCCGGCAATGAGAAGGCCGATGAGTGGGCGAAGATTGCAGCAGGGGAGCCGAACACCCGCGGGGTGGAGTGGCTAAGCTCCCTAGGCCAAACGGAAGTGCGGGCGGCGTCGCTCCCACGATCTCTCGCCAACCTCAAGCGGGAAATCTCGGAGAAGAAGTGGGCGGAGGCACGTCAATGGGCGGGGGGCCGAATCTCCAAGAAGAAGTACCGGTTGCCTGAGAGCCGGCGGCCCGATGGCGCGGTAGCTGGGAGCACCAAGAGGCTCGCCTCGCGGTTCTACCAGCTCAAGACGGGGCACTGCCTGACCGGGCAGTACCTCAACTGGACAAAGAGCCGTCCCACCCCGCAATGCTTGGTGCCGGTACCGAACGCAGACCCGGGACCACCTCTTCAAGGAGTGCCCCTTGTGGAAGCCGCAGCAGAAGATCCTGTGGGCGGAGGTGAAGAAGGAGACTGGGAGATGGAAGGATCGGTGGAAGGTGCGGGACCTACTGGCCGACGGGAGGTGCAGCCGGGCGGTGCTGGGCTTCCTCTCGACCACGGACGTGGGAAGGCGGGTGCTGGGGGTGGAGGAGGGTGACGCCGTGAGCGCGGTGTCTGAGCTGGAGGTGCGGGAGTGGATGGAGGAGCGGGGAGCGGGGGCCGAGGAGCCAGGCGCCGGGGGGGAATCACCGTTGTTCCTGCCCACACCCGACTTCATGGCGTCCGCAGGTACGGCTTAGGCGCGGAGCGGTGTTCTTTCCTTCGTTCTTTCCTTGGTCCTACACAGTCGCTCTTCTCCGTTTTCTTTTGTAATTTCCTTGGTGCGCACCACACATTCTCGGGACAGGCCTGGGCAGAGGGCAAAAGGGGTGCTTGCAACGAGCCGCCACTGCGCGGACAGTGGACAGGAAACGGACTGTACATATACTCGGTCGCATGCGAGTAGTGGGTAGGCGGAGAAGGAAAAAAAAAAAAACTCGGTACCAACCGGATATGCCGAAAACTCCTGGTATGTCTACTCCACTTTATCCGGAAGCAGTTGTGGTGAGAAGGCGTGCTGACTGGGTGAGCTCAGGCTCGCTACGATCGCACGTAATTCCCCACGGCGGGCCCCTTCAGACTGCCTACGAACCACTCACCATTTCCTGGCGGAGCCGGTAAAGCTCACTGCAACTATTACTTGGGCATCCGGTATCCGGTCTACCCTCTGACGAGGCGCCATGTTGAAGCACGAACAACCTATACCCATCGACGGCGGCAGAAAACTGCTTCCCGCACAACTACACAACATCTGTATTCGGCCCAAATCCTTGCGAGAAGGCCACTCGCGCCCTGAAGGATCGCAGTGGAAGATGGATTGAAATTTGATCCTGGGTTCACAACCGTCGATTAAACCCGCCCTCACGTTCACCCCCGTTGTTCAACCATGGTGACCCATTACCAAAAGCAGCTGCCAAAATGGCTTGCAGCAGATGCTCGACAGCGAAACACTAAGTAATAACGCCCCTCCGATAACACCGACCCGATGGCACATACCCTACACCGTACGTCTATAGGAAAGGACGACATGGGATCGTGATTGCGTCGAGCCGTTTATGCCGACGCGTGGAACTGAGAGATGAAAATGATGGCTTGATCCGTCATCCATGGTCTCGCTGGATATAACAGAAGAAAAAGCTGGCTCATGGATGACCTAGATAGGCTATCCCAACAACTTGTGACTGGGTTTACGAGTGAGTCAGGTCCTTCCCAAGTTCATCATCAGCTGCTAATAACGCTTTAGCAAGACATCGTCGTTACCTAGAGACTATATTCTTCGCCTTCTGTTAAACACCAGTTGACCTCCTCCGCCGCCATGTCATTTCTCACGCGTGAATCAGCAATTGCGCTCGACAAATTCGACTCCACTCCCACAGATACAGTGGGTACGATGTCCTAATTTGACCATGGGTTACGGGGTCGCATGGTTGCGGGTTTACTATAATTGGTTTCCGCACATGGAGGAATCGGCAGCAAGACTCTTTGAGACCTCCGGAGGTGTTTCGATGTTAATGGGCCGGAACACCGAGCGGTCTGGGCGTTTGGCAGATACGGCAGAACTAAGGATTGAGGGATCCCTTCGATCCTGATTCGACATCCGACCTTCGCCGGGCTGGAAAGGTACCAGATCGAAGACGAGATGAGAAGTTGTACGGAAGGTCGCGGAGTCAGCCACTACCAGCTATAACACCAGCAGAGAAGACAGAACTTAGGAACACGGTGTTCCGCCCGAGAATCTCCGGCAAATACGCGTAAGGCGAGAGTAACGGATACGCCCACAGAAATCAATGCGGATCGATCGACAAAATAACATCTCTGACACACGCCGAAGAGATACGTCCATCGATCGAAGCCTACGGACCGGCCGCAAGACCTCATGGATAACTCAGGCACACGCCGAAGAGATACATCCATCGATCGAAGCCTACGGATCGGCCGCAAGACCTCATGGATATCTCAGGCACACGCCGAACAGATACCCCCATGGACCGAAGCCTACGGATCGGCCGCAAGAGCTCATGGATATAGGCACACGCCGAAGAGATACGTCCATCGATCGAAGCCTACGGATCGGCCGCAAGACCTCATGGATATCTCAGGCACACGCCGAGCAGATATCTCCGTGGATCGGAGCCTACGGATCGGCCGCAACACTTCATGGATATCTCACGCCGAACCGATACCTCCGTGGATCGGAGCCTACGGATCGGCCGCAAGACCTCATGGATATCTCAGGCACACGCCGAACAGATACCCCCATGGACCGAAGCCTACGGATCGGCCGCAAGAGCTCATGGATATCAGGCACACGCCGAAGAGATACGTCCATCGATCGAAGCCTACGGATCGGCCGCAAGACCTCATGGATATCTCAGGCACACGCCGAGCAGATACCTCCATGGAACGAAGCCTACGGATCGGCCGCAAGACCTCATGGATATCTCAGGCACACGCCGAGCAGATACCTCCGTGGACCGAAGCCTACGGATCGGCCACAAGAGCTCATGGATATCTCAGGCACACGCCGAGCAGATACCTCCGTGGACCGAAACCTACGGATCGGCCGCAAGACCTCATGGATATCTCAGGCACACGCCGAGCAGATACCTCCATGGAACGAAGCCTACGGATCGGCCGCAAGAGCTCATGGATATCTCAGGCACACGCCGAAGAGATACGTCCATCGATCGAAGCCTACGGATCGGCCGCAAGACCTCATGGATATCTCAGGCACACGCCGAGCAGATACCTCCGTGGACCGAAGCCTACGGATCGGCCGCAAGAGCTCATGGATATCTCAGGCACACGCCGAGCAGATACCTCCGTGGACCGAAACCTACGGATCGGCCGCAAGAGCTCATGGATATCTCAGGCACACGCCGAGCAGATACCTCCGTGGATCGGAGCCTACGGATCGGCCACAAGAGCTCATGGATATCAGGCACACGCCGAAGAGATACGTCCATCGATCGAAGCCTACGGATCGGCCGCAAGACCTCATGGATATCTCAGGCACACGCCGAGCAGATACCTCCATGGACCGAAGCCGACGGATCGGCCGCAATACGTCATGGATTCTCAGGCACACGCTGAACAGATACCTCCATCGATCGAAGCCTACGGATCGGCCGCAAGAGCTCATGGATATCTCAGGCACACGCCGAGCAGATACCTCCGTGGATCGGAGCCTACGGATCGGCCGCAAGAGCTCATGGATATCAGGCACACGCCGAAGAGATACGTCCATCGATCGAAGCCTACGGATCGGCCGCAAGACCTCATGGATATCTCAAGCACACGCCGAACAGATACCTCCATGGATTTCTCGCGGCCACGGAAGGCTTGGGTGGTACGGCACGGTGGCTAGCTTTACAGTACCGTGGGTTGGGACACGGGGGTCACGGGTTCATGGGCACACGAGGAAGACTATATATTCGGAAAAGGTTGAGCGAAGAAGGAAGAATCTTCTGCGTGTGCGGCACCAAGCTGTCCTACATACCAAATTCTTCCCTCGCCGACAAACAGCGCTTCCCTTACATCCGCCAGCTCCGGGCGTGCACGCAACAACGCTTTGAACGTCATTATGTGCTAAGTGGCGTCGTCGGGGTTCGGGAACCAGCGCCGTGTGCAAGGCTTGCTGGCGGGTGTCGCGGCGCTGGCCGTGACATCGGGCTTCCAGGTGATGGACTAGTGGTACCCAATGCTGGGAGGAAGGGGAACAGGGAGAGAGGGGAACGGAGGGAGGCATGACAAGAGGCGGACATGGCAGGGGGAGGATGTGCGGAGTAGAGGAGCGTGGCAAATCTTGAGGGTTATGTAGCAGGTGTGGAGAGTGTCAGGGTCGGGCGGTTAAATGTGTTAATTAAAAAAAAAAGGGGGGGGCGGGATGTAGGTGGATAAGTAAATGGACCTTGTGATTAATGCCCATCACTTCCTCCTCCGTTTGTTCACGTTGCATCATTGTTGGTTCTGAATTTTGCTATTACTTATTTCCAAAAACCCGGACAATTCTGTATACCTGATCGCTAAATCAACGCGATCAGCCTTTCTCGGTTTACGATTAGGTTTCAACAGGCTCACGGTGTCGATTCCATTGTCAACCCCGCCATAAAGCCGCGCTCTAGAACCGATCGAAGCAGCCATGGTGATAGCTGCACATAACCAGGTGTTGGAACAAGAAAGCGCCGGCTCGGGGAGCTTGTGGTTCATCCCCCTTACCGGTGTGATTGATGGTCGGGGTTGGTGGTGAGTGGAACTGGTTTTCGCATCCGCTTTCAGCTGTTGGCGGTTCGAGCGATTAGTTGCAGTATCGGGAGTGTTCCAGAAAAAAGAAGTCAAAGATTTTCT
>Ga0307516_10006509_pt1 | contig 13677 bp, 17 predicted proteins | sample 19_EM_MG_FD_203310 | JGI IMG/M metagenome (GOLD analysis project Ga0307516, IMG submission 203310) | Populus trichocarpa ectomycorrhiza microbial communities from riparian zone in the Pacific Northwest, United States - 19_EM | ecosystem: Host-associated > Plants > Roots > Unclassified | place... | reverse complement strand
CCCCTTTGTCATCTACTGCTCCTGTACCCCAGGAGTATCCTGCATCTCTGTCTGCATCACCCTGTTGGTGTAGATCCCCTCTCCCCCTCCTCAGCACATCCTCTCTGGACACCATGGAGGTAAACCATCACTCACACACTTTCATAGTCCTTTGTTGGTGTTGTGTTTGGGTTATTGTTCTGACCCAAATCCACACTTTGACTCACAATGCACTGGGAACAAGTTGAGCACCAAATTCTTCAGCATCAGAATCAAGGTTGGCAAGGGCAGAATGTGCATGACCACTCATTAAAGTAGTAAACTCGAAGACAGGAAGGCTAGTGGGTGAATGTGAGTCAGGTGAATGCGGCTTGACAAGAAGACTTTAAATACTTGAGGACAATTTGAATCTAAACAAATGTGGATGGCGTGTATCTGGCAAACAAATCAGCATGCATCAAGGGTTTTTCAAGTCACATGTGATACACATGTATTTTGATGAAATGCTGATCAAATACCATACAAGATAGGTGTAGGGTCCAAGTAATAGCACAGCACATTGTGTCCATTCTGGCATGTCTCGCAGGTTGAAGTATTAGCTTGACTTGAGTATCTGCTGACAGACGCCATGATTCAGAACTTGATGGAATCATCAACTTTATAAATGGAAATTACATTGCAATAAACAGGCTGGAGCTGCAATGCAGCTGGGATGTGATACAACAGCTAGAATTGGGGTATTAATAAACAGAGTGAAGTATTAATGTCAGTTATTAGGGGACCAGTGGCCCAATAATTTGATGGGAGGTGCCACACATGTTGTAACAGACCAACTTTTTATCTTATCTAATCTGTGATTAGATAAACACCTTATCATATCTTAGTGTACAGCCATATCTTATCTACCTAGTCTAGACCTGTACCTTGTGCTGTACGTGCTGCCTCCCTTGATGTTATTATGCATAGCCTTAGCTCCACTATGACATCACTAACATAGCTTTGCACAGTAGTGTAGCCTCATGAATAGCCTTGTGTGGCCCTCGTGTAGAGTAGTATATATACAGTGCAATCCAGCACCCAGAAGCTCTCCATTCGAGCCCATCTTGGATTATTGCCCTAGTTCTCGCATCCTATCCTCTTTGTGTCCAGTGTGTAGTAGGGTCCTTGGTGCTTTCACCTAGGGTCGTCTCACCTGAGCTCAAATCTAACATCTCACTTTGCTCTACTACATGCTCATCTAGCCTTATAAGACAACTGTACCCGGACTCCAGGGTTAAGGAGCTTCACCTTCACACTCTTCTGCTTTGTTCACAGCCAGCCTTTAGTGCCATTCCCTGCAGCCCATTTGGGTTTGGGAGTTTCTAGCACTGAGTCCTTTACATACTGTACACCAGCCCAGGGTCATGCCTGGTGTCTGAAGGTCAGCACCCATTCAAAAGAGGTTCGCAGCCTCAAGGTGATTGAGACATAGTTACCTTGTAGTTTCTGCATCCGTGCAGAGGTAGACCTGTGATCTGCAGCCACTAGCTGTCTGTATTCTGCATAGCTGTGCCACTGCCCTGACCTGGCGAGAGCGACAGGCGAACAGAGTCTTACACTTAGTTTATTGGAACACCTGTGGGGATCTAGGCCCATATAGCATTACTCCTATGTCACCCCTTATGATAGTCATCATACCTTACCAATTCCCTTGTCACCTGGTCAAAGTGCAACAGGAGCGCTTGACGATCATCTACGGTCCCTGCCCTGTCACCAGCAAAGAAATCCTTGCTAGAGAAGTTGCGCTCAAAGAGGAGCACCAGTTCACCGCTGCCGTTGCTGCCTACAGTTGCCTTATCAGTGACTTTGAAATCCAAGTCCTCCTCAGGCTCCACCATTCCCTTCCTGTCCCGCCCTTGCCAGACCTCCCTCTTGCTTGCCGCTGCATGTTCCAGTCCTCCCGTCTTTGACCAGTTAAACAAAGACCTACCCCCTATTCCTGCCTCCACTCCTACTGAGTCTGAAGAATGGCAGACCTCCAACAACTCCTTGCCCAGCTCATTCAGGGGCAAATTGACCTCTAGAACCATATTGCAGCCCTTGCGGCTGCACAGCCTCAGCCTGCACCACCAGCATGCAAGAAGGTGGTCGCAGATCCCAGGAGTTTCAATGGCTCCCCTCAGAAGTTTCACAAGTGGTGGTCCAAGATCAAGGTCTGGATCCAGATGTCTATGGAGGGGGCGATGGATGCGCAGGTCACTGCGGCAGTTCTCTCCAGGCTCACTGGCCTGAAGGCTGGTTGGTGGGCTCAGGTCCATTTGGATGGCTGCATGGCAGCAGCCCATGCCCTTGCCAATGCCGGTCTGGTGCCAGCTGGCCAACCCCAACCCCTGCCAGTGTGGCCCACTTGGGAGGACTTCATGGAGGAGATAGAGAGGTTCTTTCTCCCTGGGAACAATGCCAAGTGGGCATGTGCCCAGCTTCTCCACCTTCGGCAAGGCCCTAGGCAATGGATCGATGATTTCTTGGCACAGTTCGAAGTGCTAAAGAATCAAAGTGGCTGCATCGATCAGTATGCCAGGGACTTGTTGGAAAGAGCTTTCCAAAGGAAGGTTCTGGAACAGATATATCTCCAGAACATGAATCGGGAGACTTACATCCAGCTGGCAGCCTCAGCCCATGAAATGGGAAGAGCACAGGAGCTCTTCTTGATCAATACACAAGGACAGGGGTCAGCCTGGTACTACCAGGGCCAAAATTATTCACCGTCTTCAGCATCAGCCAGTGGCACCCCTATGGACATAGGAGCTGCAGATGCACAACTTCAGCAGAGGGGTAAAGGGCCCCAATGCTACAATTGCCAACTGTTTGGCCACATCGCACGTGAGTGCACCAAACCGTGCCGCCCTTGTTGTGAGCAACAACAAGCATGGGCAGCGCAAGCCCAGCTGGAGGATGATGTTTGCAGAGATGCAGGTGTTCTTCTGCGATTTAAAAGATTAGAGAGTGAGGATAAATCGGGCACCCTCGCTCTCAAGTCTTATTTGGACACTGCTGTTCGCATTTTGGACTATAGACTATCTCGTGCTACATCTTCTGCTGCTGCAATATTTAAGTACCGAGTCACTTTGTTACATGCTAAAGTTAGTAAAACCCATAAAAAAGTGCTGTCTGTAGTTTCTCCTGTCTCTGTTTCTCCTAACCGCTTCACTACCTTGTGGATTGATAGTATGGACTGTGACTCGGACTACACTGTACCTTCTAAGGGGGTCCCTGCAAAGGGCTCAGCACCAGAAGTAAAATTGAGTGTGCTTAATTCCCAAATGAATAAGAACAATTTCTCTCGTCCTTTGGCATCTAAGGAACCAGAAAGTCCTGCTGGCAACTTGGAAGTTTCTCTTGACTTATGGAGGTCCTTCACAATGGAATGTGAGGTGATGGTACCGGTCTGCATCCGTGGGCCACTTAATACTATTGAAGTAGACACCCTGCTAGACAGTGGCACTACTGGTTGTTTCATTGACAAGAGCCAGGCTCTTGATTGAAGGTTGCAATTATCTAAGCTGGTGAAACCTGTACCTGTGCTTAACGTAGATGGCACCAGGAACCAGGAGGGTGACATCACACATTATGTATTGCTGACAATCAGTATTGGGAAGCATGCTGAAAAGCTGTGGTGTGCCATCACGTGCCTTGGAAAGGTTCCCCTTATCCTCAGCCATACTTGGCTTCAGAAGCACAACCCCAATATTGATTGGGTTACTGGCAAAGTTAATTTAACTCAGTGTCCTCTTGAGTGCAAGTCACTTCTGGAGACACGTTTTGCTAAATTATTATGAGAGAATGAATCTCAGGAAACTTGGGTGCAAGCTTTGAAAGCTCATGAATCAAAGGTCACTATTGATGAGTTGACCCTAGAAGAAGCTCAGAAGCAAGTACCTAAAGAGTACTGGGAATTCCTAGATGTATTTAGTAAAAAGTCATCGGAGCGCATGCCACTAAGGAAACCTTGGGATCATGAAATTGATCTAAAAGAAGACTTCCTGCTCAAAAAGGGAAGACTTATCCCACTCTCTGTTGATGAACAAAAGGAAGTCGAATTGTTCCTAGATGACCAGCTTGCAAAAGGATATATTCGACCTTCTATTAGTCAACAAACGTCACCAGTCTTCTTTATTCCCAAGAAGGATGGCAAGAAGCTCATGGTACAGGATTACTGATATGTAAATGACTGGACAATTAAAAATAACTATCCACTGCCACTTATCTCTCAGCTTGTTGACAAGCTCAAGGGTTGTAAGCTCTTCACGAAGATGGATCTTTGCTGGGGCTACAACAATGTGAGGATTTGCGAAGGAGATGAGTGGAAAGCTGCATTTGTAACACACAAAGGGGCCTTCGAGCCATTAGTTATGTATTTTGGTCTCTGTAATTCACCTGCAACTTTCCAGAAGATGATGAATGAAATCTTCCATGATATGTTGGATGTCTGTGTGGTATACATAGACAACCTTATGATATTTATGAACACGGACAATCAGGAAGAGCATGATAGGATCATGCTTGAAGTTTTGAAACAGTTATGTGATAATGATCTTTATGTCAAACCTGAGAAGTGTCACTTCAGATTCACTGAAGTTGATTTCCTTGGCATGATCGTGTCTTGTGATGGGATCAAAATGGACCCTGAAAAGGTTAATGCTATTTTGAAATGGCCAGAGCTGACAAATGTAAAGCAGGTTCACACATTCTTAGGCCTTGGTAATTTCTATAGACACTTTATAAAGGACTATGCAATCATGGCCAGGCCCATGACAGACTTAATGTGTAAGGACACAGTATTTAACTTCAGAGAGAAAGAATGCGCTGCGTTTGAAGCTTTGAAAGCGGCCTTTACTCGTGCTCTGGTACTTCAGTACCCCGACCAGGACTGCGAATTCTGCCTGGAAACAGACGTGTCTGAGTTTGCTGTCAGGGGAGTGATATCCGTGAAGTGCGAAGACGGTGAATTCAGGCCCATTGCATACATGTCGCATTCGATGGCCCCTCCTGAACAAAACTATCCTGTTCATGATAAGGAGATGCTGGCCATTATAAAAGCAACTGAGGCCTGGTGCCACTATCTCGAAGCCACTCCTTACGCTTTTGAGATTTATATGGACCATCATAACTTAACTTACTTCACGAAGTCACAGAATCTCTCTAAGTGCCAAGTGCGCTGGCAAATGTGGATGATGTGCTTCAATTACTCGTTAATGTATAAAAAGGGAACTCAGATGCACATTGCAGATCCACTTAGTAGGCGATCGGACCATTACATATCTAGTTCAGAAGACAATAAGGACCAGGTCCTGTTGAACCCGGTATCTATTAAACTGACTGACGTCACTGATCAGTCTTACGAGGAGCAATGGTCGCTCATTACGAACTTTCATGACACTCCTGTTGCTGGGCATAAAGGAGTAAAGGCTATGTATAACATGCTCAGGAAGCATTACTCCTGGAAAGAATGAAGGAACAGATTCAGACCTATGTTAAGCACTGCCAAAAGTGTCAGCAGTCCAAGGTGTCAAATGAAAAGACTTCTGGAAGTCTTGTCCCTCTTCCTACTCCCAGTGGCCCGTGGCTTGACATCACGATGGACTTTACTGAGATGCCGGAGTCCCTTGGTTATAATTATATCTTAGTGGTTGTTGATCGGTTCTCCAAGGAGGTCATATTTGTGCCTTGTACAAAAGAGGAAAGTGCCCTGTCAACTGCAGAGTTATTTGGAGATCATGTTTGGTGTCAGCATGGACTACTGTCTTCTGTCATGTCAGACCATGGATTGGTCTTTGCAAGCAACTTCCTGGGGGAGTTGTATAGACTCTTAGGCATTAAAAGGAAGATGTCTACAGCCTTCCACCCTCAGACCAATGGTTAAACGGAGCAGTTGAACCGCAAAATTAATCAGTATCTCTGAACCTACATAAACGATCAACAGAATGAATGGGCTAAGTGGATTAAGATTGCCCAGTTCATCTGGAACAATATGGTTTCGGAGGTAACCACTGACTCACCATTTGGAATCACCCAGAGTTATTCCCCTTGTATGGGTATAGAACCTGTGGACTCGGTGGCCCCAGCGGCCAAGGACTTTGTTGCTATATTTAACAAAGTTGTTGAGTCTTCAGAGAAGGCAAAACATAATATGAAGCTTCAGGTGGATAAGCATAGAAATCCTGCCCCGGACTATGTTGTGGGCCAACAAGTTTGGCTATCAATGGTCAATCTTCGCATGCTAAATCGCACTTCCAAGAAGCTTACAGAAAAATGGATTGGCCCCTATGAGGTCACTCGTGTAACCCCAAACACAGTCGAGCTTAAGCTCCCAAAAACTCTTCGGATTCACCTGGTTGTGAATGTTTCACAAGTGAAACCTTATTTAGGACCTCTCCCTGGTCAACCTGTATCCCAGCCTGGTCCGGTACACGTTTCTGAAGAACGCGATGAAGAATACGAAGTGGACTATATAGTAGCGTCCCATATTTATAAAAGGCAACTCCAATACCTAGTGCATTGGAAAGGGTATGAAGAACACAAGAGAACTTGGGAACCTTGTCAAATCTAAAGAATTCTCCTCTGGTAGTTGAGCACTTTTATCGGGAGAATCCCTCTGCTCCTCAATAGCTTCGTATGACCCAAGCAGACTTTGATTCATTATTTAGTTGTGTCCCTGAAAACCTTATGGTTTGTGACACTCAGTTCTGCAGTCTGGAATCCTGCACCTGAGGGGGGAGTGGTGTAACAGACCAACTTTTTATCTTATCTAATCTGTGATTAGATAGCATCTTGTCTTATCTTAGTGTACAGCTGTATCTTATCTGCCTAGTCTAGACCTGTACCTTGTGCTGTACGCGCTGCCTCCCTTGATGTCATTATGCATAGCCTTAGCTCCACTATGATGTCACTAACATAGCATTGCACACTACATAGCCTCATGTATAGCCTTGTGCAGCCCTTGTGTACAGTAGTATATATACAGTGCAATCCAGCACCCAGAGGTTCTCCATTCGAGCTCACCTTGGGTCTTTGCCCTAGCCCCTCAACTCCTATTCTCTCAGAGTTCCAGCATGTAGTTGGGCGCTTCACAGATGTCTTTGTTCACAGTGACCAGTACTCACTTGTGGCTGCCATGGCAGTGGATGGGTACATTGCAGTGGATGTCATCAAGGGATCATTTAATCATGATCTGTTCTCCCAGTTTGTCATTGAACAAGTTGTATGTTTTGTGTTTTTACATGGACATTTTCTCATATTCCTTCATAGCTTCCTTCAATGAATTCATTCCCTGCAGAATGATCAGTGATTGTCCTTGACAACTGCTGTATCCACCAAAACAAGGACCTTGAAGCAGCCCTCCTGCAAGCTGGTATGTTCCTGCAAATATAGCCTTCATTATTCATAGGCTGTATTTTGCTGTTCCTGCCACCATACTCACCTGATCTTGATCCAATCAAAAAATAATTCAGTGCATGTAAGTCCAGTTGTTGCCTATGAAAGGATGATGATTTGCTGATCATGACTACAGTAAAATTGTATCTCTGTTGTCATACACACTGTCTTTGTGAGGAGAATGACCCTATGGCAACACTTGTTGAAGCAACTGCCTGTATTACTGCTGAGAAATGTTGGGGCTGGATTTGTCATGCAGGGTATATTAGGTCAAGTTCTGACATAAATCTGATTATTTGAGATGACCCTAGGCAGAACACCAAGGACCCGACTACACACTAAACTCTGAGAGGGATAGGACTCGAAGACTAGGGCAAAAACCCAAGATGAGCTTGAATGGAGAGCCTCTGGGTGCTGGATTGCACTGTATATATACTACTCTACACGAGGACTACGTGAGGCTATCCATGAGGCTACGTACTGTGCAATGCTATGCTAGTGACGTCATAGTGGAGCTAAGGCTATGCAGGATGACATCAAGGGAGGCAGCGTGTACAGCATGAGGCACAGGTCTAGACTAAGGTAGATAAGATATGTCTGTACACTATGATAAGATAAGATGCTATCTAATCACAGATTAGATAAGATAAAAAGTTGGAGCGTTACATTATTTCCCATGGAGATATTCCACCCACAATCCACACTAGTGTTGCTGCAACTTCAGCTAGTAGCTGACTTTGAAGTTGTAGTTGGTACCAGCTAGCTGAGCCAAGTGTTAGTCAGAGGCACCATTTCACACACCCTTTAGTGGCTAGACTAGCTGTGGCTACCAACTTCAAGTTGACTAGCCACTAAGCAAAAGCATATGTACATGTCAGAAGTTGGATGGTGGACACCTGCACATGTTTACAATGAAAATCCTCATATAATTGTATGTATACATAGTGTACATACTACATAATACATACACATGGGAAATTTCAATGTTTTGATGTCAACAAAATTTAATTCCGAACACAAATGTAGAATATTATCTTCCAATATTGTATAATCTAGTTTGCAGAATTCCATATTTGAAGGTACCATCAGAATGTCCATCAATATATATACTTCTGTGAACAATTAAGTCTTGCTCAAAATAGATAAGCAAATTATATGTTTTGTGGGTATCAAAATCCTTGCTAGTAGATTATATTATGTAGGAGATTTAAAGACCAACAAAAGAATATATTTTGACGGCCACAACAGAACATTATATCTGATAGATTATTTTGACGGACATCAAAATATAATTTTTGGGTGACCTCAAAATCAACACAGTGAATAATATATTTTACCCTTGGCAAAAGTAATCGCCCACTGAGTGCCCACCCAGCGCCCACCAGTAGACCGCTCAGCCCCCGCTTACTGCCCGCTCATTCGGCGGATCAATTGCAGAGTTCATATATCTGTATTTATCTGTATCACTACAAGTACAAGTGTAACAATGGTACATATTTGGTACATATTATCTTACAACTGTCACAGGCAGCTCAGTTACAGGGGAAAACAACAGGAAGAGTTCTTTTAATTGTTGATCAGGTTTTGTGCAATCAGTAGATAGGTAGAGTCTGTCAATACATGGGAAGACTGCCAGCCAGGGAGTGCAGTATGGCTATCAGGAGTCATGTCATTCAACAATAGAGTATACATAACAATAAAATGCACAATTATGTCATGCTTGGGCGAATCAAAGTACATGAGAAAGAGTACCTTGACAAGGCAACTCAGGACAGGCTGTCTGGAGGTTTCGAGAAGACAACAATCTATTTCAGCAGGAATGCACATGTGAAGCTCATCTAATTCAGGGAAATAGGCAGCACAGGCCAGAACCTCTTCAAGAAGAGGGACTTCCAAAGATGATCACCAAAAGCAAACAGTGAGTGATTCTAGTATAGTGGGCAGCATGGCAAAGCTTGCAAGAGAGTGGATACAGGCAGGGGGACCATCAAGGTGCTCCAAGGAAGGGAGGGGAAGGCATACAGGCGCATGGGATGAGCGCGAAACAGTGGGATGACCTTGAGAAAAAGTGAGGTCTCTGACATTATGGCAGGCTAAGAACATAACCAAGCTGTAGGCGGTGCAACTATCATCTACTTCTAGTGAGCGAAGATGTTGCATTGATAAATGCCCAAGCAAAGTCGACCACTGTGCAGCTGTGAGCGATGTATTCTTCAAAATGAGACAGGAGATTGGTGAGTTGTACAAAGTAGTAACTGTGAAAGGGATAAGCGCCAACGAGAAGAGGAGTGACGATGTCATCTCTAGGACTTCGAGCTTGCTGAAACAAGATGGAGCTGCCCTGGTAAAACTACTCAACTTGAGGTCTGCTCGCAGTACTCCATAGGTTTGTTGGACATCATGGCAGTGGAGGTTTTTGCACCCAGATACTCAAATACAATTCAATAGATGGACAAATGAGTAGGTTGGCTGCCTTGGAGCAGTGAGAAGCTGCAAATGAACTTGCAGAAATAATTCATATCCTTTCAGTGACTCAAAGAAGATGCTGAGAACATTTAAATGACAATCAGTGGTTGCTCCTGTAACAGAAAACCAGATAGAATCTGGCAAAATGAAGGCATTTGTGCACCTCCAGATAGAGAGAGCTTCCAAGACAGCATATTCTATATTCAGGACAACCAGCACCTGGGGTGGCTCAAAGCATAAAAGCCGAAAAAATGGAGGCACGGCTACCTCCCAGAATAGCCTGGATACTTGAGTCAAAATCTGGAGTGATTCCCATGGAAGATAAGTGGCGATGAGGGCCAGCAATTCATTCAGCAAATACAACATAAAACATATCTGCATGATGAGATTACTCAGACGTACTCACTAAAGTATAATAAGACAACATACTGAAATACTGCCCTGTAAATATGGCTGATTGCGACTACCAACTTTATTGCCATGGAGGTACGCTGGAGCAATGTCAATTCGCTAATTGGGAACCCATCAGTTTTATTGGTTGGGTAGTGAAGAAAGTGTGATTACCTGCATAGCCATATGAACAACTTTGTTGGGCTGATGCACCCTGACAAACTCTGCACTACATTTGCACTTGAGAGAGACCACTTGGTGACCAGGAGGACCTCCATCCTTCACAGACATCAGCTTTTAGTTGGACATCAGAGAATATGTACTTACAACTAGGCAAGCAAGCTTATTTGGCAGATGAACCCTGAGAAACCTCTCACTATGCTTGTGCTTCAAAGGAACATTGTCAGACACCGGAGAAAACGGAGCTGAATGGGTTACCTTCTGCAGGGACACCTTGAGAAGATCCTTGCTAACACTAAGCTTACGCTTCACAGAAATCACAGGATGACCTCCATCAGAAGATGACAAGTTGGAATGGGTAGCCAGCCCAGGACCAACTCGTCAGATATGTGTGAGTCGACGTCTGTGCATATCAATCATCAGTTGAGATAGTACAGGTGATAAATAATTGGGTGGGGTTTCGCAGTTGGTGGCTATTGCCGACAGTAAGGGAACCCGGCTGAATAAACTCACCAGTGTATACAGAAATGTTGCCTGACAATAAGTGGACAGCCACTCTGCCCACACATTGAATTAATTAATGCTGTAATTGTCACCTGACAATAAGCAATCAATCACAACTTAATCAATGTCATTGAAAGACTATTAGTGCACTGTACTGGAAAGCGTAGTAGACCCAACAATTATCAAGCAACCTAGAATGGCACAATTAATCAGTCACTCAGCCTTCATGCAGAAGTTCCTTACCGATAAGGGCATGATATGCTCTGCCAGTTGTTCTATTCAGCCAATATATATATGACTTGGATTTAAGTAGTTAATAAAACACTGCCACTAATTATTTGGTCCACTGACATGGATGGGAGGGAACCTACTTTGCATGTTAGATACTGGGGATGACCTAGACAATTTGTTAGGTGTTGCAGCAAAGAAGGTTACATCCATACATAAATGAACCCCTCCAGCAGAAGTCCAGATCATGGATTCCACACATTCGTGTACCTGAAACACTGCATGCATATCACTGCTGGGCTTCGATGGGCTTCACTGTTACAGTGATTCATTTTGTTACCATTATCACTAGCAGTTGCTATGGCAATTGGTACTAAACAGGACAGTAAGTAGAGAAGGAAAAGTTGCATGCGAGCTCACTCCCTTTGCACTAATGTACAATGTCATTCAATTTCGTAGCAATGCCACAAGAGTAAGCAATAGTACATGTCGCACACAGTGCATTGATCAACACAGTCCACGTCCACACAAAGTCTGAGTCTGCAACAAAGAACACATGGTACAAGTATACAAATCTCAATTCCAATCTCAACCCCTGGGAATGAGACCCTGTGCATGTTGGAGCAATACCTATATATGTAGAGGAACTGCTACTCCAACTCACCTGTTGGGTGGAGTGCACAACCAGAGATGGTAGTGGTAGCTGGTCAAGAGCTGTTTTATTATATAAGCAATGAACACTGTTTATATACAACAAATGGTGTGATGTATGACTGTGATGCGTGACATGTGACATGTAACATCCACTCTAAAGAGGACTATTACTAAGTCTACACTAATATGGGTTGCAGTCTTGTGCGCACTTCATTGATGGTTTATGCCAGGTGCACATGCAACTTCAACACTCCCCCTCGCTGTGCTGCACATAGAGCACTTCAGCAAATAAGGTGCTAGATGCTGCCAGAGGGAAACTGTAAGCCCAGTTGAGCTCTGAACTTCGCAAATTTCTCATGGGGCAAGTTCTTGGTGAGCAGATTGGCGGGATTCTCAGCACCATCAATAAAGAATAGCTCCACATTACCTTTCACGACTGACTCATGGATTCCGTGGTAGCGGATGTCAATGTGCTTGGAGCGAGGTTCCATTACAGGGTTGGATGCCATGAATATGGATCCCTGATTATCACCACAAATTGGGATAGCTTTCAGCTTGTAGCCGAGCTCACCAAGTAAACTCTGAATCCAGGTGACTTGGCAAGCGCAATTGCTCAAAGCCATGTACTCTGCTTCAGTGGACGAGTATGCAATAGTCTTCTACACACGAGAAGTCCAACTGATCAAGCCATCTGCAAGCTTCAGGTAGAAACCTGTCTGCAAGAGGCGAGAGGTAGGGTCTGATCCCCAATCTGAGTCCGTGCATGCAATCAGTCCAGCACCGGATCCACCATTATATACTAGGGAGTACATAGATGTCCCAATCAGATAGTGACAAATATATAGCACTTTATTCAGGTGGTCCTGAGATGGGTTCGTGGCATGGCACGAGAGATGGGTGACTGCAAAGGCAATGTTGGGCCTAGTGCCTAACATAAAGTACAGGAGAGACCCTATTACCATCTGGAAATGGGAGCCGAGTTCCACATCAACAGGCTCTGTATTTTTGGCGGCATAGTAGCCAGCCAGCAGTGGGGTGCTTGTGGACTTTGCATTGAGCATGCTGCAGCGTTCGATGACCTTTTGGAGGTATGCACATTGGTCCAAGTGGATAGCGCAACCTTTGCAAGTGATTTGCATCCGGTGTCACGCACCAAACATGTTTGGTACTGTGGACATGGAGAAAGTTAGCCGATGAACTAATGCAAAGAATGCACCCAAGATCTGTTGAAAGCTTGTCCCGACTTGAGGGATACAGACAGCCCTCGCTATCCATATCACGCAAAGTCAAGACTATCCTTATGTGAAGAATGAATACAAGCTCGTTGTAGCCATCTATCGCACAAGAATGACTATCCTGGAGCAAGAGATGACTGCCAATGTCTAGCAGTTATCCCTCGCACGAGAACCGCCAAGAAGCAGAAGAATCCAATGAATAATGCAGCATTCCGATATTTTGAATAGCTCCGTCATTTTTGAAGCTATCAGGCACATGACTATACCATCATGGAGCCTAGACCGTGGTCTATCTGCCTGTCAAGTTCCGACGTAAATCTGTTTATTTCCCACGGAGATATTCCACCCGCAATCCAGACACCCGCTTCATCAGTCACTATGGAGTCCGCATTTTCTCTGGAACGTTTCTCCACTATTGCAGCAGACCTTGACTATGTCCTACTCTTGGGACAGCCTCTCCCTGAGTTCCTGTGCACTGCCTGGCACATATCTTCCCAGCCTGCTCCCTCAGTCCCTCTTGTTCTCGGTCAGCACGTTCTCCTCGTCAGTCCTGCGTCACGCACATACTTTGGTCGCCTCAAGTCTATCATTAGACTTGAAGATTCATACCTGGTCGTCTCTGTGTCTC
>Ga0307516_10006508_pt1 | contig 13678 bp, 11 predicted proteins | sample 19_EM_MG_FD_203310 | JGI IMG/M metagenome (GOLD analysis project Ga0307516, IMG submission 203310) | Populus trichocarpa ectomycorrhiza microbial communities from riparian zone in the Pacific Northwest, United States - 19_EM | ecosystem: Host-associated > Plants > Roots > Unclassified | place... | reverse complement strand
ATCCTGCATCTCTGTCTGCATCACCCTGTTGGTGTAGATCCCCTCTCCCCCTCCTCAGCACATCCTCTCTGGACACCGCGGAGGTAAACCACCACTCGCACATTTTCGTAGTCCTTTGTTGGTGTTTTGTTTGGGTTATTGTTCTGACCCAAATCCACACTTTGACTCACACCGGAGTAACAGGATAAGACCTGGAGTTGGGCATGGTCATAACACTCACCAGCAGCATGTCTGGGAGGTTCTCTGCCGACTCCGGTTACACAGCCTCTTCACCAAACCGGAGAAATGCAAGTTCCACTTGGACTCAGTGGAATACCTTGGCTACCGTCTATCCCCTGAAGGTCTGACTATGTCTCTGGACAAAATACAAACCATCTCCGATTGGCCTGAACCTCGTAAGGTAAAGGACATCCAATCCTTCTTGGGATTTGCCAACTTCTATCACCGGTTCATTTTCAACTACTTTGACATTGTGGTCCCTCTTACCTGGCTCACCCGGAAGGATGCCCCTTGGATTTTCTCTGAGGACTGTCAATGCACTTTCAATGCTCTCAAGCACACCTTCACTACCATGCCTATACTCACTCACTTTATTCCAGACACCCCTATCATTGTGGAAATGGACACCTCTGACTACGCTATCGCTGGTATCCTGTCTATCACCTGCTCCGATGGAGAGATCCGTCTGGTAGTGTTCTACTCCCAGACCTTGACTGCTCCGGAGCTGAACTATGACACCCACGATAAGGAACTCCTTGCTATCTTTGAGGCATTCCGGAACTGGTGTCATTACCTTGAAGGCTCCACCTCTCCTATCGACGTTGTTACCGACCACAAGAATCTGGAGTACTTCTCTACCTCAAAAGTCCTCTCCTGCCGGCAAGCCCGGTGATCCAAGTTCCTTTCTCAATTCAACCTTGTTATTCATTTCCATCCTGGAAAACTTGGTGCCAAGCTGGACACTCTCACTAGACGATGGGATGTCTACCCCAAAGAGGGGGATAGTGGCTACGCCCGTGTTAATCCACAAAATCTCAGGCCAGTGTTCACTCATGAACAACTGACTAACTCACTCTGCACAACCATTTTAGAATTCCTGGTCCTCCGTCGAGCAGTCACGATCATGGACGTGGAGACACTCCACAACATCTTATCTGCTCTCCCCTCAGATCCCATTGCCCAGATCCACCTCTCTGACCCTCCAGACTCTTGCTGGTCCACAGATGAGGCAGGATTCCTCCACCTAGATGGTTGCATTTATGTACCAGACCTGGATGGTCTCTGCCTCCAGGTACTCTGGTACCATCATGATCACCCACTCTCTGGCCACTTTGGGCAAAACTGGACTCTGGAACTAATCTGGTGTAAGTACACCTGGCCTGGTCTCAGGACCTTTGTCAAGGACTACATCCGGTCATGTACCTCCTGCACTCAAGCTAAGACACCGTGCCATCAACCCTATGGGTTACTAAAACAGCTCCCTGTCCTGGAAAGACCTTGGAACTCCATATCCATGGACTTTATAGAGCAGCTCCCTGCCTCTACCAGATTCACAGCTATCTTGGTTGTAGTAGATAGGCCCTCCAGTTACCACCTGGAGGGCAATGGCCAGACAGAGCGATCCAACCAGACACTCAAACAATACCTCCACATCTACTGCAACTACCAGCAGGACAACTGGGCAGACCTACTCCCTCTGGCAGAGTTTGCTTATAACAACGCACCTAGTACTACCACTGGAGTCTCACCATTCTTCACTAACAAGGGTTATCATCCTAACATCTCCATCTATCCAGAACGTGATATGACCTCTGCATGGGCTCATGACTATGCAGTCAACCTCAAGTTGCTGCATCAATACCTTTGAGAAGAAATGGCCAATGCACAACTTCGCTACCAAGGTCCAGCTGATGCCAAACATACTCCGGCACTGGACTTCAAGGTAGGCAATCAAGTATACATGAAAGCCAAATACTTCCGGTCAACACGACCATTCAAAAAGCTATCAGAGAAGAACCTGGGTGTCAAGACTGGTTCTCCTCGACAATCTTACTAGAAGGTCCAGGGTTGCAGGAGACTAATGAGGAGGTGAGTCCAGACACTAGTAGGTGCTAGTTAGTGCGGAGAGTCAAGTCCGGGTCATATGAACGAAGTCCGGGCACTAGAGGAGCACTGGGAGTAAGTCCGGACTGTGGGAAAGTAGTCCGGAGTTGAGCGCAGCTTGTCCAGAGCAAAGGACATCCCAGAGGTGGGATAAATCCTAAGAGGTCTAGCGTTGAGTCTGGGACAGAGGTGGCTTTTGCCCTTGTGCGAGTAGGAGACTTGCTAGGAGTGGACATAGGACCAAGGGGATGAGATGGGACGGAGGCCGGAGTTGGCCGGAGTTCAGGAGAACAAGATGAGATTAGGAGAGCATAGTGGGTAGTACAGAGTGAGGAGTATCTTAGTCGAGATTTGATCTAAGGACTACTAGGCCAGAGTTCAGTAGTTTATATAGGAATGAAACTAGAGGTGAGTATATACGGTGACAAGTAAACACCCTAATGTTGAGACAAGGGACAGAGCAGAAGTGGACAGGAAAATAATCCAGGTACAGGAAAATAATCCAGGGACAGGAAAATAATCCAGGGACAGGAAAATAATCCAGGGACAGGAAAATAATCCAGAGCGGAAGCAGAAACAGGGAACTAGTGTTACAGGGACAACGGAGGAAAAGCAGTGACAGTGAAGTAAAGGGAACTAGGTCGGAAGAGGACAGGTAAGGGTCAGAGGTGGACTTAACTAATGTTAAGTCCGGAGCGATGTCCAGGACCAGAGGAAGTGGGACCAGAGGAAGTGCAAGAGTGGAGGGAGTGCATGAGCAGAGGGAGTGTAAGAGTGAAGGGAGTGTGCAGGTGGAGGAAGGGTGGAGTAGCCAGAGGAAGGTCCGGAGTTGGACATAGAAATGTCCTAAGCCATTGGTGGACCTGACAGAGGAAGCAGAGCAGGAGCAGGAGCAGAACTGAGCCGGAGTTGGATATACCATCCGGAGTTGGGCTATGTTGCAGACAAGGCTAAGGGAGTGGCCAGACTGAAACCGGAGTAGCAACTAGTGGTAGGTACAGATCCGACATGGTGGAGTTAGACCACAGATCTGTCTAGAGGAAGACAGGGGTTAGTCCTGAGGTGGAGATGGACGTAGTGACTGGAGTTGAGCTGGAGTACAGCTATGGGGCTGGAGATGGCTGGACTAGATCCAGAGTTGCATCTATGCCTAAGGAGAGGTCAGGTGGGCCGAGGTTAGACCAGAGTTGCAACTGGGAAAAGCACAGATATGACACTGGGACCCTACACTATCATCACGCAAGTAGGCTCCCTCTCTTTTACGCTCTGTCTTCCAGATTCCATGCATGCAGTTCACCCCATTTTCCATGTCTCCCAACTCGAACCGGCCATACCCAACACCATACCAGACCGGATACAGCCTCCTCCACCACCAGTCAAAGTAGATGGCAAACCAGAGTTTGAGATCACTGAGATCCTCAACTCCAAGGTTGACCATTGACCAAATTGTGCAAACTGTTGTACTTGGTGCATTGGTCTGGTTATGAAGGGACTGACGAAGAAAACATCTTGGCTACTTGCCACTGAACTAGGCAATGCAACAGAACTGTTGGAAGATTATCATGTCCGGTACCCGGACAAACCTGGACCACTCACATCCATGTAGTATTACTCTCACCTCTGTTTCCTTTATCTGTTTCCCCTATCTGTTTCACTCTGTCTCAAGTAATATCACTCACTCTCAAATCCAGTCAACTTTTCTCTTATAAACAAAAACCTTAACTAAAAGTACAGTTTCTATTTACAAGGTGCCGGACTGGACCACCTACTCCAGTGCAGGACCTTCCTGCTCCTCCAGGTTCTTCTGGAGCTCTTCCAACTCCTGGTCAATTTCCTCTGGATTGACCTCCCCCTCACTCTCCTCCTCCGGCATAACGAACTCAGAGGTGAAGAACCAGCATTCCTTGAAGAATGTTTTGAGGCTGGCGCTCAGGCGATCATTGGACTGTGATACAGACCACATGGAGTCTGTGATCCGGGCCATCTGCCCAGTCATTGCCTCCACCGTGGCTGTCAACCTGTCCATCTGCTCCAGGAAAGGTCTGGTGTTGAAACCGGACCTCGACCCAGACAGACCTGCCACCTCCACAATGTCATTGTCATCATTGATGATCTTCACCAGCTTCTTCTTCTTCCACTTTTCACCACCTCACGGTGATGTTGCCACCTCCTTCTCTTTCACCTTGCCCTTTCCTTTGTCCACCACCAGACCGGATCCACTGTCAAGTCCGGGTCTACTCTGGTAGGGGGTCCGGTCAAGTCCAGACGAAGACGGACGAAGGACAAGGGCAGGGGGCTGAACAAGAGGTTAGTCTGGCTGGAGTTGGTGACCATTTGGATTCAACGACTAAGGGTAATGAGCGTTGATCCCTTGCATAGGTTCCGGTCAAGAGGAGACAGAGACAGAGACAGAGATGGACAGGAACTGGAGTAGATGACTATGGTTGATTTCAGACTGAGGAGCACAGGGTAATCTACAGAGTACTTATACTAAGTGCATACTAGGAACGAGTACATACGGTGACAAGTAAACAGCCTAAAGGCGGACAAGGAACGACTGGAGTAAGGACTAGGTCAGGTCCGGGTAAAATAAAGTCAGGTCCAGTGAAAATGCTACAAGGTATAGGATATATTGAGTTCATGGAGAACTCACAAATGGGCAGGGTAGACAGCGAGGTGTGGTAAAGAGCGAATGGAGTATAGACCAAGGGTCATACTTAATGGAAGTATAACTGTGCAACCATGACTGGAGTAACTGTGAGCGACCAGAGTTGGGCTGGAGTACTGCGATGCGACCAGAGTGACTGGATAAGACCCAGAGCTGGACATGGTCATAACATCCACCCACCTCCAGCCATTCACACTTCTCCTTCAGACCGGTGCACTTCATGCATGCCCACTGCTTTGGCTTCTCCGGGTCATGCTCGCACACTGCCCGATGCTTTGCTCAATGCATGCATCTACAAAGGAAGTCAATGAACAGAAACAAAAAAGAAACAACAAAAAATACCTACTGGATGTCTGTAACCAGACCTGCCTCTGGTTCCTCCCTTGCTCTCTTCTTTGACGCCTCCTGCGCCGTTGCTTTTTGTTTGGTGGTTACACCGCCCTTTGTTTGGCAGCCACCTCTGCTGCCTTCCTCTGCTCCAACTCCACCCTCTCCTTCTCCGCCTGCTCATGTGCCTTATGCTCCACCTCCTCTTGCACCTTGTGCTCTGCTTCCTCTCTCACCTTACACTCTGCCTCCTTGCGCACTAACCTCTCTGCCTCTTCCCATTGTTGCTTCTCCTCCCTCCTGACTTGCTTGCGGCAATGCCTTTCTTTCACCTTGGCATCAAGGATGGATGCCTCATCTTCGCTACCAGATTGTAACTCCAGTGTTGATGCCTTCGTCCAGTCTTTGGACTCATGGGTGGTTGGGGCGATGGGACTTGTAGATTTGGCAGGAGCAGACATGTTGTTAGAAGGCAGGAAGTTGGGGGTAAGAGCAAAACTGGTCTGATCTTTATAGATCCAAAATTCGTACTCAGACAACCACTCCAGACTCCACATTGTTCTAGGCGACCACACAACAGCCTCATTGGGGCCTCATGGGTTTGGCCCCTAAAAGGGGGATACTGTTATGACCATGTCCAACTCTTATCTGGTCACTCCGGTCACATCGCAGCTCTCTAGCTCAACTCTGGTCGCTCATCACTTACTCCGGTCACGGTCATGCAAATAACCTTCCATTAAGTACAACCCTTGGACTATACTCTATTCGCTCCTTACCACACTTCGCCATTTACCCTGTCTTGAGGTGAGTTCTCCATGAACTCAATATATCCCATACCTTGTAGCATTTTCACCAGACCTGGTTTATTTTACCTGGACCTGACTTTATCTTCACCAGACCTGACCTAGTCCTTACTCTGGTCATCCCTTGTCTGCCATTAGGTTGTTTACTTGTCACCATATGTACTCGACCCTAGTTTCTACTTAGAATAAGTACCCTCTAGTTTATCTTGTATACCTCAGTCTGAAATCATCTAAGTCACTACTCCTGTTCCCTTAAATCATGCTTGTATCTATTTGTAATATCTGGCTGGTCATGCCAGCACCTCCCTGTTTTCCTGATGTTCCTGATGGGTGATGTCTAGGCAGCACTGTCACACTCATGGAAACTGCAGAACAAGTGTGACTTACTCTTATTTTGCCTACAACCCAACAACTCAAACTGCTTCATGACTTGATCTGGTTCCAGCTTCAAGACATCCTCCCAGAAATCCATGGCATTGTCCATGCCATACCACATTGCACTGTGCATGTCATAGGAATGGCCCCTGGTGACAAAGAGTGTGGCATATATGCCAGTTTGCATAGCAAGGCCATCAAGCTGCAGCAAGTGTGTTACGACCATGTCCAACTCTGGGTCTTATCCAGTCACTCTGGTCGTATCGTAGCTCTACAGCTTAACTCCGGTTGCTCATCACTTACTCCGGTCACAGTTGCACAGATCATCTTCTGTTGAGTACGACCCTTGGTCTATACTCCATCCACTCATTACCACACCTCGCCGTCTGCCCTGCCTTGACATGAGTTCTCCATGAACTCAATATATCCTATACCTTGTAGCATTTTCACCAGACCTGACCTAGTCCTAACTCCGGCCATCCCTTGTCCGCCTTTTAGGTTGTTTACTTGTCACCGTAATACTCAACCCTAGTTCTTACTTAGTATAAGTACTCTGTAGTTTATTCTATATACCTCAGTCTGAAATCAACTTAGTCACTACTCCAGTTCCTGTCTGTCTCCATCTCTGTCTCCAACCTCTTGACCAGAACCTACACAAGGGATCAATGCACGTCATCCTTGTCATTGAATCTGTCAAGTCTGGGTCTACTCCGGTAGGGGGTCCGGTCAAGTCCGGACGAAAACGGACGAAGGACAAGGGCAGGGGGCTGGACAAGGAGTTAGTCCAGCCGGAGTTGGTGACCACTTGGATTCAACGACTAAGGACAACGAGCATTGATCCCTTGCGTAGGTTCCGGTCAAGAGGTTGGGGACGGAGATGGAGACAGAGACAGACAGAAACTGGAGTAGTGACTATGGTTGATTTCAGACTGAGGTATACAGAATAAACTACAGAGTACTTATACTAAGTAAGAACTAGGGACGAGTATTTACGGTGACAAGTAAACAGCCTGAAAGGCGGACAAGGAACGTCTGGAGTTGGGACTAGGTCAGGTTCGGGTAAAATAAACCAGGTCCAGCGAAAATGATACAAGGTGAAGGATATAACAGGTACACGGAGAACTCACGTCAAGGCAGGGTAGATGGTGAGGTGTAGTAAGGACTGAGTAGGGATTAGACCAAGGGCCGTACTTAACGGAGGTATATCTGCACGACCATGACTGGAGTAAGTGATGCGCGACCGGAGTTGAGCTGTAGAGCTGTGATGCGACCGGAGTAACCGGATAAGGCCCGGAGTTGGACATGGTCATAACAGAATCCAAGTGGTCACCAACTCCAGCCGGACTAACTTCTTGTCCAGCCCTCTGCCTTCCTCCTTTGTCCGTCTTCATCTGGACTTGACCGGACCCCCTACTGGAGTAGACCTGGACTTGACAGTATTTCAGACTCACACTTGTGTGGGTTCACTATACAAAACCTCATATGCAAACTAGTTTCCATTTTCCCATGACCATGACTACATGCTCTCACGCTTGTACTGCTGCTGCACTCGCTGAAGAAGCAGGTGCAGTAAATGACCTCCACCTTTCTGCCGCACAGCAAGCCCTGTCTAACTGCAGGCAACCTCCGGCTTCTGTTAGCCAATTCTGGAGCTTCACAGCTCGAAACCCCACAGCATCTGTGACTTCGCATTGAGATGCTGCGTCTCAGAGCCTTCGTGGTTCTGCAGACTTAGGTCACCATGAATCTGTTTCTGGTGATCAGTTTCCCTACCATCACGACTCCACTCCGGAGCATTGCAAACCTGGTTGTTTCCAATGGTTCGGCCCTGAGGATGGTCCTGGAGATGATCCGGATGACCCCAGAGATTACAACAACAACAACAATGACGACGACAAATTTCTCAACACCATGGAAGAGCTAGACCCTAGTCTGGCTGTCTTCCACAATCTTGCTGTCTCTGTCAACTACCTCTCCCACTCCTCTCGCTGTACCAACAATTCTTCCTCCTCCTGTGCCAAAGTCTGTGAACTGGACACCTTTGATGGTATGGACCCCAAAAAGCTCAGGACCTTCTTGGTCCAGTGTGAGCTCTGTTTCCAGGATCGAGCCAAGGCATCTGCCTTGATAGGGCAAAGGTAACTTTCGCCCAATCATATCTAAAAGGGATGACCCTAGAATGGTTCAAACCAGACCTGCTGAATTCCAGTGATCCAGCTGACCGTCCACGCTGGATGGACAGTTCGGTCCATTTTGTCGCTGAGCTCCAGAGTACCTTTGGACCTCACAACCCCATTGCTGATGCTGAGCATCAACTAGAGCATCTCCGGATGAAGGATGCTCACCGTGTTATGTGGTATATTGTAGACTTCAACCGATTGGCCTCCCAGGTCCAAGACTACGGAGATGGCGCACTCCGCCGCCTATTCTACTCCAGTCTCCCAGACCACCTAAAAGATGAGATAGCTCAAGTTGGGAAGCCCCTGACTCTGCATAGGCTTAGGGCCCTTTGTCAAGAAATTGATGTGTGCTATTGGGAGTGCAAAGATGAGATCTCTCATACAACGAAGACCCAGTCCACCTCATCCCCGACCAAGCCCTCCAACTCCAGAGGCAACTCATCCAACTCCAGTCAGGAGAAATCCAAGACCAGTAACTCCCCCAGCTCCGCCAACTCTGGCTCGTCCAAGATGACCAGCAACCAGTCCTCCTCCGGTTCCAGACCAGACTTAACCAACAAGCTTGGTAAGGATGGGAAGCTAACCACAGACGAGTGTAAACGGCATCTGGACAACAACCTTTGCATGTTCTGCAGGGGTACTGGTCACTTCACAGACAACTGTCCAAAGAAGACCAAAAAGGCCAAGGCTTGCGCTGCGGCCATTGCTGCTGAGTCCAGTAGGACAGACTCAAACTCGGGTGCCAACTCCAAGTCAAAAAAGAGTAAGCAGCTCCTGGCCCTCTGCACAACCGGTGAGCTGCATTGACTCCAGAAGTGCACCCAAGGAGGCTCGCCTCAATGCATCCGCTCTTTACAATCCTAACTCCCTTATGCCTCATGTTATCCTCTTATCATTTGACTTGCCAAAAACCCGCACACTTGTGGACTCCGGGTCCACACATTGCTTTGTAGATGTACAATTCACACACAAAAACAATATTACCACTTACTCCATTCCTCTGATTACTCTCCAGCTCTTTGACGGTACATCAAACTTTGTACTCACTCAAGCTGTCGATATATCAGTGAAATTCCCTGCATCTGGTGATGTCACCCCTATGACTTTTTACCTTGCTCTGTTAGATTCTGAATGCATGATTGTCCTTGGACATAACTGGCTCATCCACTACAATCCATTGATTGACTGGGTACTGAGCAGTTTAACATTCCGGACTCCTGCAGGAAGTTTGCTAGCGCCCCCGTTAACCCCATCCCCAGCTCCATCCAGTAACCCTGTCTCCAGCCTCTCTGGCCAATCTGACCCCGGCCTTGTGCCATCTGTCGACACTCCAGTTTGCACCCCTCCACACATCTCTCTGATTAACACAGCCGCATTCATGTGTGCATGCAAATTAGAGGGATCCACCAAATACCAACTTCAGCTGCATCCTTCTGACTCAGCAAAAGCTCATTCTTCCTCCGCCTCTACTCCGCTGGACTTGGACATTGTCCCTCTGGAGTATCGCGATTATGCAGATGTGTTCAGTAAGGCGAAAGCCTCTGAACTGCCCCCACATCATGACTATGACTTGAAGATCGACCTTGAAGAAGGTACCTCTCCACCTTTGGGAACTCTCTACTCACTGTCTCCAGTCGAGTTCTCCACCCTCTGGACCTTCATCAATGAGAATCTTAATACAGGTTTCATCCGTCCTACCGCTTCCTCCCATGCTGCTCCGGTCCTCTTTGTAAAGAAAAAGGATGGCTCACTCTGCCTCTGCATTGACTTTAGAGGCCTAAACAAAATCACCAAAAAGGATCGCTATCCACTCCCCCTCATTTCTGACCTACTGGACTCACCCAGCCGTGCTAAAATCTATTCAAAGATCGATCTCCGGCACGCATATCATTTAGTCTGGATTGCTCCAGGCAATGAATGGAAGACCGCCTTCCGTACACACTATGGGTCCTACAAGTGGTTAGTAATGCTCTTTGGCCTCACTAACGCCCCAGCAGCATTCCAATGCTTTGTCAACACCATTTTTGCTGACATGCTAGATGTCTGCATCGTCATATACCTCGATGACATCCTTATTTACTCTGAGGATATGGAGTCCCACCAGCAGCATGTCCGGGAAGTGCTCCGCCGTCTCTGGTTGCATGGCCTCTTTGCCAAACCAGAGAAATGTGAGTTCCACTCGGACTCAGTAGAGTATCTTGGTTACTGCCTATCTCCGGAAGGTTTGACTATGGCTCCAGACAAGATCCAAACCATCTCTGACTGGCCTGAACCTCGAAAGGTGAAGGACATCCAGTCCTTCCTGGGCTTTGCCAACTTCTACCACTGGTTCATATTCAACTACTCCGATATTGTGGTTCCCCTCACCTGGCTCACCCGGAAGGATGCTCCTTGGAATTTCTCTGAGGACTGTCGACACTCTTTCAACGCTCTCAAGCACACCTTCACTACTGTGCCCATCCTCACCCACTTCATTCTGGATACCCCTATCATCGTGGAAACTGACACCTCCAACTACGCTGTTGCTGGCATCTTGTCTATCACCTGCGCCGACAGAGAGATTCGTCCAGTCGCCTACTACTCCTGGACTTTGACTGCTCCAGAGTTGAACTACGACACCCACAACAAGGAACTCCTTGCCATCTTCAAGGCATTCCAGAACTGGCGCCACTACCTTGAAGGCTCCGCCTCCCCTATTGACGTCGTCACAGACCACAAAAACCTCAAGTATTTCTCCACATCAAAAGTACTGTCCCACTGGCAAGCCTGGTGGTCTGAATTCTTATCGCAGTTTAATCTTGACATTTGTTTCTGTCCTGGAAAACTTGGTGCCAAGCTGGATGCTCTCACTAGACGATGGGACGTCTACCCCAAAGAGGGGGATAGTGGCTACGCCCGGGTTAACCCCCAAAATCTTAGGCTGGTGTTCACTCAAGAACAGCTCACTAATTCTCTCCACGCCACTTATCTAGAGTTCCCGGTCCTCCGTGCAGTTGCAATCATGGATGTGGAAACACTCCATAGTGACATCCTCTCTGCACTACCCTCTGATCCCATTGCCCAGGTCCACCTCGCAGACCCACTGGACTCTCATTGGTCCACCAATGAGGTTGGATTCCTTCGACTAGACGGTCGCATATACATACCGGACTTGGATGACCTCCGTCTCCGGGTACTCCAGTATCGACACAACCACCCACTCGCTGGTCACTTTGGGCAAAACCGGACTCTAGAACTAATCCAGCATGAGTACACTTGGCCTGGTCTCAGGACCTTCATCAAAGACTACGTCTGGTCCTGTACCTCCTGTGCAAGAGCTAAGACACTGCACCATAGACCCTATGGATTGCTGAAACCGCTTCCCATACCAGAGAAGCCCTGGAACTCCATTTGGATTTCATTGAGCAACTCCCCTCATCTACCGGCTTCACAGCCATCCTGGTCGTGGTAGACAGGCTTTCTAAACAAGCCATATTCATCCCTACTCATGACACCATCACTAGCCCAGAGCTCACAAAACTCTTCCTGCTCCACGTATTCTCTAAGCATGGTGTTCCCACCCATGTCACTTCAGATCACGGTACAGAGTTTGTTTCACACTTCTTCCAGTCACTCGGAAAGGCTCTCGACATGTGCCTCCACTTCACCTCCAGTTACCACCCAGAGGGCAATGGCCAGACTGAGCGCTCCAACCAGACTCTCAAACAATACCTCTGCATCTACTGCAATTACCAGCAGGACAACTGGGCAGACCTACTCCCACTGGTGGAGTTTGCTTATAATAACACACCTAGTGCTACCACCGGAGTCTCACCATTCTTCGCTAACAAAGGTTATCATCCTAACATCTCTGTCTATCCGCAATGCGACATGACCTCCACCAGGGCTCATGATTACACAGTCAACCTTGAGTCACTGCACCAATACCTTCATGAAGAAATGGCCAATGCGCAACTTCACTACCAAGGTCCAGCTGATGCCAAACATACTCTGGCACCAGACTTCAAAGTGGGTGATCAAGTATATGTTAAAGCCAAGTACTTCTGGTCAACTCAACCATCCAAAAAGCTATCAGAAAAGAACTTGGGGTCCCTACACTATCATAGCACAAGTAGGCTCCCTCTCTTTTACGCTCCGCCTTCCAGATTCCATGCATGCAGTTCACCCCATCTTCCACGTCTCTCAACTACAACCAGCCATACCCAACACCATACCCAACACCATACTGGACTGGATACAACCTCCTCCACCACCGGTTGAAGTAGATGGTGAACCGGAGTTCGAGATCTCTGAGATCCTTGATTCAAAGGTTGATCATCGATGCAGATCGTGCAAGCTATTGTACCTGGTGCATTGGTCCGGTTATGAAGGAACTGACAAAGAAATGTCATGGCTTCTTGCCACTGAACTTGGCAACACAATGGAACTCTTAGAAAATTAGGCAGCGCTGCTAGCTGCAAAAAGTCAATATACATGCTACAGCCGAAGAATACGAACGGGAAACTCACCTGTGTCGTCAAGTCCACCCGTCCAATTCGCAAACCGTCCATATGGACTCATCAGGCATTGATGGTGACGTGGAAGGCTCAAGCTCGAGTGAATAAACATCAGCCAAATGAAAGAAGTCGAAACAACTCACCTGGGATGCACACACGTGATGCAGCCACCCCGGAACTCCTCAAACAATGCCTATGGGATCATTAGACCCAGATGTCGATGTGGGCGAATCAAAATCGCACCTGTAAATGTCAATCAAACACGAATCGGTGGAAACGGGTACCTTGGACACAATAATGCGTTACGGTCAATTCGGAGACCTAAAAAGTGAATCAGCAGGGTAAATAAACTTACCTTTGATTGCATGATGCAGGGGGAGCACTGACGTGATGACAGAGACTACGGATGAAGCCTCCGTGCACGCTGCAATCAGTGCAGGCATATGGGCACGACACGACTTACCAAATCGGGTAACAACGCGGAAGTCACAAAGTACAAACCTTCGCATTCACAAGTCTCAAATACCATTTGTATCGGACACACATTTTATTCGGAACACATATAGCTAAGTACTATCTATTGGATTACTTTACTATACCTTTCTATCCATCACACCACTTCATTTATGGGGGAGTGTTGGAGATAAACAGAACTGTTGTGGTATGTTTACCTACTTACATAAGCATGCATCGCACTAGAGTAGAGTTCCTAGTACCATAGTTCCC
>Ga0307516_10006506_pt1 | contig 13679 bp, 14 predicted proteins | sample 19_EM_MG_FD_203310 | JGI IMG/M metagenome (GOLD analysis project Ga0307516, IMG submission 203310) | Populus trichocarpa ectomycorrhiza microbial communities from riparian zone in the Pacific Northwest, United States - 19_EM | ecosystem: Host-associated > Plants > Roots > Unclassified | place... | reverse complement strand
CAGGTTCATGCCACCCACGTCGCGCTCACGAACTGCGGTGTTGCTGCTCTCCAGGGGAAATTTTACAAAGGTGTTCAACCTCCGACTGTTTAGCGGTGCACTGCGATGTTCGTAGGCTCTCTTCCGAGTACCACCCGACTACGTCCAAACTGCTTCGATCTTCGAACATAATCTTTTCCATTCCTGCTCGAAGGGCGACCGAGAACCTCCAATTTATCCCAAACACCCTCTCAGCACGGACGAGATGCTGGGTTGTATTGCACTCTTCGTCCTCACCCTCATCCGCAGGGAGCGATCACGCCGGCGATAATCTGACGCGCAGAACTAGGTGTCATGCTATAGTCTAACCTCCTAGTGACCACCGGAAGTCGGCCATACTATGAGTCACGGTCGCGGTCCAAGAGCAACGACTCGGGACAGTTCGCCCAGACGAATAGCTAGGTGGCAGTCTCTCCACAACGCGAATTGAAATGCACAACTGTTGGAATGAACAGAAAACCCACGAGTCGTGCAAGCCTCTCAATATACCTGAGGTCTCCGGGAGCAGCAGTGAGGGTCTTGATCCCAGTAGCATCACGAGCCGGTTCGTGGTCGCGCGTCGTTCAAATGCCCGCAACGAAAGTGGGGGGAACGCGTTATCGTTTCCCTCTGAGTCGTTCAACCCTCCACGAACGAGTTTTGGCATTGTCGATAGGATCTACTTTCTGGGTTTCACGGGATTGATCAAGCACGAAGACGCGATCGAGGAATCTTCCACTCTTCCCCAACTCCCTCCTTTGCCTTCCTCCTCCACCCTGGCTCTTTTGTCCAAGCTCCACCAATCTCTCATAGTTCGAACACAGCCTCGGGTATCTATTGTTAGTCTCCGGCCGTCCCCGAATGCGGTGGTGGACGCGACCCCAACCAAACTGCTCATCATCCGTCTTAGGCTACACCGACCAAGCGTCTTGGGGTTACTGATGCGACGAGACGAACGCGTCCCGTGGGGGTGCCCAGGGTTTGACAGTGGCGTTCGATTGCATCTCCTGTGCAACCACCTCGCACGTTTCCCCCCGAACTCGATCTCCATCCCTCCGCTAGCCGCACTGCTCGTGGTTGGCAATGATGGAAACGTGCACACGCGAGACTCTGGACGACAAGATCAATACCTTGGATAGGAATGTAGTCGATGCGTCCCCCGCACAGCAGATCTTCAGAACCGCGAGCATCGTTCTAACTCTTACTCGCGTAGGAGTTCTCGCTCCTGTCCCCCTAGATCCTCATTGACGAGCCAACTAGGGTGAGATGACAAGGATTTCGTGCAACTTTCCGAATACTGTTTCAACGCGTGTTTGGTAGTGGGGGTTGCAATTCAAGGGGAGAATGTGGGAAGTCTTAGCAGACCCCCGAGAATGGCACTCGAGGATTTGGAAAGGTGTGCTGATTAGCCATAGGCCTCTCCGTTGATCGTGTTAAGCAATTCCAGCCTTCTATGCGAAATGGAGCAGACACTCAGAAGGAGAGTGGACGCACCACACGAAGAATATGACGAGAGGACGGTCGAGGAGCACGAAGTTGGGGATCCAAGGGACTCTCAGTGTCCTGGTCGAAAGTGGTACGACTTTATCCCCGCCTTCGTTGTCTTCCGCGCGATATTGATTGTCCTTGGTTTATTCCCCTTCTCAACTTTGGCGCTCCCAGAATGGATGATGGATGGAAGCATCAACGAATTCGTCGAGAAGTATCCAGGTGTAGATCGACCGGGCTCGTAGGTTCCCCACTTGGTGACTCACCGTCGTCATTCCGTTGATACCACCCAACCCTCTAGCTGGCAGGTGTCGCTAGGGAGCTGATTTACATTCATAACCAGGGGATGATCCATGGAGATCTTAAGGGGGTATGTCATGGGTAGTCAGAGTCGCGATCCCATCTTTCTGATTTCAGTTTCCGGCAAGGCCGATTGCCCAACCCGCTGTTCTAGGGTTTCCCAACCGTCTGTGTCCTGCTCTCGAATTTCTCTCTCCCATCGTGCTGCCTGGAGTACACCATCAAAACCCGCTACACATCCCAGACCAGTTTCTGGGCATAGAGGGACAGCGAAGGGTGCTAGCTGAATTGCGCGCACCCGTCGGGGTGAAAATCGGCACGGGAAGATTACCTATTCCCCGCTATCCTTCGGACAACTGTCCCAGCTATACCATGGTCTCGCACCAACAAATGGGTCTCATCGTGTCCCCAAACATTGGGGCGTTCGCATGCCTTTAGCCTTTTTTGTTTCGGTACTGGTTTATTATTGTCCGGCGGCTATGTTACATGTCATACATCTGTAAAGCCCAAGCTCGTAATAGAGGGCATACGCGAAAGTTATCTAATAGAGGTCAGTGGAGGATATGTCCCATCCCCATCCCTGTTGGCGAGACCGTGTGCTACGGACGATGGGCGGGGAGGCGAAAAAATTGAGGAGAACTTCTGCATACACCGGTTTCAGGACTTCCGCCAACTCCAACAGCGCCTCCTCCTGCGAACGTCCTGAAACCTCAAGCAAAAATACCAGTTGGAAGGGCCTTATCTCATGCATCGTGTGCAATGTTGCGAATAGGGGAGTGTTCCTGGGTAAATGGCTTATTGTACGGCCGGCGAAAACGATGACGAGCTCAGAAAATACGGGGGAAGCGATCGTCGAGAACACCTCCGTGACGACGGTATGACGGTGATCTCCCAGGGGAAAATCGGTCCCCCAAGCCCAAACTTGTAGAGATCGGAGGGCTTTGAGCTGCGATAGATTGAGATCCGCTGTTCATCATCAGCCCAAATCTGTGGATGAGTCATGGAGCTACTTACAAACTATGCGGTAATCGGACGGGTTGAATCGCACCGTTTCTAGGGTATCGGCACACGCATCCAAAAGGACCTCTGCGCAGCCCGCAACATCGTGCAGGCACATGTGACGGAACCGCAGACCACCGCAGGATGTTATGAGTTGCTTCCAAGTCTTGGCCCAAGGAAAGTCGAAAAGTGTCAACTGCCCTCGCAGCTTTGGTGCGGAGAATGGAGCGTGTGTCCTGTCGGGGTCGGTCGCGTTAGGTACGTTTGTGAAAATCCGCCAGATCTCGATGTCGTCCAGGTTTGAAAAATAAGAGAGGAAATGTGATAGTTGTCGTGGAGTTCCGCGCGGCTCGAACAATGTGATGGATCGTAGCGTTGGCAATAAATGTTCGAAATATCGTTCGATGAGCGGTATGAAGCGGTAGATCTCCAAACTCTGAAGCCTCAGAGTGTGAACGTTCGCGAATGCGTAAAAGTGGCGGAAATCACGTTGTCTGAACACCTGAGGCGTGAACCAGGGATGAACACCCACTTTACTCACCCGGATTTCTTTGATGAGGGGTATCAAACCTAGCTCGTGCAGCTCGGATAGAGGCTTAGGCCTTCCATCAACGCCAGTGCGCCCAAGGACAATGGTATGGTGGATGTGTGGAAACGCGACGATATACCAGGAGCGGCAAGTCAACGAACATGCTTTGAGAGCGGGGAGGTCGTAAACGAGGTGGGCGACGATGACTTCCGCGATTTCGTATGGGAGTGGGGAGGCCGGTTCGTACGTAGCGCTCGCCTGTGGAGCTGTATTGCGGAGGAGGTGATTGACTTTGTTTTTGCCTCGACGCCAAACGATCATCACGCGAATTATCCCTGTGGCGCAAACGGGGGGCAGAGATCAGGACCACCTATGTGTACTAATTAGCAGCCGCACCTGATATTGAGGACATTGGGTCCGTTGAGCAACACACACTCCCGGTTGTTGGTGTCGATGAGAGGGTGCGTCGAAATGATCGGACTCAATCTGGATCCGCAGATGGCGATGGAAAACACACATCCGAGATCGTGCATTTCCAAGGCGAACGCTATGGCCGTCCCCGCAGAGAATATAATATATTACGGATTACTTGGCTATCAAATAATTGGGTGAGCAGTCACTCGTTGATAGAGCAGAGCTATCAGATTGTCGTAACGTGTCAGAGCCCGACACGACAAGGTGGATCCGATTTCTGACTCTGGACCAACAATTCTTCCCTCTGCTGTGAGTTTGGATTGTTGCCGGGTAAAAGGGGCGCATATAATGTCTCCCCCGCGAAATCGCGTTACCCAGCATCTCGATGCGGCCGTTAACGCCTTCAGCGTATCGATCCCGTCTCTCCTCATGAATGACTTGGTCAAACTTTCTACGAGCGGGTCTGGGATGACGACGTGGATTGTTCCAACGCCCCGAAGAGTACCGGAAGGGACTGGATTTTAGGTTATCGGAAGTTCGGCCTGAGGGTGGGTGGTTAGCGGTAACCGCGAGTGACGGAACGCACGTTGAAGACGCGAAGGATCCTGTTGAGGTCCGACATCCAGGTGGCGATTTTTTCTTTATCGTTGTTCACCCGGAAGACTCTGCTGACAGCGTTCCATCTCCGCCGCTTGGCGATCTCCGCTTGGATATCCACCAGAACCCTGTGGTGTTGAGTGGGCGAGTGAATCGCCTGGTATACACATCGTTGGTTGAACTCACGTAGTCAGCTGGTGCATCGCCTCAATCGTGGATGGACTGAACACGTCCACCCGCCTTCCGTTTACCCCCCGGTCAAGTACCCTACACACGTTGGCGCAGACGAACCCAAGTTTGACGTAACCACTTTCGTTGGCCATGGTGTCCTAGCTTCAAGTGAACGGGAGTGTACCGTTGGAGGAGCGGAGAGAATGTACCTTGATCATCCTCAGGACTTCATGAGCGGAGCGAAATACCTCTATGATCTGTGCCTTTTCCGTGATAAACCACGCGCGACCCATGTCATGGATAGCCACTTTCAGCGATGAGAGAACACCGTCCTGACGTTTCCGTGGCTGGGACTTTGTATCCATGGCCATGGCTTGAGGTAGCTGGGAGAAAATGGGGTGGTTTGAGGAAGGACCCGCTGGAGAGGATGACGGAAGGAGACTGTTCAATCGATCGGCTGATTCTCGTTTTGCTGCCGACGTCCTCCATCCTCACACTCAACCTCACACTCAGATTGCCCAGACGAAACGCCCGACTCACTGCCCACCCTCCTGGGATCCCGACTACACCCCACCCGTTGTGCCACATGGACTGGAGTATTACCGGAATATCCGCCTGCAAAGCGCCCACTTCTCAACTTTAACACCATGTATGCCGTTCCAAACACCGGTGAAGTTCTGTCATAATCCAAATGGGAGTTACCCGAATACGGTTACAGAGAAGAAGAGTCAGGAAAGAGGTGGCAAGGGTATCAGACGACATGGGGGATCTCGGCTGTGAGTCTGGCATGAGACCATCCGAGTTCGCGATTCGTTCTGACTTCCCGTTTCTCCAATTCCGGGTTTTGGCATTGTCAACCACTGAACGCAGTTGGGCGCCCTGCAACTGACACAATTCTACTTCACGCCCCTCCTCCCCCAACCGCCGTTCCCCATCGTGGATTTAACTCATCGCGTCCTTCCGTTTGCCGGAATATCCGCCATCAGACGCTCGCCTTCCCCGTCACCCGGCTGTAACCAAAGTTAATTTATCTAACTTGTCATATACAAGGTTATAATAACTTGACAAGCTAGTTTTGTTGGGTCCAAGTTAAATGTACCACGCACATCTGAGCGGGCAAACGACCCCAGCACTGGTTGTACATCGGACGTACACCTCTCGGGCGCCCAACTACCCGCACTCATCGAACTCAACCTCGAGTGGCATTAGTCAGCATGGAAATATTACGCGTTCGGGTGACTGTGTTAGCTTGAACCCTAGCGTTTCCCACTGAACCCTCGTCTGAACTTACTTTCGTCATCGCTTGTGATATGGGAAGGGTTCTTCTAGCCAGTTCATTACACATCACCTGACCTCCGGCTATTCTCTGGATACGGTTCTAACTGGATTTCGGTCGCCATATAGTAAGGTCAAAACTGGAAGCCCAACCTAACCCTCCCTACAACGGAAAACTCCTCACTCAAAAATCAGCGTGGGCCCTCTGGGTTTTGTGTCATAAGCGGCTCCTCCGCGGATAGTAGGCCACAAGTGGCTCGGGGAAGAATTCATCAAACCCCCTACATGCTCTCTCCTTTGCTATCGCCTCTTTCAACATCCGCACCGAATACTCCCCGACCGGGTCCCAGACGCTGGCAATCAGGACCAACCGAAAGTCCCGCACATTGCGGACTTTGCGGAGTACCTCAAATTGCCCACTGTGTCGTGAGGCTTCTTCTGCATTTTGGGTCGGCGACACTTCACGCAAAGGGGGCTGGTCCAGGTTCTGCCAGGACCCCACGCCACGGAAGTCGTCCCACCGATAAAGGACCTCAACCTCAAAAAATGAAGGGGCCCTGATCGTCGAGAGCGCGTGGTTGAGAAGACTCGAGGCAGCATCCAGTGAGCCGTTGCTCAATGCACGATCAATTGACCACGCCATGACCTGGATCGTTCGAAGGCACTTCATTCGAGATAGATCGAAGTCCAGAAGTGAGATAACGGCTGCCAAAATGTCGGCTGGAATGCGCGTATATTCCGGAGAAAGTTGCTTACCGCGAGGGTCAGATGGCCATAACACCAAGGTTTTCAGAGTTTTTGCACAAGCGCCGAGAAGGAGTGGCATCCCATCCACGTCAAAGAGGTCCATAAAGGAGAATCTGATCCCTCCAAACAGGTCAATCATGTCCTTCAAAAGGCCTACCCTCCTGAAATTCGCCAACCTCAACTGTCCTCCTAGTGGAGGGGTAAAAGTTGGCGTTAGTGTCAGGTCGTCTGCTGGTTCCACCCCGGAGTTGGGTCCATTGTAGAGGATACTGAGGTCTCCTAGGTGTTCAAACAGTCCGATGAAGTATATGATCTGTCGGCAGGACCCTTTGGGTTCTTTCAGACAGAGTTCTCGGACTGTTGGTAGGAAGTGTCGAAAGTACCGTCGGATCCTTGGCATGAAGCTGGGGATATCGAGGTAGTCTATCATGAGACGCCGCACGTTGGTCAGCGTCGAAAACTGGCGTAGGATGCAGCAGTTGAACCGTTTCAAAGAAAACACGTCGTGTCTGTTATACCCGCGGAAATAGAACGTCTTGACGAGGGGAAGCAGACCAAGCTTGTGCATGCGCCGAAGGGGATCGGGCCACCGAAACTTTCGGCCCCGGATGTCGTTACCGATGAAGAGGTTATAGTGAAGGTGAGGGACGGCGGCGATATACCAAGAGTAACAAGTCAAGGTGCACGCGCGGAGGCTGGGTGTGTCGTAGGCGAGATAGGCAATGATCATCTCAACGATCTCCAAGGCAAGTCTGGCGGCGTAGGATGTGCATGTTATAGAGGTCTCGCTGGGAAAGCCTCCCCCGGAACGCGTCCTCTGGATTCTGGCCTGACTTCGGTACCAAACTCGCTTGGCGAACAGCTCGATCACTGTGGTGGTGGTCACTATCAAATGGAACGATGAGAAGTGGATAGTGCACCCACCCGATAGCGAGGATGTGGGGGTCTTCCTCGGCGGCATCGTATTCCTACTTCAGGGGTGGGTTATTGCTTCAGGAGGTCGAGTTCGAAGGATGCCACCGTGGGAGAACTCGGCCGGAGTTAGGCGTAAGTAGCCGGACTGGGCGTCTCGTGCCACCTCTGCCAACCTTATCCTCTTGCAAACGCGCTCATGAAGCAATACACCGGCCTCGACGGAAGAGATGACAAGATATTCGTCGGTTCCAAACACACTATTTCCATCAGACTTGAGGTACGTTCATCTGCATCTACAGGATCAAGTGACAGTCGTGAATCCTGTTTGCAGTGGCTGCGGTACGAGGAGTGGACAAAGCAGGTCGGTGACAAACCCCACAGTCCATTGGATGCGCATTAACAAGTTCTATAGATTCGAACGTTGACCTGGCGGAAGAACCAGGATCACATTACCCGCGCAAAGCTCGCTACCGAGGTGGCGAAGAGGATGAGCGCCTTCTTTGAGGTAACATCTGGCACCTGGTTTGAGTTCCCGACTACTTAACCTTGGATTGCATTAGGAAATGGAAGGAAAGGACCCAGACCCGGCGTACCGGGAGTATCGCGTCCAGCCCGGGTCATTGACCTTGTCCACCTGGAACTCGTTGCCCTCAAGAGAATCGCCAAATACTCACGGATGCCACACTTCCGTTTGATCACACCATCCCAGTCGCTGTAATATATCCATCCCGTACGAGACGAGTCCATCGGTAGGAGGGGCGGAAACCGGGTTCGAGGCCTATTCCATCAGGCTCGCAGCCTTCTCAAGGGATGTCGTAGCAAATCACGCCACTTCTGCAGCACGTCAGTTTGTTTGTATGCGCGTAGAGAATTCCAAACAGGTTGATTTGTAGTGCACAATTGATTGATTCTCATCGTCCTCGTAACAAGAAAGTATTTAGTTGACACATGAGGCGGATGAGAAGGGGTACTATCCGAGACGCGGTGGGTCGACGGACTGGGGATGCTTCGTTCGAGGAAGGTGGGGGAAAGGAGGGGAAATCAAAACGAAACCGGCGGGAGACTGGACTGTCGCACAAGAGGTATACGTGTAGAAAACGCAACTCACCGGGCGCCGGTGAAAATTTGCGAGTAAACTGTCCAATACCACCCCTCCCCCATTACGAGTAGGCTGGAATCCAACCTTAAGTTCGGAGGGGAAATTACGAGGCTTCCACCCTGCCCGGTCTCGTGATCAGCGGGAGAGTGTATCGCCGTTGTAATCGGAGGATCGACACCGCACATCATTCGGAGTTGTAACCTACCACCATGCCTCTTTCAAGCCCCACCGTTGCCTCCCACAAATGCGGACGTTCCGATGCGTGGTAGCCCTATGAAACCCCTAAGTCTTTTTGTGGCGTCTGGAATCCCAGCCATACCCGATCTATCCCGGCGCCCCAGGACAACCCGTGGCCCGGCGTACACGGCCCGCAGAGTCAGCAGCCTCTGTCGTGCGCATTTAGACCGTATCGTGCCAACAATGCATCCCGTCTGTCCTCGCAAATGCGAGACTAGGAGACCAGAAAGACGCTTGATCTTTCCGGGACGCCTCCGCGTGGTGGAGGGTCGGATGGCGGTGCAAGTATCAGCTATTTAGTCGTTTTCAGCCGCTGACCATGTTCTCTGCAGGAAAGTCAGATAGATGGACGTGTCACATTGTGAGTCAGGGTTGCAAAACGGGCTGTGTATGGACGTACCCAAGTGGCACATCCGCAGGGAGCTACATCAAGTCGCAAGCGCCGACGTGTTGCGGGTGCCCATGGTCTGAACCTCGGAAACGAAGCTTGCCGAATCCCAATGAATCAAAACGAGTCCCACTGCCAAATTCCTCGTCATATTCACCCCACCTCATTGAAACGCAGTCTATTAGAATGTCCGTCGACGCGACTCGGAACCCCAGTAGGGATGGGCAACTCTGAAGCATCTGCGGCAGTAACAGCGCTAACGCTATTTGGTCGTACAGACCCCGGCTAACCCCGCTTGACTGAGTGCATCATGTGTTCGAGCTCCTAGGTGTCCTCGCCACATATACTCAAGCTAGGGTCTCCTCCTCCCACACCAGGGCCCACACCGTGACCTCGACAACACAACACCCGCACCGGTTCACCCGGGACTACCTCAGTGGTCCAATTGTTCCAAGACTCGGAGTCAGATGGCCGTCTCCCCCTCACTACAGGCCCACCAACCTCTCATTATGTGCGGAAACAACGAACTCCCCCCACAACACAACCCGTCTCCAAATCTCTTGGACACCTCCCGAGACGGTCATTACCAGCGCTCTTCCCCTGCTCCTTTCGGTTCCGCCGAGATCCAGATAGGTTATCCAGGACACGGGGATTTAGTACCGGCGTCCAGCCATACCAACCCCGTGGTGGGCAACAGAGTGAGCGCTCTTCCGTCTTAAAGTGTCATTGCGCCGTGGTGATGGAAATATCCAAGGATGTCGCCGACTCTACGCTTATGGACTCCTGCGTTTGTGGTTGTAGTGGTGGCGCCTGTATTCCACAGCGCGAATATCAAAGACAAAGGACCCACCCTGTTTCCCAACACGATCTACAGGAAATGATACTGTTCAGCGTGAACGGAAAGTGCGGGTATCCTCTTGTAGACGCATTGAGGAAGCAGTACCGGGGCCTCGACGGGAGAGACGACAAGATGTTCGTCGATTTCAAGTCTTCCATCTCCCTTAGACTTGAGGTGAGTCCACCCACGCCAGCGAGATCCAATGGTAGACTTGATTCCCGTTTACAGTGGCTCCCGTATAAGAAGTGGACAAGGCAGGTCGGTGCTGACTCCCGCATTTCGTTGCACGAACGTTAACGGTTCCCAAGATTCGAACGTTGACCTGGCGGAAGGACCAGGACTACATTGACCGCGCGAAGCTCGCTACCGAGGTGGCGAAGAGGATGTGCGCCTTCTTTAAGGTAATATCTAGTTCCCGGTTTGAGTGGCTGTCTGCTAACCCTTGGATTGCATCAGGAAATGGAAAGAAGGGATGCAGACCCGTCATACATGGAGTATCGTGTTCAGCGGGGAATCGTTGATATCGACCACTTGGAACTCGTTGCCCTCAAGAGGGTCTCCAAATCCTCATGGATGCCACACTTCCGTTTGATCTCCTCGCCCCGACCAGCGCGGTATCTCCCCCCACCGCCGCCTCCCACAGCAAATCCAGTTTAAACGCGACTACACGAATTAGTTGGCTTGTCGATATCAGCCTTGGTTCAACTCCCGGCACGTTGGGCCCACGGTCTTCTGAAGCGCGTGCTGTGGCCACTTCCGCAGTACGTCGGTCTCTTTATATGTGCATGGAATCTCGCACGAGTCGTTTCGTAACGTATGACGGATCTTTTTTTATCACCCATGACAATAAAGCGTGTTATCAGCAGAAGTTGGACGTGTCAGACGTGTCAGTTTTGAGGCAATTGAGGGACCGCAGCTGATACACGGTGGGACAACTAATTGAGGATACGTTACTCAAGATAGATTTGGTGGATTGGGGAAGGATGGGAGTGCGATGGGAGGCCAGTGTCTGTGGGGTGATAAAGGTCTGTTGTATTTCCACCGACAGGATATCCCCGTCACGTAACCTGGCCGGGTCGGTACGAGCAAGTACGATTCTCTGGTCGCTGACCACAGAATCAAAGTCAATACATCAGTCGCCCGAACGGCAGCGGTTAACCCATCTCTCCTACCGGGAGAGGTCCTCGCAGATGGTCTCCTTTGCCCCTGCCGTCGCATCTTGTATGGATACTCGGCCACCATTCGTACATTGCTTGGAGCTGCACCACCATCCCTCCTCCGAGTTCCGGGACCTTCCTTGCGAAGATGGACATTCCAACGCGTGATGGCTTTGTAGCCGTCGCAAATACCTTGGGTACCGTCTAGGATTCGGGTCTGGAATTACAGGCTGACTCCTTACAAGAGCTAACACCACGGAGCCATGTCGTCGCGACATTGAACTCTGGATGGCGGTGCAAGCCACACCACTCGAGTTATTCAAAATTTGCAACGCCGAACCACATTCTGTGCAGAAGATCAGATACGTTGGACTTGGACTTATCGGGACGAGAACTCAAGGTGGGCTGTGTCAACGATACCCCGAGCGGTATTGCACTTCCTCCTCCACCCACCCTTACCAGCTGGCTTCCGGTTCAAAGTCCGTGAGCTTCGGGAACGAAGTATGCCGACTCCGATCGATAGACTAACGGTGATGTATCTTCCACCCACTTGCACCGGAGCGCGACCCAGGAACACCAAATAGCACGAACCACAGTAGGCTCCAAAGCCCATTTGAGCGCTTATGGGCGGTGCTCACGTCAAAACCTACCCAAACAACACAACATGGCTAAGCATCACCCTGCGTTCAAGCTTCCTGCAAGAAGTTGACCATATAAAACCACGACTGTGCCCTCCTTCCCCTCACCTTCGCAACCATGGACCCGGACTTTGTTACTCCCGATAACTTTCCATGCGGCCCACCAAAAGCCACCCTGGCAATCGAACCGTTCCAACGGTTGAGCAACCATCCCTCACTCACGCGCACGACGAAACCATCAACCCCGCATCGTTGACGCACGGAAACTATGAACCTCTCTCATGGGACAACTGTTGCAGAATACCCGTTACTCGCCATTCGTTCTATCCCCGGTCCCTGCTTACAGTTGTTTGGATCTACCTGTTCCTGTTTGTGTTCGTTTGTCTATACCTTGATCGTTTCACTTCTCACGCTCCTCACTTCTTCGTCTTCGACTTCCATCTGAGGAGTAAGTTCACCACTTTGTGTTTCCTGTTTCACCGTTGACTTGCGTGACCTGTAGCTTAGTCTCACACGACATTCATCTAGGTATAATATAGTTCTCTGTTTTTGACTTCCATCTGAGGACTTAGTCTCTCACGACGTTTGTCTAGATCGACTGTCTTCCGACAACAACATGTCTTCAATCCCCATGTCCACCCCTTATCCTCTGGCGGACGCGCTTAAGAAGCAGTGCACCGGCCTCGATGGAAGAGATGACTAGATGTTCGTTGGTTGCAAGTTGTAAACTACCCGAGCTGGAGCTCGGTAGGATGAGAAAAGATATATAGTACAACAGCGTACGTGTCATCGGCTAAAGTAGGGACTACGGGAGCTTTTTCCTTTTCTTCAACGTCGATTCAGCAATTCATACGGATTCTCATTCAACAGGAAGGATCGAGCCCACCGCCGTGCACAACACGGCTTACACAAATCGACTGAGAATACGTTGCTCAAGGTAGATTTGGTAGATGAGGAACCTCCTCCCTTGTTTTCCGGGGTCCTGAGATATCCCTGCCACGTAACCTTGCCGGGCCGGTGTGGGCAGTGCAATTCTCTAGTCATTGACCACCGAACCGAAGTCAGTACAAGCCGCCCGAACGGCGGTACCCCACACCTCTCTCCCACCGGGAGAGGTCCTCGCAGATGATCTCCTCGGACTTTGCCGCCGCATCTAGTATGGGTCATGTACACTCTACTCCTTGGCCACCATTCGTACATTGCTTAGAGCTGCACCACCATCCCTCCTCCGAGTTCCGGGACCGCCCCTTTGTGAAGATGGAGGTTCCAACGCGTGATAGCCCTGTAGCCGTCGAAAATCCCTTGGGTATCGTCTAGGATTCCCGTTGGGAATTACAGGCTGATGTCTTACCAAGGGCTAACACCACGGGGCCATGTCCTCGTAACGTTGAACTTTGGATGGCGATGGAAGCCGCACCGCTCATGTTATTCAAATTTTGCAACGCCTAACCATGTTCGTCGCAGAAGATCAGATACGTTGGACTTGGACGCATCGGGACGTGAATCCGGAACGCGAGGTGGGCTGTGTCAACGATACCACGAGCGGTATTGCACTTCCTCCACCACCCACCCTCGCCAGCTACGAGCATTCAAAGTCCGCGAACTTCTGGAACGAAGTATGCCGACTCCGATCGATAAGCTGACTTGCACCCACTTGCACCGGAGCGCAATCCGGGAACGCCCACCAGTCGCTATGCACCACAGCAGGCTTCAAACCATATTTTGAGCGCCTATGGGCGGTGCTCGCGTCAATTGGCCCCGCGTCAAAACCTACTCAAACAACACAGCATGGCTAAGCATCGCCCTGCGTTCAAGCTTCCTACAAGAAGGCGACCATATAAAACCACAACTGTACCCTCCTTCCCTTCA
>Ga0307516_10006505_pt1 | contig 13681 bp, 12 predicted proteins | sample 19_EM_MG_FD_203310 | JGI IMG/M metagenome (GOLD analysis project Ga0307516, IMG submission 203310) | Populus trichocarpa ectomycorrhiza microbial communities from riparian zone in the Pacific Northwest, United States - 19_EM | ecosystem: Host-associated > Plants > Roots > Unclassified | place... | reverse complement strand
TACGCAGGCATTCCAGTTGGCATCTACCAATGCGAAAGTGAATGGCTGGATCCTAAGCCTTCAAGAGTTCGACTACGAAATCTTTCATATTGCTGGAACCTTGAATGTTGTGGCAGACAGTTTGTCATGAGTACCTCGCGAGCTTCTCATACGGATGGAGCAGGAAGAGCAGTGAGCACTCATGCAATACCACAAGAATGAAATGCAGCCAGCAAATGGAACGATTGGAAAGATACGCATTCTGAAATGCCACGAAAACCGGGAAGCCTTTGCAGTTGGAGGAAAGGGACTCGGACGTCTGGAGTTGGGCAACTGGGCAAGTTGGCGTGAAGCACTTTTCCGGTTCATGGCAAGAGGATCATTCCACACGAATCTGACGAAGGGCAAACGACGGAGAATCCAGACGATGGCAGTACAATTCTGCCTTGAAGAGATGGAGAAGGAAGGAAAACGGACACTCCGCCTACTCTATCACAACCGACATGAACAGTATGTTCCTGTGCCTTGAAACCATAACGAGATCATACGGATCATGCAACACTATCACGACCAACCATGCGCAGGACATTATGCGGCAGAAATGACGTTCAGGAAGGTCTATCGTTCCTATTACTGGCTGACCATACGAATCGACATCTGGAGCTATGTACGGTCATGTGATAGCTGCCAACGTGCACAGGACTTGACAGAATATCCAGTGGAACCGCTCCGCCCAATCATCTGTCTGGAACCATTAGAAATCGTACATGTGGATTATGCAGGACCGTATACGACTGCAGGAACTGGACGAAAGTGCTTCTGCCTGTTTGTCATCGACGCCTTCACAGGATGGCTCGAGGTCTATCCTACTGCAGCAGCCACTGGCAGCACAACCATCGCCTCTTTGGAAGCCTACTGCAAACGATTCGGTTTTCCACAAATCCTGCATTCTGATCGAGGCCCCCATTTTTACAACCAGGATTGTCTTGAGTGGGCAGAGAAGATGGGAGTGAAGTGGGTATTTGGATCTCCAGGCCAAGCAAAAGGACAAGGAAAGGTGGAACGTGCAATTCGAACAGTTAAGACATCAATCTGCAGACTGGCCGAGGAGAAACCGACTGCATGGGTGACATTTATTGCAGATGCGCAGCTCGCTTTTAATACCCGTCATCCATACAGCGAAAACGGCCACTCCCCATCGACACTGTTGCTGGGATTAACGCCACGCAACAAGGTTCTGAACCTCATTGAGCCAGACCTAGCGAATAAGTTGCAAATTCTTGTGGATATCGAAGGCAACAAGGAAGTGATGAAGCAGATGCAGGAGATTCGTTTGGCAAAGTTGGACGCCGTCCGAGAAGAGGCAGTCAACATGCAGATTGACCAGTGGGCAAGGAGGATCGCCGCTCATGAGAAGGGATTAAGACGTCACCGATACCAGGTTGGAGATTTGGTTCTTTATCAGAACTACCAGCTCAAATCTCAGCACGGCAACCCCTGGGTGTACCGCTGGAAAGGCCCGGTTGAAATCGTTCGCATCACAGCCAAAGGCAAGCTTCACCTACGCCACCCCGAAACGAACACACTCAAGAAAGGCTGGCATACCGACAAAGTCCGTCCCTACGTTTTGCGAAAGCTTTCCATCGCGCTGGAAGATACCAGTGACTCCGAAAATCTTTGAAAGGGGTGGGTGTTACAGTGGGTAATTGGAGGAGTGGAGTGATGAAGGAAAAATGGAGTGAGAGTGGAGAAAAATTGAAAGTGGAGTGAGTGAAGGTGAATGAGGGAAAGGCCTAGGGTAGGAAAAAGATGGGGTTGAGGAGTTTAGGGCAGTGCTAGTGTGTGGGAGGGGATTTTCCCCAAGGATAAATAGTTTCTTCTTGTGTTGTTAGAAGAGCAGTCTCCTACGAATTCATACCTTTTTCTCTAGGTCCCCGCCCCCCGTTTTTATACGAATACCACACGTTTTGGTTGGGTTTGGCCCTTCCATTCTTCCGTTGAAGAATCCCTCGCAGCGCCCATTCTCTTGGCTCCTCAACACCGCCGGCACCCTCATTGACATCAACTCGTCACTGTGTATTCTACAACTTCCCGGTGTCTCTGTCACTCTGAGAGCTGTGCTAACCATGCCATAAAGCTCGCCATCATACTCGCCGCGTCATACTCGCTATCATCCTCACCGCGTCTTACTCGCTATCGTCCTCGCCGTGTCCTACTCACTCTCATACTCGTTGCGTCCTACTCGCTCCCATACTCGTCACGTCTTACTCGCTCTCATACTCGCCGTGTCCTACTCGCTACCGTCTATGCCGCCGGCGTCCTCATTGCCATCCTCCTCATAGTCATCATGCTCATCGCGTTGTGCTAATCGCGTTGTGTCGTATTTGCCAACTTTCCTTTGTTTCCGACACTCAGCAATGCGATGCGCGTCAAAAACAGCAGCGATGGATGTGACGCTGGGTGCTTGTGCTGGAAACGCGAAGTGTGGTAGTAGCATATATAGATGTACATTAGACATAGAGAATAGAACTGGACTGAGTCACTATGCCTGGAATCCGCTGTGTGTTTGTGAATGCGACGCGAGTATTTGCTGTGATGTTCCATACCTTGACAGCCAGTGTAACCACGGTGCCATGACACGCGTCGTCCGGATGCCATTTGTCCTGACACGGCTGCGTCCAGAAGGAAAATGCCCTGACATGGCTGCGTCCAGAAGGAAAATGCCCTGACACGGCTGCGTCCAGAAGGAAAATGCCCTGACACGGCTGCGTGCAGAAGGAAAATGCCGTGACACGGCTGTGTCCAGAAGGAAAATGCCCTGACACCGTGCATCCAGAACGAAAATGCCCTGCCACGCTCCGTCCGGTAAGCAAATGCCATGGCGTAGTGCGTCCGGACGCACGGTGCCGTGGCGATCTGCGTCCGAGTTAAGCAGGTTGCGTCTGAAACGTCCAGAGCGTCTAGTGCGTCCGGACGCTAAGGACGCAATTTTTTTTTTTCCTGATGCCTGCCTACTCCGACAGTCGTCCTTCCAGCTCGTCGAACACCTTTGCAAATCCTCCCCACTGTCAAGCACTCCCACCACTGCTCCGAATCTCACTTGTAGACTATCCTGCCGTTGACTGAATTGAACCTCGGATACTTTCCCGGCGACGCACGTTACTGATCCGTGTCCGCGAACCTCTGTACATCCTTCGCCACTGGATTGTGCCTTCGGTATTGCGGGTGTCGCAAGTCTCTGTTGAAACGACCAGGCTGCGTTGTATTGGCCAGCTGTGATGCCTACTCCAACAGTCGTCCTTCCAGCTCGTCGAACGTATTCGCAAATCCTCACTGCTGTCAAGCGCTCCCACCGGTCTCACGCATAGAATATCCAGCCGTTGACTGAGTTGAACCTCGGATACTCTCCCGGCGGCACACGTCGTTGATCCGAGTTTGCGAACCGCTGTTCATGCTTCGTTGCCAGATTGCGCCTTCGGGATTACTGGTATCGCGAGTCTCTGCTGAAATGCCAGCTGTGCTACCTACTCCGACAGTCGTCCTTCCAGCTCGTCGAACGCCTTTGCAAATCCTCCCCACTGTCAAGCACTCCCACCACTGCTCCGAATCTCACTCGTAGACTATCCAGCCGTTGACTGTATTGAACCTCAGATACTTTCCCGGCGACGCACGTTGCTGATCCGTGTCTGCGAACCTCTGTTCATCCTTCGCCACTGGATCGCGCCTTCAATATTGCCGGTATCGGGAGTCTCTGTTGAAACGACCAGGCTACGTTGCATTGGCCAGCTGTGCTGCCAACTCTGAGAGTCGTCTTTCCAGCTCCTCGAACGTATTCCCAAATCCTCACCACTGTCAAGCGCTCCCAGCGGTCTCACGCGTAGACTATCCAGCCGTTGACTGTGCTGAACCTCGGATACCCTCCCAGTGACACACGTCATTGATCTGTGTCCACTAACCTCTGTTCATCCTTTGCCACTATATCGTGCCTTCGGGATTGCTGGTATCAGGAGTCTTGGTGGAAACGACCAGGCTGCGTTGCATTTGCCAGCCATGCTGCCAACTCCGAGAGTTGTTTTTACAGCTCCTCGAACATATTCACAAATCCTCACTGCTGTGAAGCGCAGGTGGAAGCTGCTGTCCCCAGCATTAGAGGCCTGTCCTTCGTGGATGATATCAGCTGGTGGGCAGAGGGAGTGGATGACAGGGAAGTGGCAGCCATGCTTACAGCAGCAGTGGCCACCTCGATCGAGCGGGCAGCTGGCAATGGGGTGGCATTTGACCATATCAAGACTGAGGCGGCCTTCTTCCGGAAGGGGGGGGGAAGACGAAGAGGGCACCTGTGGTGACGGTGGCAGTTGGCGCCAGCAATGTCCCGTTCAACAAGACCGCTACAAGGTGGCTCGGAGTATGGCTCGATTTGCAGCTCACACTCAGAGACCACCACGCCACCCAGCTGAAGGAGGGGCGCAAGGCTATGGCTCGGCTCCGCCGCCTCACGGGCAGATGGGGCTGTCACCTGCCAACTGCAGAAAGGTGATCACAGCATGTGTCCAGTTTATCGCGATGTTCGGCGCTGAGCTGTGGCACAAAGGTGACCACGTCCTGGGGACTATGGGCCAGGCGGACGAGCTGCAATTGCTGGTCAATCAGGAGGCATGGGCGATGACAGGCTGCCTTTGGACGACAAACCTGGGGGCCCTCTCAATGGAGTTGGGGCTCCGAGCCACAACAGCCCAGCCCAAGAACAGGCAACGGCGGTTCAGGCTGCCACTGCTCAGCCTGCTGCAGGGAGACCAGGGATGAGGAATCGTCGGTGCAAGAACGGCGATCGGACGGTGGCTCTAGAATGCCCTGGCAACTGCATAGGGGACAGATGGAGAGTACAGTACTGCTCGAGGAGCTGGAAACCCTCGATGCGGAGCTGTGGCAAGAGGAGGAGGCTGAGGCAAGGGCGGAGGCAGAGCGGGCACGACCGGGACTAACCAAGTTCACCGATGGGTCACGGCTGGAGAATAGGGCGACCGGATGCGTGGTAGTATGGAGGAGGGGCCGAACCTGGGCAGGCGCGAAGGTACACATGGGCAGCAACCAAGAGGCCTATGATGCAGAGTGCGCCGCTCTCGCCCGGGCACTCGAGGAGGCATCGAAGAGGAATACAATCCCAGAACGGGTAACAATCTTCACAGATGCACAAGCGGCCATCAAACCAATGGCGTCGGACGAACCTGGCCCCGGGCAGCAGTACGTACTCCAGACGCGGAAGAACATCGCCACGCTGCACAGGGCCAGACCAGGCATTGTCATCGAGATCCGTTGGTGTCCAGCGCACAAGGGGGTCATCAGCAACAAAAAAGCGGACGAGTGGGCCACGGCAGCAGCGGAGCAGGCAGGCAGCCACAGGCCTATGCCGCAAGCTCTCGCCAGCCTCAAGCGGGAAATCTCGGAGAAGAAATGGGCGGAGGCACACCAATGGGCGGGGGGCCGAACCTCCAAGAAGAAGTACCGGTTGCCTGTGAGCCAGCAGCCCAATGGTACAGTAGCAGGGAGCACCAAAAGGCTCACCTCGCAGTTCTACCAGCTCAAGACGGGGCACTGCCTGACCGGGCAATACCTCAACTGGACAAAGAGCTGCCCCATCCCGCAATACTGGTGGTGCCGGTACCGAACACAGACCCGGGACCACCTCTTCAAGGAGTGCCCGGAATGGAAACCGTAGCAGAAGATTCTGTGGGTGATCCCGAAAAAGGAGATGGGGAGGTGGAAGGACTGGTGGAAGGTGTGGGACTTACTGGCCAATGGGAGGTGCAGCCGGGCGGTGCTGGACTTCCTTTCGACCACGGACATGGGCAGGTGGGTGCCGGCTGTGGAGGATGACACCGTGAGCGCAGTGTCGGAGCTGGAGGTGCGGGAGGTTGGAGGAGCAGGAAGTGTGTGCCGAGGAGTCGGGCACTGAGGGGGAACCGCCACTGTTCCTGCCCACACCCAACTTCATGGCGCCCTCCGGAGAGGGTTAGACTTTTTCATTTGTTCTTTCGCGCTTTCTCGTTGTCTTTTTCTTGGTGCACTTCATATCTTCATGGAACAGGCCTGGGTGGAGGGCAAAAGGGGTGCTAGCAATGTGCCACCAGGATTGCCGGTATTGGGAGTCTCTGTTGAAACGGCCAGGCTGTGTTGCATTTACCAGTTGTGCTGCCAACTCCGAGAGTCGTCCTCCCAGCTCCTCGAACGTATTCGCAAATCCTCACCGCTGTCAAGCGCTCCCACCGGTCTCACGCATAGACTATCCAGCCGTTGACTGAGTTGAACCTCGGATACTCTCCCGACGACACACGTTGTTGATCTGAGTCCGCGAACCTCTGTTCATCCTTCACCACTGGATCACACCTTTGGGATTGCCAGTATTGGGAGTCTCTGTTGAAATAACCAGGCTGCGTTGCATTTGCCAGCTGTGCTGCCAACTCTGAGAGTCGTCCTCCCAGCTCGTTGAACGCCTTCGCAAATCCTCCCCGCTGGCAAGCGCTCCCACCGGCCTCACACGTAGACTATCCAGCTGCTGAACCTTGGTTGCTCTCCCGGCGATGCACATTGCTGATCCGTGTCCGTGAACCTCTGTTCATCCTTTGCCACTGGATCGGGCCTTCAGTATTGCCGGTATCAGGAGTCTCTGTTAAAACGCCAGCTGTGCTGCCTACTCCGACAGTCGTTCTTCCAGCTCATCGAATGCCTTCGCAAATCCTCCCCACTCTGAAGCGCTCCCACCACTGCTCCAAATCACACTTGTAGACTATCCAGCCGTTGACTGAATTGAAACTCGGAAACGTTCCCAGCGATGCACGTTGCTGATCCGTTTCCACGAACCTCTCTTCATCCTTCGCCACTAGATCACGCCTTCGGTATTGCTGGTATTGGGAGTCTCTGTTGAAACGACCAGGCTGCATTGCATTGGCCAGCTGTGCTGCCAACTGTGAGAGCCGTCCTTCCAGCTCCTTGAACGTATTCGCAAATCCTCACCGCTGTCAAGCGCTCCCACCAGTCTCACGTGTAGACTATCCAGCCGTTGACTGAGTTGAACCTTGGATACTCTCCCAGCGACACATGTCATTGATCCGAGTCTGCGAACCTCTCTTCATGCTTCGTCGCTAGATTGCGCCTTTGGGATTGCCAGAATCGGGAGTCTCTGTTGAAGCACCAGCTGTGCTGCCTACTCCGACCGTCATCCTTCCAGCTCGTCGAACGTATTCGCAAATCCTCACCGCCGTGAAGCGCACCCACCGGTCTCACGTGTAGAATCTTCAGCCGTTGACTGAGTGGAACCTCAGATACTCTCCCGGCGGCGCACGTTGTTGATCCGAGTCCGCGAACCTCTGTTCATCCTTTGCCACAGGATCGCGCCTTCGGTATTGCCGGTATCGGGAGTCTCTGTTGAAACAACCAGGCTGCGTTGCATTGGCCAGCTGTGCTGCCAACTCTGAGAGTCATCTTTCCAGCTCCTCGAATGTATTCGCCAATCCTCACCGCTGTCAAGTGCTCCCAGCGGTCTCACTCGTAGACTATCCAGCCGTTGACTGAGTTGAACCTCGGATACTCTCCCGGCAACACACGTCGTTGATCTGCGTCCGCGAACCTCTGTTCATCCTTCTCCACTGGATCACGCCTTCGGGATTGCCGGTATCGGGAATCTCTGTTGAAACGACCAGGCTGCCTTGCATTTGCCGGCTATGCTACCAACTCCAAGAGTCGTCCTTCCAGCTCGTCGAACGCCTTTGCAAATCCTCCCCGCTGGCAAGTGCTCCCACCGGTCTCACGCATAGACTATCCAGCTGCTAAACCTCGGTTACTCTCCCGGCGATGTACGTTGCTGATCCGTGTCTGCGTACCTCTGTTCATCCTTCACCACTCGATCGCGCCTTCGGTATTGCCGGTATTGGGAGTCTCTGTTGAAACGAGCAGGCTGCATTGCATTTGCCAGCTGTGCTACTAAGTCCGAGAGATGTCCTCCCAGCTCCTCGAACGTATTCACCAATCCTCACCACTGTCAAGGGCTCTCATCGGTCTCACATGTAGACTATCCAGCCATTGACTGAGTTGAACCTCGGATACACTCCCGAAGACGCTCGTTGTTGAACCGTGTCCGCGAACCTCTGTTCCTCCTTCGCTGCCAGATCACGCCTCCCGGATTGCCATTGTTGGAAGCCCGTGTTGTAATGGCCTGACTTCGGTGCCCTTGCTATACTGCTGTGCTATCCACTCCGGAGGTTGCTCTTCCTTTGACATTGTGTGACGAAGTGAAAGCATGGCTGCTGCGAAGACGTGCAATGTACCTGCAGCGGCCCCAATCAAGTCTCACCACTGCGATTTCTCGCTGTTGTCTTCAGAATCGCAATTAGACTCGGAGTCCGAGTCTACCATGACCAACTGACCAGCGGTTTCCTCAAGTACTTCATCTTCGTCCATCGAATCCTCATCCATTTGGTCATCCATTGTGACCTCATTCCACGTTTCGATATCGATGTGCGAATTGACAAGCCATGCGCAGTTAGTCGTACTGTCAGAGTCAAATGGTAAAAGATGCGCCGCTCCATCAATCTCGGAAGCATGGATGAGTCGGTATTCAGTCCCTGGTGTTGCTTGCACAACCTTCACCATCCTGGAAGCCCTTTCGACGGCACCCCCCGCAGCCATGGTTGTAGTCTGAATAAATGCCAACTGAAGGTCTGGCATTGCATTGCCGTCCTTCATTATAGAGAACTTAAATAGCGAGATTAGCCGTACTGGCAGATGGCCTTTCAGCACTTTCCAAGGAAGTGGAGGTAACAGCGACTCTGATGGTTGCCAGCTCATCACCCTGGACTGTTTGCAAGCTCGCCACCAAGTCCAGTCATGGCATGGCGGCCCTCCATGCCAGTGAGTCTCTAATGTGCATCGGAGTATTTGCTTCTCCCAGATGGCCGTTCCATACTTTAGGACATAAACCGCAATGGATTTGTATACCACTATTGGCACCATATCGAGCTTCTGATCCTCCACGGAAATACCCTCTCCGTTGAGAAAACGATAGGTGGCAATCTTCACATTATTCCGTAGCCCGGGATTGCTAATTGAGGCCAAGAATACACCAAAGACATATCTATGCTGCTCGGTAGGACTTTTAAGAATATGAGGAGGCCACAGGTAAGAGATATTCGGAGAAGACATGTCGCAACTCTGAGGCTTGAGGTTTAACTTCCGGACATCGAAGGCCTCAATCCTTGCATTGGACTCCAGGATCTACGAGTAAAAGTCACCAGTTTTGTTAGAGCTCCGATACCCTTTTTTCACCTCGCTTTTATGTAAGAGCTCTGTGGCAGACATGGAGTGCTACTCGAGGCTGCCAAACATCTCAATTGACTCCCTGAAATGGCTGGTGAGATGGATCTTTGGGAAGTTGAAATGCGTATGTTTCTGGTAAATTCGAGCCCTCTCTGCGGCGAATTCTTGGTCATAGGAGCCAGAGATTTTTTGGCTGTCGCAGTGGCGTGTCTTCTTCAACTGCAAGTCTCTTGCCTTGACGCTCTTGGTCTTTGCTGCCTTGACTAACATACGGATTTGTTTCAATGCCCGATGTTCCAGAAACACATCCTTATTGTTGTGAAAGCAACCCAGAGAGGCTTCCATGGAGTCGAGGGAGATGGCATCATGGGTCAGGTATTGGCACTACATGTATAACTCACAAAGTCCACGGACACACATAATAACTTGTTCAAATGCGGAACGCTCGGAGTTGGACGGACGATGTAGAGAGTTGGCCAGACAACCCACCAGAAAGTGGCTCATCTTCTTATACTCACCACCTGTCCATTGAACAATCTCCTCAAAAGATTTTTTGGGTTGTGTCATACTCAGGTAGGATGGAATAGTCATCCATAGAGAGTTAAACAGGGCGAGCCGATGGTGCGATTTGAGAAAACTCATGATCCAAAGTAGCAAGTGCTTGAGCATTCCTACCTGTATGGTGTGTAGCAAGTCGGGTTTTGGTAGTTCAGTGGGGTTACATTGCAGTCTCCACAATACGTTATCAGTAGTTGTACGCACACCCCACGCAGTAAGTTGTGCAATTCTCTGAGTTGAGTCGTTGTGGTAGAATACGTGCATGTATTCTAGGTGATCATGGCATGGGAATACTGAAGGATAATCTTCAAATTTCAAAGCGGGAACCTCACACCAAGGACAAGAATTTGTGCGTAAGGATTGCAGAGCCATGTGTTCTGGATAGTCAGCAAGCCATCCACCAATTCGGACAAAGCATTGATGCCAGTTGCCATCGCCACACAGAGCATGGAAGTATGGGCTCAGATGTGAATTGTTGGGATCACAATTTCTCGAGTGGTCAAACAATGGTTGCAGGACAACTTTCAGCACCTCATGGATAATCTGATGATCCCAGGGTGCTTGCTACTGCTTCGAGATACCACTCTGTGCAGAATACTTGGCCTTCTCCAGCTGAACCGCAATCATGACAACTGAGTGAGTTGTCGGTTTCATCCTGACAACTGAAGATAGATTTCCAATTGTCATGTAAACCGGCCAGATCTTCTTATCTCCTACATAAGCCCAAGGTGGGTTGAGTCGGAGAGGATTATAAATGGAATGAGAGATGCGCCGTCAGGGACTTGTCTTGCTCATTCCACCACCAGTCCCCTGTGTGTATTTTCCCGTATTGTCAAATACCGTTGGTGAAGGACCTCTCAGGGCTGAATACCAAATTCTGAGAGTTGTAGGGTTGCCGTAGTAGCTACTTGGCTGCTTCGATAGGATCATGATACCAGAACTTTATCGGGTCGCGGTGGTTGGCATTCCGTGTCATGTCAATCTCGGCTTCCGTCTACGAGTTCATGCCAAGTCCATCCTCCATTTTCTTGATCAGCATTTTGAGGCAGTGGACAGACTATATCGATTGCTGTATGTTCTCCCAGAGTGGAGAGTGCTGTCCTTTTAGTAGTTGATCCACTGCGGTTTGGGTGATGTTGTTCGATATGCACCAGTTGACAAATTCGAAAGACCTTTCATCCTCAAATGGGTGATATGCATACACTGGATCGCCTATGTTGGATATCAGGTCATTTTGTTTGCGGACATACATCATTTCTGTTGGGTCCAGAACATAGTGGATAGGTAGTCCAGCATGCGGGTACGTGTTGGTAAGTTCAGCGATTGGAACTGGATGTCCAGGAGATGCACATCAGATTGCGTCGGTTGGGAAAAAACGTACATCACCGTCCTGCGTAGCTATGATGGGATCTCCATCCTCGAGGAAGTTTGGCAAAACAGATCATCCCCGCTGTAAAACGGGGGCCATCCTGCAATATGATGCTCATAGGGGTTCGGGAACGCGTCACGATCGTGGTTGTCGCCCATATCAAGGAACCCTGGATGCTCCTTCTTGTAATGCACCTTCAACCATCCCGATGCCTTGAAGGGCTTCCTACAAACCTGGCAGATTGGAAGATGAGACATTCTGCACAACTGTGAGCCTGGCAGTTTGAACTGTAGGAGTTTCATTACCAACCTTAGAGATTGCCAAATGACTAGGAAGATAGTGGGGCGGCGACGGCAGCAATGAAACAACGAGCGTGAGCGCAGCTGCGAAGAACTTAGTATAAGCGACCGATAGCGTCCCGTGCAATTGTAGGAGTTCTGCTACCAACCTTAGGGATTGCCAGAAGATAGTTGGACGGCAACGGCAGCGATGGAACCACATGAGTGAATGGGCTTTGAAGTACCTAGAGTAACTGCCGTGAGCATCCGGTGCAATTGTAGGAGTTTTGCTACCAACCTTAGGGATTGCCGGAAGATAGTTGGATGGCGACGGCAGCGATGAAACAATGAGTGTGAGCGCAGCTGCGAAGAACTTAGTATAAGTGACCAAGAGCGTCCGGTGCAATTGTAGGAGTTCTGCTACCAACCTTAGGGATTGCCGGAAGATAGTTGGACGGCGACAGCAGTGATGAAATAACGAGCATGAGCGCAGCTGCGAATAACTTAGTATAAGCGACCGAGAGCGTCCGGTGAAATTGTAGGATTTCTGCTACCATCCTTAGGGATTGCCGGAAGATAGTTGGATGGCGACGGCAGTGATGAAACAACGAGCGTGAGCGCAGCTGCAAAGAACTTAGTATAAGTGACCGAGTGCGTCTGGTGCAATTGTAGGAGTTCTGCTACCAACCTTAGGGATTGCCGGAAGATAGTTGGACGGTGATGGCAGCGATGGAACCACGTGAGTGAACGGGCTTTGAAGTATTTAGAGTAACTGCTGTGAGCATCCAGTGCAATTGTAGGAGTTCTGCTACCAACCTTAGGGATTGCCAGAAGATAGTTGGACGGCAACGGCAGCGATGGAACCACATGAGTGAACGGGCTTTGAAGTACCTAGAGCAACTGCCATGAGCGTCTGGTACAATTGTAGGAGTTCTGCTACCAACCTTAGGGATTGCCGGAAGATAGTTTGATGGCAATGGCAGTGATGGAACCACGTGAGTGAACGGGCTTTGAAGTACCTAGAGTAACTGCCGTGAGCATCTGGTGCAATTGTAGGAGTTCTGCTACCAACCTTAGGGATTGCCGGAAGATAGTTGGATGGCGACGGCAGCGATGAAACAACGAGCGCGAGTGCAGCTGCGAAGAACTTTCTATAAGTGAACCGAGAGCATCCAGTGCAATTGTGGGAGTTCTGCTACCAACCTTAGGGATTGCTGCAAGATAGTTGGACGGCGACGGCAGCGATGGAACCACGTGAATGAACGGGCTTCGAAGTACCTAGAGTAACTGCCGTGAGCATCCAGTGCAATTGTAGGAGTTCTGCTACCAACCTTAGTTATTGCCAAAAGATAGTTGGACGGCGATGGCAGTGATGAAACAACGAGCGTGTGCGCGGCTGCAATGAACTTAGTATAAGTGACCGAGAGTGTCCAATGCAATTGTAGAAGTTCTGTTGCCAATATTACATGAGCCTGTATGAGCGAACATTGCAATCTCCAGGGTGTGTACTCGCTGTAACGTCATGGGATTCCAGAGGCAGGTACTACGTAATGATTGCACATTTCCTACCGATTCCCACTTCAGCAGCCAGATGCGAAGCTGTATCATGATGCCTGGTATTTGGTGGCACATTCCAACGCCCTCTCTGACCGAAGGTACCCCAGAAGCAGCCATCAAGGATGATTCCACATTCTTGTATACTGGATGCGGCAACGACCGCCGGCACTATTACCACTCAGGGCTAGATGCTGCGGCAACAGAAATTAAAAACGACCCATGCACAAACCTGGTGCTGCGAGTTCCGACATACGTGAGCGAAGAAAACAATGTGCAGCCATCAAACCTACTCATGGCGCTCATTAAGCACCAGGTAGTAGTACCATATCAGTTTGTAATTTATTTATTTTATTCATTACTCGCATGCGGCCTAGACATCCTCCAAAGCGATGACAAAGGACTGGGTGCCTGTTGATTCCCCCGCCACCCGCGTATCATCATTGGATGGAAGTAGACAAGAGTGACGTTTTGGAGTCCTCATGTTTGACGTGAGCCAGGTTTCCGTACAATTCTGAAGGCCATTCATGAAGTCTGACATAAATACATTTGTATCGATTGCTACTGCAGCCAATTAATATGATCCTAGGTTAGGCGAACAGGGAATACAGTCGCCGTTTTCCATAAGAAGCGC
>Ga0307516_10006504_pt1 | contig 13683 bp, 16 predicted proteins | sample 19_EM_MG_FD_203310 | JGI IMG/M metagenome (GOLD analysis project Ga0307516, IMG submission 203310) | Populus trichocarpa ectomycorrhiza microbial communities from riparian zone in the Pacific Northwest, United States - 19_EM | ecosystem: Host-associated > Plants > Roots > Unclassified | place... | reverse complement strand
CCCACCGAAGAGTGTGGGTGCGAGTGTGGGTGCAGGTGTAAGTCTGCGCCATGGCTCGGGTTCATCATGCGCGATGCCGATGCCCACGTCCAACCTTTTAAGAAGGGGTGTGGGGCAGGATAGGTGGTTGGTGACGTCTTCAAGATATTTCGGTGGTATGAAGGTGATCAAGGATCTGACCCGCGCAATAGCACCAGGGACGAGTTTGAGGAAGGGGTCGTAGGGAGATAGGCTGCCCATCCTGGACAGACGCAGGTCGATTTGGGAGGTCTTTGAGCGTTCGAGGTATACGCGGGTTTTGTCCATGTCCTTGCAGGAAAAATCTGTCCACAAGGAAGCACACGACACAAAAACCCCCCTCCAAGCTTGGCATACGTGAGTTAGCCAGATCACGGCTTGATCTCTGTCCGTGTCCCAGGAGTCTGGAATGAGAGTGAGGACTTCGGGTGGGATCCGATTGATTGGGGCAAGCCTGTTCTTCAGCGACCGAACCAGGCGGAGGAACTCGAAAGCGTCCCGCTCCAGAATTCCGATCTATGAAACGCGACACGAATCAGTCACCATCCATGCGATAAGTTCCTTCGTTGGTCCGACCTCAGCTCCATCGAGGGCAGTGCTGAAAACGCGATTTCAGCGATCCGTTGTGACGTATCTCATCGTTCAAGGTGTACCTTGCGTCAAAGGTTACATCTTGTAGTGTTTGTTTTGCGGCGCGTAGGTGTTGAGACACAAGAGAGACTCGACTGGCGGGCATCGTTGGACGCAGGGATACAAAGCCGGATCAAGCGACGATCGACCGCTGGCGGATTTGTGAATGTCGCGTGGCGCAGCGGCCCGGTGAGGTAGGTCAACTATAGGTTTCATCGGAAAGAAAGTTCTGACTTCACCAGAACCTCAGCCGGGCGTGCTCGAGGGCATGCGGGGTTGGCGATCAGAAAGAGTAAGGGTAAGTAACTTTTCTCATGGGGAGAGGTACCCGGTGGCCCTGGGCAGTGGGCCGCCGAATTTCCAGCAGTTTGACCCCTGCTCCGACACTCACGTTGTTAGAACCTACGAACCAGATCTCCGCTGGAGGGCGCGATTGGGGTACGAGCAACCCCTACTACCATCCACAGGGCCAGCGCTAACCACAAGCTTCCTTGTTCGATCTGGTAGGGTCAGAGCGTGATTCTGCATTCTGTAGATGCAAACTCCGGGGCGTAGCCATGCGACCACACCCTTGTAACTAAGAAATGCAAAGTGACCTGGGGTATCTACAACGAGTTGAATTCTGTCCAAACAGCAGGCATACCCGGTACATAGTAAGTTGCCTTCCTCCCAACTACACTCCACCGGGTGAGACTGATGAAACAAATGTGTCATCGCCCTGTCTATTCGAGGGGCCGCAGTTGGATGCAAATTGCATACTGTACGCCTCACGACCAGGTCCGTGGCTGATGGTAGATTCACCCATACTCCAAGGCGATCCCCGCGAATTGGCAGCTTTCCTCAAGGAAATCATAAGCCGCGTGATCATAACCGAAATGTACCTGTGGCCCGTATTCCACGTTAGTTTTTCATCCGTTTGGGCTAGTCTCCCGAGTTCTGACTCACACGACGTTTCCTCTTCACCGTTCAATGTACGGTTCAGTCTTCCTTCGAACAAGGGAAGAGGACAATAACTTACGGTGCTGGGAGTAGTTGAATAGATGGCTGAATAATTCCTTTAGCGTCACCATAACTCGCGAGAGACATGAACGGACTTACCCTGGCGAATAGGAGGGTCGCGACGAGGACGAAATGCGCCGTGAAAATGACAAGGAAGTATTTCGTCGCATCTCTCAGGATTGTACCCAGTAAACCCAAAATACCAAACTGTCGGACCCACCGACCGGCCAGATACAGTATGACGAAAAACGCGAGCAGGTCTTCCAAGAACGGGGTTAGTGTAACCATCTCAAGGTAACAGGAACACCTTACCATACGCCAGCGAAATCCCAGTATAAACGACCTCGGTTTTCCTATGGCGCGAGAAGGCACACAGTTTGAAGGCGTCAAATGGAATCGGGGGGATGACCCCCGCTGCGATCGGATCCATGGGTTAGAAGGGGGGTGCGAGAGGCCCGTTGAGGGTCCATGACATACCTGGGTGCGTTGCCGTAAGAAAGGTCAGGTAAATGCCGAGGGCGAGCTGGGAGGCGGTGATCATCACAAAGGTGGCGGCGATCAGCTTGCTCCTGCCCGTCACTGCATATATCCTGTTGGTGTTTTGAGAATGCGGCTCCCAGCCACTGGGTGGCAGGTCATCCAGGCTCGTTCTCACCTTAGAGTCAAAACTATCTGGGCAATCAACGTACAGAAGACGAAGGTAAGGATTGCAATAAACGAGGTCTTGTTACACCTTTCAATCGAGAGTTGAGACACTTAGATTAGGATCGGCGGCGAAACACGGCCGTACAGCTACGGAGGAGGTAAGCAAACACCGTAACCTAACCCAGCGCCCTACGTACCTCTTGTGAGAAATCTTGCCGGTAGGAGACTGGAAGAAGTGATCAATTGCTTGAAACTCGGCCATTTCATAGATTTGAACACGAACCATTCAAAAGCCAGAACTCGAACGCCACCGGGACGTATCTGTTCTACTCATTCTGTCAGAAAAAACATTAGTCAACTGGCGATCGTGTGCTTACTAGGAGGAAGAGATAGAAGACTAGCCAGCCATCGTGAATTAGTGTTGACCGTCTTGTAAGAGAACGTACCCCAGGTTTTGTTTGACGACCATGCGTACTTAATCTAGGATAGCGGGTCAGCTTCTACCGCCGCGAAGGGCCGCCGCAAACCGGACTCTCACCTCATCGGGGAGCATCGCAAAGTATTCATAAAAGAAAACCACGGTTGCCGCGATCCCATAGTACTGGAATACCCTGTCAAATCAACCCGCCGCCGAAGGAGACTCTGCACACCTTGACCGCGGTACTATCGGTTTGAATTCGAACGCGCATCAGTGACTTCTGACGCCACGCCAGGGCGATGAAGAACTCACATGTCATTACCGAGTCCAATGATCTGAGTGAGCTCAGAAGGCATGTCTGGACACTTGCGACTGCGTTTTGGCCGGAAGGGCAGACACTGGGGTGGGTCGGAGCCGCACTCCTGCATTTATAAGGCGCGCAAATGCATACGCATACACGATACACGCACATCGCGCCCAATGTCCAACTTAGCGCTCGGGTAAGGACTGACGCCCGGTCGCGAGTCCGACCTCGGAAAATGGGCTTCACGAAAGTGTCCCTCATGGCAACGTGAAGCTTGTCCACTCCGAACTCCTTTCCAATGTTCTATCCGGTGGTTCGTGGACGACCCCCTGCTCCTAGATTTTCGCCCGACCAGAAAAGTCCAACTCTTGATTTCGCGCTAGCCAACACGGATATTAGATAAGCAATGCCTTTCACTGAAAGGAGAAACGTTTTCTCTGACAAACCTAAGACTTTTGGGTCTCACAATCTCAACAAGTGACCTTCGAATCCTGAGATAACCCTGGGATAATTCCATGTGGAAGGTTCTGTGTCGTTCGGCTGAAGCCTTTGAGGCTTACCACGCCCAAGAATGAAGTAATCGCCGTTTTGACGCGTCTCCAGGTTCCGGAGTCTGGGTGCTACGTTTATTGGGGCCGAAGAAACGGAGAACAGGGCGTCCCCATAGACCAAGGGCAATACCGGACAGACGCATGTCCGATAAGAGACCCAACGGTTGAATTCTTCGGGACCAACTGGGTTAGTCTGTTCCGCAACGTATCTTCTCACCATCGCGTTCAAACAAGTCGGGCCACGACCTAATCACTTGGTTTTAAAGCCGTGGAAGAACCTTCGGGAAAGGAATAAGTATACTCGCGGGTAGCAATGACCGGACCTCCAGACTTATTCCGAGGTGTCCCACCAACAAGCCGAGTACCCAGGTCGAATTCCTACAGAACCCCGTTGATCGCTCGTCTTCTGACGGAATAAGTGACCGGATGGGAGGTGGTCTGTTTGCTGATGCCTTCGCTCGCCGCGACAACCGGATGGCGGTTGGCGTTTACCGAAAATCAGGAAGTGAGCGTGGAGGGACATGGGACCGGTAGATACCTTCGGGAGGTCGTGAGGTGTTCGCGGATGTCGCCGTGGCGCGGCGGCCCGGCTGAACCGCAACCACTTACGAAACGAAAACACTCAAGCTGCGCGCGTCGCGACTGTCTCATCCCAACCAGGGAGAATGGCCCAGAAAGCAGCAAAAATCGGGTGCGTAGGTTCATCACGGGGAGGAGCACTGGGTAGTAGAGAGCCGTCGTAGACGATCTCTAGGCGCCCGACCTGCTCCAACAGCCTGTGAACCGAATCTTCGTTGAAAAGTGCGATTTGGCACCAACGTTGGTCACGAGCACTCACAACAACCTCTCCCCCTCGCCCAATCCATCGTTCCATTTCCTCGGCTCCCTCCCCCACCTCGGTCCTGGCCACCACCACCGTATCCCCGTCTGATACAGTGGGCCCGAGCGCGGAACGCGACTCTGTTCTGCAGGGAGTGGGGGCAAACTCCAGAGCGTCATCGATTCATCATGCAACTACACCTCGTAACTAGGAATCGCAAAGCGACCAGAGGTATCTACAGCAAGTTTAATTCCGTCCGAACGGCGGTCGTACCCGGCACATAGTAAGCTGCCTTCCTTCCCGTAACTCTTCAGAAAATGAAACCAATGAGTAATCGTCCTGCCCATTCGAGGGGCCGCGGTCGGGTGCGAATTGCAAACTGTACGTCTCGCGACCAGGTCCGCGGCTGATGGTGGATTCACCCATAGTCCATGACGACCCTTGCGAATAGGCAGTTTTCCTCAAGGAAATCATAAGCCGTGTGACCATAACCGAAATGTACCTGTGGTTCGTTCCTCGCGTTAGTTCTTCATCAGTTTGAGTACAGTCTCCTGAGCTCTGACTCACACAACGTTTCCCCTTTGTCGTTCGATGCGTGATTCAGCATTCTCCAAACGAGGGACGATGACGGTAACTTACGGGGCTGGGAGTAGTTGGATAGAGGGCTAAATTCTTCTTTAAGCATCATCGTAACTTGTAAGATACATTATTGAACGTACCCTGGCGAGTAGGAGGGTCAAGGTGATGACAAGGTGCGCCGTGAAAATCACGAGGAAGTATTTCGTCGAATCTCTCAGAATCGTACCTAGTAAACCCGGGATACCAAACTGCCGGGTCCGCCGACCGGCCAGATACAGTATGACAAAAAACGCGAGTAGATCTTCCAAGAGCGGGGGTTGGTGTAACTATCTGGAAGTAGGTTTAGGAACACCTTACCATATGCTAGCGATGTCCCAGTATAAACCACCTCAGGTGTCCTGTGGCGCGAGAAGATACACAATTTGAAGCTGTCAAACGGGATTGGAGGGATGACCACAGCTGCGGTTGAATCCACAAGTTAGAAGGGAGACACGAGCGATCCGCTGAGAGCTCGGGGCCTACCTGGGTGCGTTGCTGTCAGGAAAGTTAGGTAAATCCCGAGGCCGAACTGGGAGACAGCGATCACCACAAAGACGGCGGCGATCGGCTTGTTCCTCCCCGTCACTGCATATATCCTGTTGGGTTTTGAGAACACGGCTCCCCCGAAACCAAGTTCCCGGGCAGCAAGTCATCCGGACTTGTTCTCACCTCAGAGTCAAGATTATCTGGGCAATCAAAGTACAGAGGGCGAGGGTGAGGATCGCGAAAAACGTGGTCTTGTTACACCTGTCAATCGAGAGATGAGACACTCGGAATGGGATCGGCGACGAAACGCGGTCGTACAACTACAGAGGAGGTAAGCAAACACCGTGATTCAACTAATCCCCCTGCTTACCTCTTGTGAGAAATCTTGTCGGTAGGAGACTGGGAGAAGTGATCAATTGCTGGCAACTCCACCATTTCGTGGTTTCGAACAGAACACGAACCGTACAAAATCCAGAACTCGAACGCCACCGGGACGTATCTGTTCTGCTCATCCGCTCAGAAAAACCAGCAGTTAACCGGCGATCATGCACTTACTAGGAGGAATAGATAGAAGACTACCCAACCATCAATGCATCAAAATTCAACGCCAAAACGTTCACGTCTTGGAAGAGAATTGAGCATACCCCAAGTTTTGTTTGATGACCATGCGTACTGAATCTAGAGTCGTGGGACAGCTTTACAACCGCGAAGGGCACCCGAAAACCGGGCTCTCACCTCATCGGGGAGCATCGCGAAGTACTCATAGAAGAAAATCGCGGTTGTCGCGATTCCGTAATACTGGAGCACTTTTGTCAAATCAACCCACCACCAAAAGGGGGTCTGCACACCTTGTCCGCGGTGCTATCGGTTCAAATTCGAACGTGCATAAGTGAGTTCTGACGGCGGCCAGGATGTCGGGGAACTTACATGTCATTACCGAGTCTAATGATCTGAGTGAGCTCAGAAGACATGCCTGGATACTCGTAGTTTTGGTCGGAAGGCCAAACACTGGGGTGGGCCAGAGCCACGCTCCTGTATTTGTACTGCACGCGCAGATGAACACACATCGCGCCCAATGTCCAACTGGGCGCTCTGATCAGGACTGACGCCCGGTCGCTCCGAGTTTCATGAGGGTGCCCCTCATGACAACGTGGAGCTTGCCTTTTCCGAACTTCTTTCCGACGCTCAATCCGAAGGTTCGTGGACGATTTTTTGTTTTCAGATTTCCGCCTGACCGGAATAGTCCAACGTCTCTTTATTCCTGTGGTCAATCCGCGAGCTAACCTGGATATTAGATAGGCATTGCCTGTCACCGAAAGGGGAAACGAGTCCTCTGATAAACCTGGGGCTTTTGGGTCTCACGAGCTTAACCAGTGACCCTCGAATCCTGAAACACTCCTGGGATGGCCTCATGTGTGAGAAGTTGAAGGGGCTGTGTTGTTCGGCTGAAGCCTTGAGGCTTACCGCGCCCAACGACAAACACAACGTAACTGCCGAGGAAAGCGTTCATGAAAGACTGGAACACAGTTTGGACACGTCGCCAGGTTCTGGAATCTGGGTGCTACTCTGATTGGGGCCGAAGAGATGGAGAACAGGGCGGCCCAGGAGACCAGTGGCAATGCCGCACACTGACGCATGTCCGCAAACCCAACGGCCGAATTCCTCGGGACCAACTGGGTTGGTCGGTTCCGCAACATATCTTCTCGCCATCGCGTTCAACGGAGTCTGCCCATGACCCAACCGTTTGGTTATAAAGCTGGGGAAGAAGCTTCGGGAGAGGGATATACTCACAGATAGCGAAGCGACGGGGCGGAAAAAATCCAAGAAAAATATATCCCATCTCCAGGACCTGCAGAAAAACCCACGAAAAAGAAGAAGGGCAAGGGAGATGAGGCGGAAATACCTATAGACCCGGCCTTGACCGCGGACAGTGAGGGACCCTCTGATCCTCAGACAATCACTTTTATCCAGGCTTTGGTTGCTGCCGCTGACTCCTCCACCCCCCTTTCGGCCCCGGGTAGTATGGGGATGCCACACCCTCCTCTGGGGTTCAGAGAAAGGCGCGCCGCGCCGCCGAGTCGTCCCAAACTGCGCGACAGACAGTACCCTCCTCACCCCAGGCGTCAGCAATCTCTCCACGGAGCTGAACCCGTCCCAATTTGTCGTCGCGACGGGCGGAGGGACCTTCGATCAAGAGCATTCCCCTAGCAGGGAGTTCGCCGGCGCGCCGACGAGGGCCCATCGTTCAATAACTGAGTACTAAACCCTGGGCACGATGACGTAGTTCACGAACACCGCGAGCCCTGAGAATAAGTCATCCCGTCCACTGACGACGGCAAGTCGGAGTCTGTAGCAACCATACCGTGGCGTGCGTAGAACTAAGTATATCGCGCACGATGCGGTTTTCAAGCGTTCAAACCGGGGGGGTGCACAGGTGCTGGAACCAGGACCAACCTTCGTCGGAAAACGCGATCGAGGTACGAGTTCAAGTGTTCAAACGTCCACAAGATCAACGCGGCCTCGCTCTCAGACAGAATACGTGACAGGGGGAGGTGGTCCGTTTTCCGATGCCTTTGCTTGGAAGTGAGCGTGGAGGGACATGGTAGTCACGCACCTTGTGGAGGTCACGGTTTAACAAGGTACTCGCGGATGTCGCACGGCGCGGCCCCGGCGCGGCTGAACCGCAACTGCTTACGAAACGAAAACACTCAATGTGTCTGCTGTGCGCGTTGTGATTTTCCAATTTCCAACTGGGATGACCGACAGTACCCGCGATGAAGATTCCTAGGGAGAATGGCCCCAAAAGCGGTAAAAATCGGGTGCGTAGGTTCCTCATGGGGAGTAGTCCTGGGTAGAGGCCCGTCGTGGACGATTTCTAGGTGTTCAACCTGCTTCAACACCCCGTGAGCAGAATCTTCGTTGGAAAGCGCGATTTGGGTGCGAATCCTCTAACGTCCGCAATACCAACGTTGGTCACGAGCACTCGCAGCAAGTTCAATTCTGTCCAAACGGCGGCCGTACCCAGCACGTAGTAAGCTGCCTTCCTCCCCGCTACTCTTCAGATGACACTGATGAAACCAGTGAGTAATCTTCCCGCCCATTCGAGGGACCGGGGTTGGTTGCAAATTGTATACTGTACGCCTCACGACCAGGCCTGCGACTGATGGTAGATTCACCCATACTCCAAGGCGACCCCTGCGAATAGGCAGCCTTCCTCAAGGAAATCATAAGCCGTGTGACCATAACCGAAATGTACCTGTGGTTTGTTTTCCATGTTAGTTTTTCATCCGTTTGGGCACAGTCTCCTGAGTCCTGACTCACACAACGTTTCCCCTTCATTATTCGATGCGCGATTCAGTCTTCTTCAAGCAAGAAAGGGACGATGACGGTAACTCACGGGGCTGGGAGTAGTTGGATAGAGGGCTAAATTCTTCTTTCAGCGTCACCGCGACTTGCAAGACACATTTTTGAACTTACCCTGGCGAGTAGGAGGGTCAAGGTGATGACAAGGTGCGCCGTGAAAATCACGAGGAAGTATTTCGTCGAATCTCTCAGAATCGTACCCAGCAAACCCATAATACCAAACTGTCTGGTCCACCGACCGGCCAGATACAGTATGACGGAAAACGCGAGTAAATCTTCCAAGAGCGGTGTTGGTGTAACTATCTGGAGGTATAATTACGAATGTCTTACCGTATACCAGCGAAGTTCCAGTATAAATTAGCTCAGGTACCTTGTGGCGCGAGAAGGTACACAGTTTGAAGCTGTCAAACGGGATTGAAGGGTTTACCACGGCTGCGGTCGACCCATATGTTAGAGGGGAGACACAAGCGATCCCCTGGGAGCCCAGGACCTACCTGGGTGCGTTGCCGTCAGGAAAGTCAGGTAAATCCCGAGGGCGAACTGAGAGCCAGCGATCATCATAAAGACGGCGGCGATAGGCTTACTCCCGCCAGTCACTGCATATATCCTGTTGGGATTTTGAGAACACCGTGACGGCTCTCCAGAAACCAAACCCCTGGGCAGCGAGTCATCCGGGCTCGTTCTCACCTTAGCGTCAAAATTATCTGGGCAATCAACGTACAGAGGGCGAAGGCGAGGATCGCGAAAAACGTGGTCTTGTTACACCTGTCAATCGAGAGATGAGACACTCCGAATGGGATCGGCGGCAAAACGCAGTCGTACAGCTACAGAGGATGTAAGCGAGCGCCAGGACTTAGCCCAGCTTCTTGCCTACCTCTTGTGAGAAATCATGCCGGTAGGAGACTGCAAGAAGTTATCAATTACTTGAAACTCTACCATTTCGTGGATTCGAACACGAACCGTACAAAATCCAGACCTCGAACGCCACCGGGACATATCTGTTCTGCTCATCCTATCAGAAAAACGATAGTTAACCGGCGATTGTGTGCTTACTAGGAGGAAGAGATAAAAGACTAGTACCCAACCATCAACGCCCTAACGTTCACAGCCTTGCAAGAGAACCGAGCATACCCCAAGTTTTGTTGGACGACCACGCGTATTGCACCTAGAGTAACGGGTTGGGTTCGACAGCCACGAAGGCCCCCAAAAAACCAGCCTCTCACCTCATCGGGGAGCGTCGCGAAATACTCATAGAACAAAATCGCCGTTGTCGCGATCGCGTAATACTAGAGTACCCCGTCAACTTATCAACCTGCCACCAGGGGGGCTCTGCACACCTTGTCCGCTGTACTATAGATTCGAATTCGAACGCACATCAATGATTTCCGACGGCGGCCAGGATGTCGAAGGACTCACATGTCATTACCAAGTTCAATGATCTGAGTGAGCTCAGAAGACATGCCTGGACAACCGCAGCTGTGTTTCAGTCGAGGGAGGAGGGGGGCAAACACTGGGGTGGGCCAGAGCCACGCTTCCTGCATTTATAACATGCGCAAATGACATACGGTGGGGACACAATCGCGCCCAACGTCCAACTAAGCGCTCGGATAAGGACTGACGCCCAGCCGGTTCATGAATGATCAGAGAGCATCTCTCATGGCAAGTGAAGCCTGTCCGTTCCGAACTTCTTTCCAATCCTCTATCCGATGGTTCGTGAACGATTTTTTGTCTTCAAATTTCCGTCCGACCGGGGAAGTCCAACTCTTGCTTTCGAGTTGTGGGGTTGACACGGAGATTAGATAGGCGATGGCTGTCACCGGGAGGAGAAATGCTTCCTCCGAAGAGCCTAGGACTTTTGGGTCTCACGAGCTTAACCAGTGACCATCGAATCCTGAAATAACCCTGTGTTGTTCGGCTGAAGCCTTGAGGCCCACCGCGCCCAAGGACAAGCACAACGCGACTGCCGAGGATTGTGACCATGAAAGACTGGAGTACCGTTTGGACACGTTGCCAGTGGCAGGTTCTGGAATTGGATGCTACTCTTATCGAGGCCGAAGAGACGGAGAACGAGGTGACCCCGTCTACCAGTGGCAATACCGGACTAAAACGCATGTCCGCATTGAACCCACCGGACCGACATTAGTCGATCTCGCAACATATCTTCTCGTCATCGCGTTCAACGAGGTCTGCCCACGACCCAATCGTTTAGTTATAAAAGCCGAGGGATAAACTTTGGGAAAGGAATATACTCACAGGCAGCGAAGCGACGGGACGGAAAAAACTAAGAAAAAGAGCCACCGCGACCCGCAGAAAAGCAAGGGAGATGAGGCAGAAATACCTATAGACCCAGCCTTGGCCGCGAACAGTGAGGGACCCTCTGATCCTCAATCAATCGCTTTTATCCAGGCTTGGTCGCTGCCGCTGACCCCTCCACCACCCTTTCGATCCCAGGTAATATGGGAGGGCTACACCCTCCTCCGGAGGTCGTGGTGGAGGGTTCAGAGAAAGGCGCGACGCGCCGCCGAGTCGTTCCAAACTGTACGACAGACCGAACCCTCCTTACCCCAGGCGTTGGGACCAGGAACAACCTTCGTCGGAAAACGCGATTGAAGTACGAGTTCAACTCAAACGTCCACAAAATCAACGCGGCCTCGTCTTCCGACGGAATACGTGACCCGGGGGAGGTGGTCCGTTTTCTGGTGCCTTCGCTTGGAAGTGAGCGTGGAGGGACATTATAGTCACGCACCTTCTGGAGGTCATGGTGGGGCGCTCGCGGATGTCGCGTGGCGCGGCGGACCGGCTGAACCGCAACGACTTACGAAACGAAAACGCTCGAGGCCTCTATTACGCACGTTGTGACTCTCTCATTTCCAACCGAGAGCACCCGCAATGGCGACTAGGGAGAATGGCCCCAAAAACAGTGAAAATTGGGTGCGTAGGCTCCTCATGGGAGGAGTCCTAGGTAGAGGGCCATCGTAGTTCGACCTGCTCCAACACCCAGTGAACCTAATCTTCGTTGGAAAGCGCGATTGGGGTGCGAATTCTCTAACGCCCACAATACCAACGTTGGTCACAGCACTCAGAGCAACTTCTCCCCCTCGCCCAATTCATCGCTCCATTTCCTCGACTCGCTCCCCCACCTCTCGCGCCAGCGCGTAGTGAGCTGCCTTCCTTCCCGCTACTCTTCAGGTGACACTGATGAAACCAATGAGTAATCGTCCCGTTCATTCGAGGGACCGGGGTTTGGTGCAAATCGTATACTGTTGTACGCTTCACGGCCGGGTCCATGGCTGATGGTAGATCCACCCATACTCCAAGGCGACGTTTGCGAATAGGCAGCTTTCCTCAAGGAAATCATAAGCCGTGTGATCATAACCGAAATGTACCTGTGGTTCGTTTCCCACGTTAGTTCTCCGTCCGTTTTGGCACAGTCTCCTGAGTTCTGACTCACACAACATTTCCACTTCACCACCCGATGCATGATTCAGTCTTCTGAAAGGGACGGCGATGGTAACTCACGGGGCTGGGAGTAGTTGGATAGAAGGCTAAATACTTCCATTAGCATCACCGCGACCCGCAAGACACGTCGTTAGACCTACCCTAGCGAGCAGGATGGTCAAGGTGATGACAAGATGCGCAGTGAAAATCACGAGGAAGTATTTCGTCGAATCTCTTAGAATCGTACCCAGTAAACCCGGGATACCAAACTGTCCGAGGGTCCGTCGGCCGGCCACATACAGTATGACAAGAAACGCGAGGAGATCTTTCAAGAACGGGGTTGGTGTAACCGTTTGGAGGTAAGTTAAAGAACGCCTTACCATATGTCAGTGAAGTCCCAGTATAAATCACCTCAGGTATCCTGTGGCGCGAGAAGACACACGTTTTGAAGGCGTCAAATGGGATCGGGGGGACGACTCTGGCTACAGTCGGATCCATGAGTTAGAAGAGAGGCGCGGGCGATTAACCGAGGGCCCAGGGCCTACCTGGGTGCGTTGCCGTCAGGAAAGTCAGGAAAATCCCGAGGCTGAACTGACAGGCGGTGATCACCACAAAGACGGCGGCGACCAGCTTACTCCCGCCAGTCACTGCATATATCCTGTGGGGTCTTTGAGAACACAACGCCCCGAAACCAAGCCCCTGGGCAGTAGGTTATCTGCATCCTGGCTCGTTCTCACCTTAGAGTCAAGATTATCTGCGCAATCAACGTACAGACGGTAAAGGCGAGGATCGCGACAAACGAGGTCCTGTTACACCTGTCAATCGAGAGATGAGATACTCCTCACGGGATCGGCGACGAAACGCGGTCGTACAGCTACGGAAGAGGTAAGCAGACAACCAGGACCTAACCTATCCTCCCACATACCTCTTGTGAAAATTCTTGGCGGTAGGAGACTGCAAGAAGCTTGAAACTCGAGCGTTTTCGTGGAGTTGAACACGAACCATACAAAATCCAGAACTCGAACGCCACTGGGACGTATCTATTATGATCGCCCTATCAGAAAAACCCGTAGTTAACCGGCGATCGTGTGCTTACCAGGATGAAGAGATAGAAGACTACCCAGCCATCAACGCCCAAACGTTCACCCAGGTAAAAGAGAACTGAACGTACCCCAAGTTTTGTTTGACGACCATGCGTATCGAACCTAGAGTAGCGGGTCATTTCTACAACCGCGAAGGGTCTCAAAAACTGCGCTCACCTCGTCGGGAAGCATCGCGAAGTACTCATAGAAGAAAATCGCGGTTGTCGCGATCCCGTAATACTGGAGGATCCCGTCAAATCAACCCGCCGCCGGGGGGGGGGGGGGTTTGCACACCTTGTCCGCGGTGCTAT
>Ga0307516_10006502_pt1 | contig 13686 bp, 8 predicted proteins | sample 19_EM_MG_FD_203310 | JGI IMG/M metagenome (GOLD analysis project Ga0307516, IMG submission 203310) | Populus trichocarpa ectomycorrhiza microbial communities from riparian zone in the Pacific Northwest, United States - 19_EM | ecosystem: Host-associated > Plants > Roots > Unclassified | place... | reverse complement strand
TTCCGGCCAGCGTCGTGCCTGCGCTCAGCGTGCTGCCGCCGCTGTAGCTGTTGGCCTGCAAGGTGACCGCGGCGGCTGCGTTGTTGGTCAGGCGGCCGCTGCCGCTGATGTTCGACAACGTGATGGCCGTCGTGGAGTTCTGCAGGATGAGCTGGCCATCATTGACGATCGTGTTGGTCGAAAGGCCGTTGGCCGATTCGGCGGTCAGCAAGGCGGAGTCGCCGCTGTACGTGCCCTGCAGCACGGTTGATTTGCCTTTCGTGGCGTTGACGGTGACGTAGTTGAGCGGCACGGGGCCTCCGGCGCCCAGTCGCAGGATGGCGCGGGCGCCGATGGTCGTGGTGCCGTTGTAGTTCTGGGGTTGCGCAAACGTGACGTCGTTGCCTTGCGTGGACATGATCGTGACGTTGCCGACCCCGGTTTCGCCGGTGGCGTGCGGGCCGCCGCCACCCCCGGTGATCCCGACGTTGAGGGTCACCGGGCCGTTGTAGTTGAAGGCGAGCGTGCTGCCGCCGCGCAGGTTGATGTAGGCGTTCTTGGCGCCGAGTACCGGATGCACGTCAGCCGGGGACGGCGCGGACGGCAGGAAGAAGTTGGCATGCGTGCCGTCGCCCCACTGGACCGTCCCTGCGCCGGCTTCGATGTTGATGCCGCGGTAGCTGGCGTCGTTGCCGTTGACGTCGTTTGCCCCGCCGCGATAGATGGTCTTGGCGAAGTTCAGGCTGGGGTCGCTCAAGCCGGGGTTCACCAGGTTCGGGCTACCGTGCGGGCTGTTGTCCGTATGACTGTAGACCCCGGACATGACGATCGTCGATGGACCGATCGCGTGGAAGTTGATGTCGTTGCCGTAGGCCGCCTCGTAGATGTCCTGGGCCACCGCCACCACGCTGCCGGGCGGGCTCCACACCAGCCACGATCCTTCGTTCAGCACGGCCCGGGCGTTGGGCAGGGAGGCGGCGACATGGTGGCTGCCGAAGTTCTGGCCGGCGGCCAGTGACAGCACGCCGGAGAAGGCGTTGACGCCGCCCAGGGCGTTGTCGCCCCAGACACCGGCCGCCTGCACCACGTTGCCCGACCCGCTGACCTGTCCCAGGAGCACGAACTGCTGGCTGCTGACCACCAGCGTCCCGTTGTTGAGGATGTTGTCGAGATTGGCCTCGCCGTTGACCAGGCCAGCGGCATTCAGGCTGTCCGACGTGGCGATGATGTTGGGCGAGTTGTCGGCGCTGGTGTTGGTGCCGATCTGCAGCGTCACGCCGGCGTCGATCGTGAGCACGGGCGGGTTGACTTTGGTAAAGGTGAGCGCGTAGCCGGCGCCCGCGTAGGTGGTCTTCGTGACGACCTCGACTTGCCGGGCGGCCGGCAGCGTGAACGTACTGGCTTGCGTGATGACCAGCGTGCCGGGCTGGCTGGAACCGGCGGCCGCTGCCAGCCTGAGCGTGCCCAGGCCGGCGATGGAGCCGGTGTAGGTCGTCGACCCCGCAGGAACCTGGATCACCGCGTCGCCGGCCAGCGTGACATTGCGGTTGGCGAGGATGTCGGCGGTGATGTCAGTGACCGTGGGCGCGGTGGGGGAAGATGAACTTCCCGTTGACGAGCTGCCCGACGAAGACGCACCGGCGTCCCCGCCGCCGCCTCCGCACGAAGTCGTCAGGAATGCGCATCCTGCAACGAGGAAGTAGCGGCGGCTCGCGGTGTGACCGATTGAATTCAAGGATGTTCCGTGTCGAAAGTGGATGTGAGCGCAGCGGCGCGGGGCCGTTGCTCGAAGCGTCCGTGACGAGTTTGGTCGCCCGCCATGCGTGGCACTGACAAAATGGGTCCGTGTCAGTGACAAAGGACGTCACGTCTGATGCGGACACTGTTCAATTCGCGCCAATATGGTGCCGCAAGGATCGTGTGAAGCACCAAATCAAGGCCGACCTGCACGCGCGCCGGTTCCGCCTTGTTGCGCAATGCCGCGTGCAACTTTCGCGCCATTGAAGTGCACGTTGCGCGCTGGTCGCAGCGTCCATCAACGATCCAAGCAGGCGCATGGCCATGACATCCGGACGGATGCCGGCCGCACGACAGGCGCAGTCCCGGCACGCGGCGATCGAGAGCGCTCCGGCGACAAGGCGATCATGAAGGTCAAGTTCGGGTGGCGCCTACAGACCTTCAACCACCGAGACTGAAGGGCGCGGCGCGGCGCGGACGGCCGCGCCCGCGCGCCTGGCGCGCTTGCGCGCGACGAGCCGATGGCCGTCGACGCGCGCGCCGGCTGCGTGAGATCAACCCTCGGCCGTGATCGGCGAGATGACGCTGCGCACCTGTGCCACCGAGTTCGCCGGGAACCCGCCCATGCGCGCGTGCTCGCGCACGAGCGCCTCGTTGGGCGCGTTGTAGACGCAGTAGATCTTGTCGTCGGTCACGTAGCTGTGCACCCATTGCACGGATGGGCCGAGGTCGCGCAGCACGCCGCAGGACGTGGCGGAGATGGCCTGGAGTTCGGCCGGGGTGAGCTTGCCGGCGCCGGCAAGTTCGCGTTCGATGACGTACTGGGGCATGGTGTCTTCCTCGAGTTCGCGGCGCATGGTGGCCGCCGACACACTGTCGCCGCCCCCTCGCCGCCGCGTCTTGAAGGGATTCTTTAGTTTTCTGAAACCGGCAAGAATCGGCGCGTGACGACCGCCCCGCTCGCCTTCGGCCCTTTCCAGCTGCACATCGAACGCCGGATGTTGTCGCGCGCGGGCGAACCGCTCGCGATCGGCGCGCGCGCGCTGGACCTGCTGTGCGCGCTGGCGCTGCATCGCGACCGCATCGTCGACAAGGACGAGCTGCTGGATCTGGCGTGGCCCGGCATGGTCGTCGAGGAGAACAACCTGGCGGTGCAGGTCGGCAGCCTGCGCAAGCTGCTCGGGCCGCAGGTGATCGTGACGGTGCGGGGGCGCGGCTACCGCTTCGTCGCGGCGGTCGAGGACGCGTCGCCCCGCGCCCCGCTGCCCGTCCAGCGGCGCACCAACCTGCCGGCGACGCTGCCGCCGCTGATCGGCCGGGCCGACGAGCGCGCCGCGCTCGCCGACCGGATCGCGGACTCGCGCCTGGTCACCGTCATCGGCGCCGGCGGCATCGGCAAGAGCCGCCTGGCGCAGGCCGCGGCGCATGACCAGGTCGAGCGCTGGCCCGACGGCGTCTGGATGATCGAGCTGGCCGGCCTCGGCGATCCAGCGCTGCTCGCCGGCGCGGTGGCGCAGCCGCTGGGCGTCACGCTGCGCGAGCGCGACGGCGCCGACGCCTTGCTGGCAGCGGAGTTGGCGCCGCGGCGGATGCTGCTGGTGCTCGACAACTGCGAACACCTGCTCGATGCCGTGGCCGCGCTGGCGGAGCGCCTGCTGGCGAGTGCGCCCGGCCTGCGCGTGCTGGCCACCAGCCAGGAGCCGCTGCGCCTCGCACAGGAACAACAGGTCCGCATCGATCCGCTGTCGGTGCCCCCGGATGCCGAGGCGCCCGGCGCACGCGACTACGGCGCACTCGCCCTGTTCACGGCACGAGTGCGTGCCGTCGACGCGGCGTTCACGCTCGACGAGCGTCGCCTCGCGCAGGCCATCGCCCTGTGCCGCAGCCTCGACGGCCTGCCGCTGGCGATCGAACTGGCCGCCGCGCGCGTGCCGCTGCTGGGCCTGCGCACCGTGCACGACCGCCTCGACGAGCGCTTCCGCCTGCTGACCGCCGGCAACCGAACCGCGTTGCCGCGCCACCAGACACTGCGCGCCGCGATGGCCTGGAGCCACGGACTGCTGAGCGACGCGCAGCGCATCGTCTTCCGCCGCCTCGGCGTGTTCTGCGGCGGCTTCACGATGCCGCTGGCGCAGGCGCTGTGCGCCAGCACTGGGCTGCCGGACTGGGAGGCGCTCGAGCACGTCGGCGCCCTGGTGGACAAGTCGCTGGTGATTGTCGAGCCGGGCGATCCGCCGCGCTGTCGCCTGCTCGAATCCACCCGCGCCTATGCCCTCGAACAGGGGGCCGCGGCCGGAGAGACCGACGCGATGCGCGCGGCGCACGCCCGCGCGATGACGGACTTCCTGCGCGCGGTGGACGACGCGAACCTCGACGGCGAACTTCGCACCGATGCCTATGCGGCCCGCGTGCTGCCCGAGCTCGACAACCTGCGCGCGGCCTATGCCTGGGCATGCTCGCCCGGCGGCGACTGCGCGTTGGCAGTCGCCCTGGCCGCGAGCGCCACGCCGCTGGCCGACTACAGCACCGAGTTTCGCGACTGGCTCATCGCGCAGCGTCCCTTCGCGGACGACGACGCGATCGACCCGGCGATCCGCGCCCGCTTCGCGCGCGGGCTCTCGGCCTTCAACATGCACGGCGTCCTGCCGCGGCACGAGGCGCTGGCCGCCGCACGACGCGCGGTCGCGTTGTACCGGTCGCTGGGCATGCCGCGGCGCGTGGTCTCGTCGCTGCGCCTGCTGGCCGCATGGGGCATCGAGTCGGGCGACCACGCCGGTGCCGCCGCCGCGCTCGACGAGGCCGACGCACTGATCCAGCCTGCCTGGGGCCTCGAATTCCGCATGACCTTGCTGCGCTCGCGCACGCGTCTCGCGAGCGAGACCGGGCAGATGGACCGGGCGCTGGCGACCGCGCAGGAGGCCGTCACCCTGGCGCGCCGCTCCGGCGACTGGCGCCTCGAGGTGATCGAACGGACGAACCACGCCGACATGGTCTGGCAGTCGGGCGACTTGCCGCGCGCCGCCGCCTTGCTGGACGAACTGGCCTCGGAGATCGACGCGCGCCCGGTGACGCATTACGAGTTGATGGACGTGCTGCAGATGCGCAGCGCCGTCGCGAGCGCCTGCGGCGACCTCGTCGAGGCGTTGCACTGGGGACGTGCCGCGTTGGAATCGATGCGCGCCTGCGGACACGGCAGCCTGCCGCCGATGGCGTACCTGCTGTGGCGGCTGGACCTCTGCGAAGCGGCGGCACGCGTGATCGGCGCCTTCGATGCCCGGGCCCGCAGCGGACTCGCGATCTCGAGCGTCAACGACATGCGCCTGCTGGGCGCCGTACGCGCCGGCGTGGCCGTGGCCCTGAGCGCCGAGACCCTCACGACGCAGGCATCGCTCGGCGCCGGCCTCGACCTCGCGGGCCTGCATGCCTGGCTCGCGCAAGAACTGCAGGCCGCCGCCGCGCGCTGACTTCCGGCAGCTCCAGGCACCCGTCCATTTCACGAGCTCGAATGGCGTGCCGCGCACCCATCATTGGAAGATGGCCGCGCAGCGGCTTCAGCTCCGGTGGAGAAAGTATGCGATTGTGCCGAGTGCACCGAAGCCGTAGACCGCCAATGGCAGAACGAGAAACCAGACCCAGCCGCGCATGCGCGCAGCGGGGAACACGGTGGTCGCTGCGCAATAGCTCACCCAGCACGACCAGACCAGGAAGAACAGTGGCATCGCTGTGGTCAGCCAGACCGGGTCGTCCGCCATCGCCGTGCGATAGTCGTCGAAGCGGGCCGTCTCGCTCAGGACGATCGCGAGCGTCGGCAGAGCCACGACGAGCTGGTGGAGCGCCGCCACCCGGCGTGCAAGCGGGAAAGGAGCGTCCGCCGCGCCGGCCCAGCGCAGTCGCAGGCCGTACCACCAGCCCTGCAGGTACCAGGAGATGACCGTGCCCAGCAGGCCGATTCCCAGGACGCAACTCCAATAGTGTGCCCAGCTGTCGGTCATCCAGCCGACCAGCGCCTGTGTCCCCTGATTGGCGATGCCCGCCTGAATCAACGAGGCCTTCTGCTCGATCTTGTCCATGACCTCGACGCATGCGCCAAGCGCGACCGCCATCGCGACGGCGGGCGTGAAGTCGATGTTGCTGCGGCGCGCGAAGAATGCGCGGGGATCGACGAATAGGTCGAACAGACGCGCCGGCGTGAACCAGCTGCGGCCACCGTCCTGCCTCGCTGGAGGCTTCGCTGGAGTGATCGACTCGATATCGTTTGTCGGCTGCATCCTTCCCCCTCGTCGTTGCGCCGCATTTTCGTCGATCATCGGCTCGGGCTCGCGATTGGAGGCGGCGCCAGGTCTTGCCCGGCAAGTCCAGATGCGATATTCAGTACCGGGTCTTGCCTTTTGCCTCGACTTCGTCGGGTTGGCCGTACGCATTGCAGGGCAGGCGCAAAAGGCAAGACCCGGTACCGTAACTGCTAGCCCAACTCTCATCGATCTTGCGTTGGCAGCCGCCTTGCGCGGCCAGTTGATGCGAGAGAATGTTCTTGGTCCGCAATGTCCGACTGGGGGAACACTTTGGGCATGCATTTTGGTCTTGTCGCAGTGAAGGCTGACGTGAAGCAACTCGTCGAGGCATTTCCGCTGACTTGGCCGCAATATGAGGTGACAGCAGCCGCATCGCTCGATGGCTTGGAGCAGCTCTGGCGCTGGCAGCAGTCCAACGAACGGTCTGTGTCAGGGGAGCACCGGTCGAAAGCGGGTCCCGGCGCTGAAGTCTTCGAATTCTGGCAAGACGGACCGTGGGCGATCATGATGGATCCGTCGTACGTGCAGGCGTCCGACGAAAATGCGTTGGCCGCGCTCAGCATTCGATTCGGTCTTGCGCTGTCATTCGTGATTGAGACGAGCGGAGGATGCGCCTACTTTTGGTGCTTCAAGGAGGGAGGCCTGCTGCGAAGCGTTCAGTATGCCGATGGCAAACTTGTCACTCGCCGGGAACCCATGGAAGAGGAGTCGGGCATGCGACCCGATAGCTTCTATATGGAGGAGACGGAAGAATTGCAGAAGCGCTTCGGGATTACACCTCCAGAGCAACTGTCAGAAGCGCGCCAGTGCGAAGGCCTAGCCGTGATCGATCGCACGGACTACAGCGCGTTGCTGGCGGCGAAGGGGACAACAAGACCTTCGGAGTCTGAACATTTGCCTCCGCCTTTGGCCTCGATGTCGGGGCGGCCTTGGTGGAAATTTTGGTAGGAAGTTTCGGCAATGGCTCAACCCGTTGCGCTTCCTTATGGATCGGCAGGCGCGGGCCAGGATAACGTCTCAGTTCGGCATGACCTGACGGTCGCGGACGACCCGTTTCGGCACGTCCGACTGAGCCCCGGTGCCGCACGTTACGATCAAGCCTACCCACCATGAGTTCCAGTCTCTACCTTTTCGATCTGAACCGCCACGCGCTCGCGTTACCGACCTCATTCAAAGATCTGGAAGCGCTTCGGCAAACACTCCAGAACCAGCGCGACGGTAAGAACTTGCGATTCATCGAGTTCGCGTTGCGGTTCGAGGAGCGATTCCCGACGCCAGCGGCCAAGGCAGGGAGCCAGGGGAGATTGCCTGGCCCCGTCGAACGAGCCAGTGCACTGCGCCGCGCAGCATGGCAGTTCGACCTGCCGTTTGTCGAGACGACGCGGGCCTACCGTACGGCGATAGAGATCGCGTCAGGCCTGGAACTCGTCGCCTATGATGCTGCGCTCGGCATCGGCTTCCTGCCCGATGGGCGGGTGATTCCTGCCGGCCTGGCCCAGTCCCACGACTGCACACCGCCGCCCGACGACACGCTGCGTGGAGAAGACGAAGTGCGCGCCGTGCTCGCGCCCGCGCTGGCCTCGGTCTTGACATCACACGGCTTTGCAATGGAACCCGAACCGACGGGAAGTCCGTTGCGGACCATCGAACTGAGCCGAACCCTGGGGCAGGTGCGTCAGCGACTTCGTGTTCGGATGCTCCGCTACGAGCAAGTGGAAATGGCGTTCGTCGTGGAGCACGAAGCCTGCAAGGCCCTCCACCTTGCGGCCAACGCACAGGAGACGCTTGAGGCCGTCGCGCTGCGCCTGGACCTGGACTTTTTCGAGCCGGGGCCGGACTCGGCGCACCGCTGGAAGCTCGAGCGGCACCGCGACCTCGAAGGTGTGTTGGCCATGGTGCGCGACAAGCTGCTGCCCCTGGCCGACTTGACCAGCGAACTCGGCGGGCTCGACCAAATGCTCAACGGCGATAGCGCCGCGGGGATCCGGACTCCCTACAAGACGGCGTATTCGTGGCTGGGGCGACCGAGGGGTTCGGACGGTTCGCGCAGCCTGCTCGAAACATGTCGGGATCGGTCAGCGAGGCTGGTCGTTGCGCACTTGAACGGCAACCCGTCGACGGCACACATCGCCGAGTGGTTCGATGCGTACCATGCAGACGCCGGACAGGCGCGCAGCCGCGATGCCTACCTCAGGCTGCGCAACGTGCTTGGGTCTGCGGCGCCCCTTGCGCACTGGCAGGATCCACAGGCCTACCGTGCTTCGATGCGCGCAGTGCCGCGATCGCTTCTTCACGAGGAGTGCGATCCACGCGGGCGGCGCTGTCATCATTGGGAGACCACCGAGGCGCTCCATCAGGCGCTCTCCAAGGATCGTGCGCAGTTCTGGAAGCGGTTCGCGGAAGGCGGCGGCTTGATCGAATTGCAACGACTCTGGCGCGAGAAGGCTGAGACGCTGCCGCTGTCCGAGCGCATCGACCCCGCCGGCCTGGGGTGTCATGTGACCGCGCTCGGCGGCGTTGCGAACGCCACCGATGTACAGGTGCTAATGCTGGAGTTCCCGCCGATTCGAGGACTGGACGAGTGCGCAGTCCTGGCCCTCGCACGGGCCGGGGGGACGTATCGGACCTACAGGATGGTTCATCACCACGCCATGGAGGACGACAAAATCCGCATCCTCATGGCGTACCAGGCGAACGCGGCGATTACGCAGAAGTCCCTGGAGCATCTCTTGAGCATCCGGGAGTTCCTCGACTTTGTTCGTGACACCTTCGAATGATGAACAGCGTTTCTGCCGAAGCCAGCCGTCGACTGTTCGGTTCCCCCGCGAGAAGTGAAATCAAGAGTCGCACGATGTTGATCGCCATCCAGGTCGCAGGAGTGCTCTGGTCGAACTATGACAGAAGCTTTTCGCGAAGGTATCCCGCTGATCTCGATGCAGGCGTCATCGGGGGTACGGGTGACCCGATCAGCTACGAACAGTGATGTCGTGCCAGCCGGCGCAAAGGGCACGATCGGCCAGGTGCAGACGGTCGCGACAGTCTGCTATGGAGCGGTATGCTGCGAGCTGGGTCCCTCGGGCGATTGCGCCGCAACGCTCCCTCTACCAAATGAATACGCCACCCAGGAAGCTGCTCGTCCTCGATCTCGACGAAACGCTGGTGCACGCCACAGAAGCCGAGCTCGAGCACGCCGCAGACTTCAGCGTTGGCCCTTACTTTGTCTACAAGCGTCCGCACCTCGGGCAGTTCCTGAGCGCAGTGTTGGCGTCATTCGATGTCGGCGTCTGGACCTCCTCAGGCGAGGGGTACGCTGCGCAGGTGATCGAGCGCCTCTTTGAACCCGGCTCACTCAAGTTCGTCTGGTCTAGCCGGCGCTGCACGACGGCGCGTGACTGGACGACAGGCGAGTACACGTCGATAAAAAACATGAGCAAGCTGAAAAAGCACGGCTATCCGCTCGAGTCCATCATTGCAGTTGACGACACGCCGTCGAAGCACGCGCGTAGCTACGGCAACGTCATAACCGTCCGCGAGTTCGTCGGCGACCGCGCGGACGCCGAGCTGCCGTTGCTCGAGCGCTACCTGCAGACGCTGCTGCCATCAGAGAATGTGCGAAGTATCGAAAAGCGGCGTTGGCGAGAGCAGGTCGCGCCCAGCGGGGCCGACCGTGCCTGACCTGGGATCGGTCGTCTCCTTGGTCTCGGCAACTCTCGCATGCCGGTTTCGGCTCAAGGTCCATGGCGTTACGATCGCATCGACCGCAACTGGGCAGCACGCGGCCCATTTGCTGCCGGTCGCGACCGACCGCTATCAGGCAATCCAGTTCTATGCCCGCGGAACGCCAACCAAGGGGGAACGTCATTCCAAAATCAAGGTCAACGACACCGAACTCCACCACGGAGATACCGGCACTGCGCCGTGTTGGCGAGACCTGGCCCTGTTTTTGTACCTCGGAAAGATCTATGAGTAGTCCGCTGAGGACGTCTGCCGGCTCACTTCCGGCCGTTCACGACGGTCAGCTTCGGGAAGGCTCGCTCTCGTCAAACCACCCTTGGAGTCACATGGATGGAGGTCGAAGTGGTGTCGTGGAGTTCGGTATCGAACGACCCGATTTCGAGCTTGCTCCTACTCCACGTTCTTCCCCCGTGCCCAGACTGCGTCAAAGTGCCGTTTGCACGACTCGACGTTGTCCTCGTCGTCCGTGTCCGATGCAACCATGGACGCGAGTGACTTCAGTATCCGGGCTTTGAACCGGTCGAGGCTGCTTCCTGCGGATTCGGAAGCGAGTTCTAGCCGCAGGGACTGAACGCTCTGATCGGGCGTGAGCCGAACGGTGAGGAAACAGAACTTCCTGTCGATGAGGATCAGCGGCGTGCGGAACTCCGTGTCGAACTGCCGGAACTGCAGCTTCGTGTCGTCGCCGCCCGCGAAGTCAAGCAGGATCTGCCGCGAGCGTCCCGGCAGGCCCAGGTCGCTCTCGCGTGCCGCGGCGTTTTTCGCGAATCCCGGGTTCGTCATGGCCATCATATCGTTGTAGAAAGCGCTGCGTGGATCGGCGAAGAGGACGCGCATCCGGCTGCCGTCCTTGCGCAGGAACATCGGCAAGTCGTCGCGGAACGCGCCGGTGAAGCTGACCGCATTGGGCACCAGCACCTCGACCAGGGATGCCTGGCGTATGGCCGTCTTCAGCCGGTCGTTCTCCGGTCGCGAGTAGGCGCCGCGCTCGATGTGGCGCAGCCCGGCCTGCCACGCCGTCACCGCGTCGCGGCCAGTGACGGCGACGTAGCACAGCGACAGCGCTGCGAAGGTTGACGCGGCGGCGACGCTGGCGACGCGCAGTGCGCGGCGACGGGCTGCGCGTCGAACCAGCGCTTCGATCGACCGTATCCAGGGTTCCCGCGGCCCGAGAGTCGCCAGTTCCGAGGGGTTGGCCGGCAGCATCGCGACGTGCAGGTCGCGGTACATCTCGGGTAGGTGGTGGCGCGGGTCGAGGCAAGGATCCGCCAGCACGGGAACGAGCTTGTCCTGGTGCATCGCGACGCCGGCCTCGAAAGCCACCCAGCTACTGGCCAGCGCGTGGCGTGAGAGGATGACGACCACGCAGCCGACGCTCCGCAGTTCGCGCGCCAGAACGTCCTGCCACTTTCGGCCCGGCGGGATGTCACGGTCCCAGAACACGGTGAGGTGGCGTGCCTCCAGCGCCCTGGCCAGAGCCTCAGCACAGGCGCGGTCTTGCGTCGCGTAGCTGACGAAAACGTTCATCATCCGGGCGCTCCGGTGAGTTGGCCAACGACGATCAGATCAATTGTCTGCGCCGTTCACCATCCCCAGTTGAGCGGTCTCCAGGGTTCTGCGAACGCGGGAGCTGTGCGCAAGCTCGATGCAAAGGGGTCACTCCAACTCGGTGCAAACAGGCAGCTATGCTGCGCACAACGGTCAGATGCCCCGGAGACCGGCCCAACAGCTTGGCCGCGGCCTCCGAGGACGCATGTCGGCCATGAGCCGCCCTTCGTGACACTTCGTCGCTGAGCCGTGCGCTGAAGAAGTTTCGAGCCGCGAGCTGAAATCGGCTTCTAAGTTGGCTTCGCCACACGGGCCCATTCGCCGCATTCCGGCTACTTGCGGACGCTCGCGATAGGCGGCTTTCAGGTAGGCGAACTCATTCGCGGACCGGGGTAGTGCCAAGGAGCGGCACGTCCGCTCGGCGTTGGAAATGGGATGGACGCCCCCGCCCGAATTCTGAAGCACGCCCAGCCGCGGGATCACGCCGTAGCGACTCAAAACGGTCTAGACTGAAATCCGCACTTGAATTCTGGGATGGCAAATGCACCCGCTTGCGGCACCCGAATTGGGGAAGAAGACGATTCTGATCGTCGACGATCTTCCCATGAACCTGGAGATGATCAGGCGACTGTTGGAAAACCATGGGTTCGGTACCGACTTCGCGCTGTGCGGGGAAGAGGCCATCGAGCGCGCCGAGCTCGTCCTGCCCAGCTTGATCCTGCTCGACGTGATGATGCCAGGCATCGGTGGATTTGAGACCTGTCGCCGCCTGAAGGCCAGCTCGAACCTACGCGACATCCCGGTGATCTTCATGACAGGGCGCACGGAAACAGCTGACAAGCTCACTGGATTCGAGCTCGGCGCAGTCGACTACGTGACCAAGCCGCTCAATGGCGCCGAGGTGCTGGCACGAATCGCGACCCACCTGACGCTGCACGCGCTGCGACAGCAACTGCAGGAGCAGAACACCCGGCTACAAGGTGAAATCACGGCACGCGAACAACTGCAGGCTCAGCTGGTGCAATCCGAGAAGCTGGCCTCGATCGGGCAGCTCGCGGCCGGGGTTGCACACGAGATCAACAATCCGATCGGCTACATTTTTTCCAATTTCGGAACGCTCGAAAGGTCTCTGTCCGACATCTTCGAAATGATCTCGGCCTACGAGGGGGCCGAATCGCAGTTGGCCGGAACCGAGACGGCGGCGCGCTTGTGCGCCCTGCGCGAACGAATCGATCTCGACTACCTGAAGGAGGACCTGCCCAAGCTCATGGTCGAATCCAAGGACGGCATCCAGCGGGTGCGCCGGATCGTTCAGGACCTCAAGGATTTTTCGCGAGTCGATTCTGGCCAGCAGTGGGAATGGGTCGACCTGCACCCGGGAATCGATTCGACGCTCAACATCGTCGGCAACGAGATCAAATACAAGGCCGACGTCGTCAAGCAGTACGGCCGCCTGCCGGAAGTCGAGTGTCTGGCCTCCGAAATGAACCAGATTTTCATGAATCTTCTCATCAACGCCGCACATGCAATCGGCCCGGAACGGGGCACTATAACGATCTGCACGGGCGCTGAGGGTGGCGAAGTGTGGGTCGAGGTCAAAGACAACGGCTGCGGGATTCCCGAGGAGCACTTGGCCCGTATCTTCGATCCGTTCTTCACGACAAAGCCGGCCGGTAAGGGTACCGGATTGGGGCTGTCGCTCGCTTACGGAATTGCGCAGAAGCACGGTGGGCGCATCTCCGTGGACAGCGAGGTCGGTCGCGGCAGCACGTTTCGCGTTACGATCCCGGCAACGCGCGCTGCGTAGATCTGCGTGTAGTTGAACACCGAGTACGAGCCCGCTCGCGTGCTGAGCTCAATCGGCCCCTTCTCCTTCGGGCGAAGAGACTGCGATGCGACGGTAGAGGCGGCCACCGAGGTCTGAACGGTCGCATGTCGGCCACAGGCAGCCTTTAGCCGGCGTCGGCTTTGATGCTGACTACCGAGCAAGCAAAGGTGCACTGCCACATGATCAATTCAGCTGAGGAATTCGTTCGGTTGAGAACCAGTGAGGATACTGAGGAGTACCGCAGGGCCGCGAACGATGAGGCGACGATTGAGGTGTGGCAAGACGTGATCCGGAGATTTCCGGACATGAAGCAATGGGTGATCCACAACAAGCAGATTCAGCTCGAAGTATTGGAGGCGATGGCCCGCGACCCGTCGGCGTCCATCCGTTCATGCGTTGCCGACAAGCGCAAGCTTGGAGCTCAACTTTTCGACGCCCTATCTCGAGATGCAGACGAAGGCGTGCGGGCCAGGATTGCTTGGAACCAAAAGGTTCCCGTCGAGATTCTGCAAAGGCTCATGGGGGACGAAGCCGAGTTGGTTCGGCAGGCTGCTGCGGCACATCTAG